>Ga0209922_103195_pt1 | contig 13304 bp, 8 predicted proteins | sample ThiBiot_500_biof_FD_183946 | JGI IMG/M metagenome (GOLD analysis project Ga0209922, IMG submission 183946) | Wastewater bioreactor microbial communities from Cape Town, South Africa - Thiocy_expt_500_biof (SPAdes) | ecosystem: Engineered > Bioreactor > Thiocyanate-remediating > Anaerobic-Aerobic ...
CGCAAAGGGATGCTGACGAAGATGGACTCGACCAAGAACGACCGCATCCACCTCGTGCTCGCCGATGGGACCGCGTTCCCGGGCGAGCCTTACGGCGCACGCGGAACGACCGTCGGTGAGGCGGTCTTCACCACGACGATGACGGGCTACCAGGAGGTCCTCACGGATCCCTCCTACAAGGGCCAGCTCGTCACGATGACGGCTCCCGAGATCGGCAACGTCGGCGTCAACGCGCTCGACGCCGAATCGGTCGACGGACGGCCGCACGTCGCGGGGTTCATCCTCCGAGACGCGAGCCCGATCGCCTCGAACTGGCGCTCCGAGCAGACGCTCGACGCGTACCTCGCCGAGCACGGCGTCGTCGCCATCTCGGGCGTCGACACGCGCAAGCTCACGCGCCACCTGCGCGATCACGGCTCGCAGAACGCGGCCATCGGGCCCGAGCCGATCGAAGAGCTCGCCCGCAAGGCACGCGAGGCCCCGGACATGTCCGGCCTCGACCTCGTGAAGCTGGTCACGCCCAAAGAGCCCTACACGTTCGCGGAGAGCAGCGGCGCCTGGGGCATGGGCGGCGCAACGGGCGCAAAGCCACCGAAGCACCATGTCGTCGCGATCGACTACGGCGTGAAGAAGAACATCCTCCGCTGCCTCGTCGACGCCGGCTGCAAGGTCACCGTGGTCCCGGCGACGACGAGCGCCGCGGACGTCCTCGCGCTGTCGCCCGACGGCATCTTTCTCTCGAACGGCCCGGGCGATCCCGCGGCCGTCGGCTACGCCGTCGAGACGCTCAAGGGCCTGCTCGGCAAGAAGCCGATCTTCGGCATCTGCCTCGGTCACCAGCTCCTCGCGCTCGCCCTCGGCGGCAAGACGTACAAGCTGAAGTTCGGTCATCGCGGCGCCAACCAGCCGGTGAAGGATCTCGCTACGGGACGGATCGAGATCACGACGCAGAACCATGGCTTCTGCGTCGACCTCACGTCGCTCCCGAGCAACGCCGTCAGCACGCACGTGCACCTGAACGACGGGACGAGCGAAGGGCTCGCCGTGAAAGAGCTCGCCGCGTTCAGCGTGCAGTACCACCCGGAGGCCGCCGCCGGCCCGCACGACTCGCTCTACCTGTTCGATCGCTTCACTGCGGCGATGGACCAGCGCTGAGCGACGCGCCCGCGAAAGCCGTGCATCTGCGCGGCTTTCCAGCTCGACCTGGCGTGTGTAGGGAAAGGTGCTAAACCACGAGCACCGGATGACCTTGGGTTTCGCTCGTTCCTGGCGCTCCTTCGTCATCGTCCTCACGGGCGCGTCCGTCCTCTTCGCGTGCGCCGTCGGTGAGGCGGACGCGACGACGAAAAAGAAGAAGGGGCCGATCGACGACCCCTTCGGTGAGGACATCCCCACGGCCGAAGAGCCGATGGAGCCCGAGCACGTCAACGAGAACTCCGGCGCCTTCGGCGCGAGCGAGCGGCCGGCGAGCCCGTCGTCGAGCCCCCGCGACGATGGGGGCCCGGGCGACGCCGGCGACGGCGGCGCGCGACCGAAGGTCTACTGCGGCCAGCCACTCGCCTCCGGCGATCTCGCGATCATCGAGCTGATGATCTCGTCGCGAGCCGGCTCGAACGACTCCGGCGAGTGGGTCGAGATCAAGAACACCCGCGACTGCTGGCTGAAGCTCCAGGGCGTCGCCGTCGAGTCGCCGCGCGGAACGGCCGCTCCGAACGTCGCCACGATCACCGACGACTTCGAGCTCGAGCCCCACGGCACGTTCGTCGTCGCCGACTCCGCCGACCCGCTGAAGAACCACGGCATCCAGGGCAAGGTCGTCGCCTGGGAGTCGACCGACGTCCTCAAGAACGACGGCGATACGGTGACGGTCAAGAGCGGCAGCACCGTGATCGACTCGGTCACCTACCCCGCGTTCAACAACCTCACACCCGGCCGCACGCTGGCGTTCCCGTCCGATTGCAAGTGGACCGACCGCGCGACCTGGGCGCGCTGGAGCCTCACGTTCACGGAGTTCGCGCCCGGCTTCAAGGGCACGCCGAACGCGGTCAACGCCGACGTCGTCTGCTTCTGACGCACGTCACTCGCCGTCCGAGCGACGACCGCGCTCTTCACTCGCCGTCCGAGCGACGACCGTCCTTCACCGCCGCGAGGACGTGATCGATCCCCGCGGAGAGGAACGCGAACGGATCGCCGCCGGACGGCGCCGTCACGTGGACGCGATCGAAGGTGCCGCGGAAGGCGCGCGCGAGCTCCGGCATCGTCTCGGTGAGCATGATCTCGCGGAGCCGCGGCTCGCTGAGGTCGTCGTGCGCCATCCGACGCATGCGGAGAATGGCGGCCTCGGCCTCGGCTTCGGCCTTGCGTCGCGCGCGGGCGAGCTCGGCCTCGAGCCGCTGGGCGGCGAGCTCGTCCTCGTGACGTCTCGCCTCCTCCGCGCGGCGACGCTCGGCCGCGATGCGCGCCTCCTCCTCCGCCATGAGCTCGCGGCGTGCCTGCTCCGCCGCGCGACGTCGCTCGGCGTCGAGGCGAGCGCGCTCCTCGACCACCCGATCCTCGGCGACCAGCGCCTCGAGCGCGAGCTTCTCCCGATACGGCGCCTGGAGCCGCTGGAAGACCTCGCTCGAAAGGACGCGGACGTCCTGGATCTCGATCGTGTCGAGCACGACGCCCCACCCCGTGCCGCTCTCATCGCCGGTCGCGCTCGCGCTCTCGTTCTCGTCCCAAAGCGTCGCCGGCTCCCCCGCGAGGATCGGCGCGATCTCCCCCATCAGCGCGGCAGCGATCTGGTCCTTGCGGTGACGGATGCACTCGTCGAGCGTGAGGCTGGCCACGATCCGACGGGTGGCGCCGACGAACATCTCGCGGAGGATCTCGGTGAGCGAGCTCCGATCGCGCTCCATCATCCGGAACGCGAGGAGCGGCTCGGCGATGCGGTAGACCGCGAGCCCGCGCACCTCGACACCGACCTTCTCGATCGTGACCTGATCGGCCGAGAACCCGAGCTTGGCGATCGACGTCGGCACGATCGCGACACTGTCGGACGGCCACTTGAAGCAAGAGAGCCCCTGCCCGGCTCGCACCACCTTTCCGCCGCGCATCTGGATGAGAAACTCGTTCGCCTGAGCGGTCACCTGACCCCAGCGAGGGATGGTCGTCATGCCTCGCTGGGGTGCACGCGCGGTGCCGCCTGAGAATCACGGGACGGCGCGCGGGCGGCACGGACGCAGCGCGCTGGAATGGACCGGCGCGCTCCAGGATGGAGCAGTCCGTCGCGCCGCCGCCCCGCGCGAGGTGGGCTCGGAGCCCGCGACGTATCGAAGTGGTTCCGGAAGCGATCCCGACCGCGCATCGGCTGGGCTTGCTCCATCGATTCCCCCGAACATCCCCGCGGGCCTCTCCCGGCCGACCATCCCCGAACGCAGTGCCTCGATCGACGCCCGCCGTCTCGCTGGGTCGGGCGTGACCTCGATCCTGAATGCTGAAGGTTGCGTCCGCGTAAAAAATCGCTAGGTTTCGCGCCCTCGTGTCGAAGAAACGCATCCACTTCGTGAGCCTCGGCTGCCCCAAGAACCGAGTCGACACGGAGGTCATGGTCGGCGTCGCGCTCGGCGAAAAAGGCCGCGGCGGGTGGGAGCTCACCGACGAGGCGGACGAGGCCGAGGTCATCGTCGTCAACACGTGCGGCTTCATCGGCGAAGCGAAGAAGGAGTCGATCGACACCATCTTCGAAATGGCCGAGCTCAAGAAGGTCGGCGCGTGCAAGAAGCTCGTGGTCACGGGCTGCCTCTCCCAGCGCTACCCGCAAGAGCTCTCGACGCAGATGCCCGAGGTCGACCACTTCCTCGGGTCGAGCGACATGCTCGCGCTCGGCCGCATCCTCGCCGACAAGAAGAACACGACGCCGCGCATGCTCGTCGGCAACCCCGCCGACTGGGTCATCAAGGCGAGCGATCCGCGCGTCGTCACCGGCTCGAGCGCAAGCGCCTACCTGAAGCTCGCCGAGGGCTGCAACCGCACCTGCGCCTTCTGCACGATCCCCCAGTTTCGCGGCAAGCAGCGCTCCCGTCCCGCCGACGACATCGTCCGCGAGGCCGAGCAGCTCGCAGCGCGCGGCATCCTCGAGGTGAACCTCATCTCGCAGGACACGATCGCCTACGGGCGCGACCTCCCGAAGGACCAGCGCTCCTCCCTCGCCGAGCTCGTCCGCCGCGTCGCCGACGTGAAGGGCCTCCGCTGGGTCCGCGTCTTCTATCTCTACCCCGAGACGATCGACGAGGCGCTGCTCGATCTGTTCGCGAATCACCCGCGCGTCGTCCCCTACGTCGACATGCCGCTCCAGCACGCGTCCGACGCGATGCTCGCGCGGATGAGGCGTGGTCACGGCAAGGATCGCCAGAAGCGCGTCGTCGAGCGGATGCGCAAGGCGGTCCCCGACCTCTTCTTCCGTACCGCGTTCATCGTCGGGCACCCGGGCGAGACCGACGCCGACTTCGCCGAGCTCGTGAGCTTCGTCGAGTGGGCGGAGTTCAACCACGTCGGCGTGTTCAAGTACTCCGACGAGGAGACCGCGCGCAGCTTCGAGCAGGACGGGAAGGTCAAGCAGCTCACCATCTCGAACCGCTGGCGCAAGCTGATGGGCATCCAGCGCAGGATCGCCCGGCGGAAGAACAAGGCGCTCATCGGACGCGAGCTCGAAGTCCTCGTCGAAGGCCCGAGCGAGGAGCACGACCTCGTCATGGCCGGCCGCCACGCCGGACAGGCGCCCGACGTCGACGGGCAGGTCTACCTCGGCGGCGGAGAGGTCGAGCGCGGGCAGATCCGCCGCGTCCGGATCACGCAGGCCGCCGACTACGATCTCGTCGGGGACGTCATCGACGAGGCCCCGACTGCACCGAAGAAGAAGAAGAAGGTCTCGCTCAAGGTCCTCGGCGCCGCCACCTAGTACCCGGACACCATGAATGCGACCGGTTCGTTCCGCCCCCACGACAAGCGAGGGGTCGGAACGAACCTCCCGTCATCGCAGAGGCTTGTGTCCGGGAGTTGCGTTCTCACGGCCGCGGGCGGCGCCTCGTGCCATGGATCACGAAGCGCCGCTCTCTACTTCAACGTGATCGTCGTCACCGGCGAGCGAGTCGTCCCGTCCTCTTGCGAGATGTCGACGACATCGCCTGTGGTCGCGAAGACCTCGAGGTCCCAGGAGCCCTGGTCGTCGGCGATGGTGCCCGTGACGCGCTGGGTTCGCGGCAGCGTCTCGTTCCGGTTGACGACGACGATGAGCGCGTTCGGCATCGCGCCCTTCTCACTCTTCAGATGGAAAGTGTTCGGCTCGCTCCCGATCGACACCGTCGGCTGCGCCGGGGGCGGCAGCGGCAGCGTGGGGCTAGTACAGGCGACGCCGAGCGAGACCGCGACGGCGAGCGCTCCGAGACGGGCCCTGCGAAGCCACCGCGACATACGCATGAGCAACTTTGTAGCACGAGCCATGAGCAGCCCGCCAGGCCGGTATTTATGCGATTTCATGAGCTCATGCGCCAACTACGTTGACACCCCATCCGCCGACGCGCTCTACCCGCGCAAGCTGGGAAGTTTGTTCGGTTCCCTCTACTCTCCATCGTGCGCGGAGGAGAATGGCCGCGCCGCGCGTTCGTCATCATCAGGCGCCCCGTGAAAATCTGGCTCAGGCCGCTCCCGTTCGCTCTGCTCGCCGCTTACGGCCTCTCACGTCTCGGTCGCGCGCCCGTCGACGACGCCGCCCCGAGCCGCTCGGCGGCGCTCTGCACCACGCTCGCGGAGGTGCGCGGCGTGACGTGCGATGCCGCCGATGTCGTGTGGCTCGACGGTCCGAGCGGCGTTCTCGGCGCGATCGGCGGCAAGGCGCGCGCGCTCGTCCGCGGCCGAGAGCGCTCCCAGACGACGAGCGATCCGAACAGCGGAGCGCCCGCCGACCCGGACACGCTCGATCTCTTCAGCGTCACGACGCGCCTCTCGCCGGAGGGCCACCTCCTCGACGTAGGCGACGCTCACAACCTCACGCGCTCGACGGGCGCCGACGAAGGCCTGCCCGTCACCGACGCCTCGTCGTCGCGCGTGGCATACCTCGTCGAGGTCGACGGCCACCCCGAAGCCGTGCACGTGCTCGACCTGGCCGGTCACGATCGACACGCCTACGACGAGCTCACGAAGCTCGAGCGTTTCCAGGTGAAGATCGCCGACCTGCAGGCGACCGGACAGACGCGGGGCGTGAAGAAGACGGTCTTCACCCTCGTCCCGCCGCCGAGGAAGGCCTCGATCGCGTTCCTTCCCGGCGGGATGCTCGAGGTGAAGGGCATTCACGGGGCGGACGACACCTCGGACGTCCGGGTGACGACGATCGACGCGGCGAAGGGCACCGTCGCGGACGCCGACGCCGCCAACATGCGCGTGACCGCGGAGGTGGTCGCGAAGCCGCCGACCTTCGGCCCGTGGATGAGCGATCGCCTCCGCGCGGCCTCCTGGTTCGGCGACGAGAAGAACCAGGTGCTCAAGGCCGTCGTCTTCACGACGATGGAGTGGGTGAAAGGGACGAAGGCGCAGCTCACCGGCGACACCGGCGAGGAGGCGGCGCAGGAGGATCTCGGCTCGCTCCCGACCTCCACGCCGTTCCCCTCGAACTTCACCGATCCGGAGATCGGCTGGCCGCCGAAGCCGCTCGTGCCGATGATCAAACCGGCGATCGCGGGCGAAGGTCAGTGGATCCGCCTCGACGACGATCCGTTCATCACTCCGATCCCGGGCCTCCCCTCGCCCTTCGTCACGACGTTCGTGCGGAGCGACCCGTCGGCGCAGCACACGCGCGTCTACGTCACGCTCTGGGATCCGCGGCTCATCGCGCTACACATGGAGGCCGGCACCGTCGAGCCAGTGAGCGCCACCGGCGCAGCCGGCCCCGGCAAGATCCCGCGCACGCCGGAGACCATCCGGCGCGTGGTCGGCGGCTTCAACGGCGGGTTCCAGGCGACCCACGGTGAGTTCGGGATGCAAGCCAACGGCGTGCTCTACCTTCCGCCGAAGCCGTACGCGGCGACGGTCGCCGAGCTTCGCGACGGCACGACGGCGTTCGCTGCGTGGCCGAAGGACCAGGAGGTCCCGGAGGAGATCCTCTCGTTCCGCCAGAACATGACGTTCATGGTGCAGAACGACAAGTACAACCCGTGGGGGCGCGCCTGGTGGGGCGGCGTCCCGCCCGGATGGCAGGACGCCATCCACACGACGCGCAGCGGGCTCTGCCTCACGAAGGAGGGCTTCGTCGCCTACCTCTTCGGGCACGACATCGGCCCCGAGCCGCTCGGCCGCGCGATGCTCGCGGCGCGCTGCCAGGTGGGCATGCACCTCGACATGAACCCGGGCCTCGCCGGCTTCGAGTTCTACAACATGCAGTCCGCAAGCACCTTCAAACCGCTCGGTCGTCCCCTCCAGAAGGACTGGGAGCACGAGGGCACCGTGAAGGACATGCCGGAGTTCAAGTTCCGGTCGCGCCGCATGACGAAGAGCATGGGGCACATCCTCTTCCCGCGGTACATCCAGCGCGACGCACGCGACTTCTTCTACCTCACCGCGCGGCACGTGCTCCCCGGCGAGCCGATCGCGCCCGGCGCCGAATGGCGTGTGAAGGGCCTTCCGCAGCACGGCTACCCCTACGCGAGCGCGATCACCTCGGTGACGCTGCCGACGGCCGGCGAGCGACGCGTGCGGGTTCTCCGGCTCGATCCCCGAGCCGTCGCGATCGCGAGCGACGGGCCGACCGGCGATGGCGAGAACGCACAAACGGTCGCCATCTTCGGACGCGCCCCGCGGGCCGCGCGAGGCGCGCGAGGCGCGCGAGAGAAGAGTGCGCCGGGCGATGCCGGAGCTCCGTCGGTCGCGCCGGCCGACGCCGCGAAGAAGCTGTGGCTCGGCCAGCACATCTTCACGATCGACGAGCCCCCGACGCCGAACGCGGTCGCGATCACGAGCGTGGTGCAGCCGTCCTCGAGCAGCGCGGCGAATGCTCGCGGCGCCGTCGGCGTCTCCGACGAGGATGGGATGCTCCAGTGGGTCGAGCTCCTGCCCGAGGACGCGCCGAGCGCGGAGACGAGCGCGGCGATGCTCGCGCTGCTCGAGCGCATCGGTTGCTCCTCGCGCGGCCTCCTGATGGGCGACCTCCGTGCCTACCTCGGCGGGACGCTCGACATCGGCGGCGAGCCCGCCGCGCCCGCAGCCGTCGCGGTCAAGCTCACACGAACGCCCTCGCCCGCGGCGAAGCAGATCTTCGAGTCGACGCCGATCGTCCCTCAGGCAGTCTGGCAGCCGCTCCAGAAGCAGCGCGTCAAGTGGCGGCCGACCCTGGCACCGCCGGAGAAGCCGGCGTCGAGCGCGAGCAGCGGCCCGGCACCATCGACTCCGTCGTCACCCCCTCCTCTTTGAGAGATTGGCAGACGAAATCGAATTGAGATTCGAAAAAGACGAAGTCTTCGACGCGCGTTATCCGTCGGAGACGGCGTGCCTTTTTCGCGTTCTTGTCGGGCATTTCGGTGTGGGCCTCTATCGTACTGTCCCGAGGTAGCCGCGCGCAGGCCAACACCTCTGAAGGTCGGGCGAATCGAGATGCCGAAGTCGCTCGCCATCAGCGCGGACGAGCGCTACAAGTCCGCGTTCGAAGAACTCTACGCTTTCGTCGGAACATGGGGGTACTTGGGCCATGTGCCCAAGCTCAGAGGGCGCAGAGACACGGCGAGTGAACAGTCCCCGATCATTCGCTGAGGGCTTGTGAGGCGCGAGCACACAAGGCCAACCAGGACACGCAGCAGTACCTCGACGATGCCAAACCCTCTTCCGCGGCGAAGGAACCGGGAAGACTCTCGGCATCGCTGAGAAAAAAGGAGCACGGGGCGTATCATGGAGCTTCAGGAGACGCGGATGTCAAACGATACCAAGAGCGGCGGCGGGTCTGACCTCGACATCTTCGAGGGCCTCGGGAAGAAGACAGCCGAACGCTCCCCTGCTGCTGCTGCTGCGCCCCCGCCCCCGCCGGCTTCGTCCGCGCACGTGTCGGCCACCCAGCCGCTCGACGCGAAGAAGACGCTGCTCGGGATGCCCAACCCCGCGACGTCGACCGCGCCGATGCCGCCTCCGGCATCCTCGCAGCCGCTGCCGCCGCCGCCGTCGGCGCGCTCCGCCGGGCCGGCGACCAGCCCCATGGGCTCCGTTCCTGCGAGCAAGCCGCCGCCGCCGCCCGGTCGCGGCTCGCTGCCGAACATCGCCGCGACGAAGGAAGCCGGGAGCATCCCTGCTCCGCCGGGCTCGCAGAAGCCGCCGTCCGTCCCCCCGCCCGCCGCCAGCACGCGTCCGGCTCCCACGTCGAGCTCGCCGACCGCCGCCCAGGGCAAGAACGGCGCGAAGCTCGACATGGACTGGGACGACGACCAGGAAGCGACCCATGTCTTCGACAAGGACAAGGAGAAGCTGAGCGCGGACGGGTCTGCCGAGTCGCTCACGCCGCCGGACTCGAAGGAGCCCGAGCGCGCCAGCATGGACGCGATCATGAGCTCGCCGCCACCGCGAAACCCGGCGGCGATCCCCTCCAATCCCCCCGCCGCGGGCACCCCGCCGCCGGCGACGGCAACGCTCTCGGGTCAGTTCGGCGCGCTCGGCCAGCCGCGCGACAAGGCGAATGGCTCCGGACCGCCCTCGGCGAAGCTCCGTGGGCCGGCCTCGCAGCGCTCGGCGCCGCCGCCGCCTCCGACCTCGCAGAAGAACCCGAGCCTGACGACGCAGCCGCTACCGCCGCCGCCGCCCCCAGGCCAGACCACGACCGCGCCGATGCACATGCCGCCGACGCAGCAGTCGACCCCGGCGTCGGCTTCTCCGCAGACGAAGACGATGCAGTCGGCCCAGTCGCCGATGGCGTCGGTGCCGCCGCCGGCGCAGTCGTCGCCGCAGCAGACGGCACCGCTCCCGAGCCAGCCGCCGGCCCCGCAGCTCCCGCCGGTCAGCCGCGCGATGGAAGCGACGCACATGGTCGCGCGCCCGCAGCCGAGCAAGACCCCGCTCGTCGCCGGCCTCATCGGCGTCATGGCCATCGCGGGCATCGCCGTCTACGCGCTCATGCCGCGCACGGGCACGCTCGTCGTGAACGTCGCCGACACGAAGGGCGCCGCCGTGAACAACCTCGAGATCTTCGTCGACGGCACGAAGCGCTGCGAGACCGCGCCGTGCATCGTGCGCGACATCCCGTCCGGCGTGCACGAGGTGAAGGTCCTCGCGAAGGGCTTCGAGCCGCCGGCGCCGCGGGCCGTCACGGTCGACAGCAAGCGCGATGTCCCCACCGACTTCCAGCTCGCTCCGTCGAAGACGGCGGCCGGTACCGGCTTCAAGGTGGCGGCCTCGCACTCGGGCGTGAAGCTCGCGGTCGACGGCAAGGACATCGGCCTCCTCCCGCAGGAGCTGCGCGACCTCGAGCCCGGCGAGCACAAGCTCCGCTTCGTCGGCGACCGCTACGCGCCGCTCGAGAAGACGATCAGCATCGCGAAGGACGAGATCGTCGATCTCGGCAACGTCGAGCTCAAGGTCGTGAAGGGCAAGGCGACGATCCAGCTCGGCACGCCGGGCGCGAAGGTCTACCTCGTCAACGGCGCGAACCGCAAAGAGGTCCCCCAGTTCCCGATGGCGATCGAGTTCGATCCGTCCGAGAAGTGGGAGCTCCAGGGCACCAAGGACGGCTTCGACGACTACCACGAGAAGATCAGCTTCGACGACGGCCAGGCAGAGAAGACCTTCACGGTCACGCTCTCGCCGAAGGGCGCGGCGACGCCCGCGCCCGCCACCCCGCCCGCGCGCCCGGCCGTCGCGGCCACGCCGGCTGCCCCCGCGAAGGAGCCGGCCGCGCCGACGCCGCCCGCCGAGAAGCCGAAGAAGGAAGCCGCCGCCGGCGAGGCCTTCCTGAAGATCAACTCGCTGCCTGCTTCGAACATCGTCCTCGACGGCAAGCCGATCGGCGCGACGCCCCAGGCCCACGTCTCGGTCTCGCCCGGGACGCACACGATCATGTTCGTCAACGCAGAGGAAGGGCTCAAGAAGACGATCACGGTCGAAGTGAAGGCCGGCGAGACGAAGCCGGCGTTCGCGAAGCTCCGCGACTGACGCTCGGCGAGCCCACGCCCCGAGCTCACGTCGTGAGCGCTCGCGGGGCATGAGCACACACATCGCGCAGACGGAGCTCCGTCTGCGCGATGTGCTTTTGTGGTCCTGGTATAGTGCTGCTCCAATGGGCGCAAAAGGCACCGTCCTCGTCGTCGACGACGAGCCCGGACTCCGCGAGATGCTGTCGATCCTCTTCCGGAGGGAGGGCTACACCGTCACGACCGCGCCCGGCCTCGCGACGGCGCGCGACGCGCTCCAGAACACGCCGAAGCCCTACGGCGTCGTCCTCGCCGACCTGATGATGCCGGACGGCTCCGGGCTCGATGTCGTCACGGTCGCCAAGGAGGTCTCGCCCGACACGGAGGTCATCGTGATGACCGCCCACTCCACCGTGGAGACGGCGATCGACGCGATGAAGCGCGGCGCGTACGACTTCGTCACGAAGCCGTTCGCCACCGCCGAGCTGCGCGCGCTCGTCGGCAAGGCGTTCGAGAAGCGCGCGCTCGTCGAGGAGAACGCGCGCCTCCGCGCTCAGGTCGACCGTCATCAACCGAAGGACCTGCTCGGGCGCTCGCCGGCGATGCAGCGCATCCTCGAGCTCGTGCAGCGCGTCGCGAGCGGGCGGAGCACCGTCCTCATCACCGGCGAGAGCGGCACGGGCAAGGAGCGCATTGCGCGCTTCCTCCACGAGGCTTCGGAGCGGAAGGACAAGCCGTTCCGGGTCGTCAACTGCGGGGCGATCCCCGAGGCCCTCGTCGAGAGCGAGCTCTTCGGACACGAGAAGGGCGCCTTCACCGGCGCCGCCACGCGCAAGCTCGGGTTCTTCCGCGAGGCCGAGGGCGGCACGGTGCTCCTCGACGAGATCGGCGAGCTGCCGCTTTCGATGCAGGTGAAGCTCCTGCGAGTCCTCCAGGAGCGGAAGGTCCGCGGCGTCGGCGAGACGGAGGAGTCGAGCGTCGACGTCCGGGTCGTCGCGGCGACGAACCGCAACGTCGAGGAGGACGTGAAGGCCGGCAAGTTTCGCCAGGACCTCTACTACCGCCTCAACGTGATCCGCCTCGAGGTGCCGCCGCTCCGGGATCGACGCGAGGACGTCCCCGAGCTCGCACGCTACTTCCTCGAGCGGTGTGGCCGCGAGCACGACAAGACCGTGCGGGCGCTCTCACCTGACGCTCTCCGCGCGCTCGACGGCTATCCGTTCCCGGGCAACGTGCGCGAGCTCGAGAACATCATCGAACGCGCCGTGGCGCTCGCATCGGGTCCCGTCATCGGGCTCGGTGATCTCCCCCACGAGGTCAGCGGACTGGTCGCGCGAACGACACCGGCGCTGCTCGATCTTCCAGACGAGGGCTGCGACCTCGACGTGGTCCTGGGCGAGGTGGAGCGCCGGCTCATTCTCCAGGCGCTCGAGCGCGAGGGCGGCGTCCGGACGACCGCCGCGAAGACGCTGAACATCACCCTCCGGAGCCTTCGGTACCGAATGCAGAAGCTGCGCATGCCGACCGGTGACGGCGATCCGGAGAGCTGCGACCCGCCGTCGGGGGAAGGCTGAGCCGTTTTTTGTCGGTGGCGATCGGCGCCCCGTGACACTTTTTGTCCGCGCACAACCAGAGCGCGTGTGCGTGTCGGAATCGAATCACAAGAACTTCGCAGTCTTACAATCGTGTGCGTTACGCTCGACCGCGGAGGACGACATGGCACGAGGCCTGCTTTTCAGTCACGCGATGGTCGGCCGCAAGACGCGCAGGGCGAAAGGAGCCGCGGGCTTCACGCTCGTCGAGCTCGGGGCGGTCGTCGCCATCATCGGCATCCTCGCGGTCATCGCGATCGCCGGATACCGGAAGTACATCCTCCACTCGAAGATCACCGAAGCCCAGAACGGCATCTCGGCGATCAAGATCGCGCAGGAGGACTTCCGCGCGGAGCGAGGCGTCTACGCCGACCTCGGCGCCTCGTATTGCCCGGCGGCAGCCGGTGTCCATGACCGCAAGGTCGGCTGGGACCCGGGATGCAGCGGCGGCGGCTCGCTCGCCGATCCGCGCTGGCAGTCGCTCCCGGTTCACATGAGCGGCGCGGTCCAGTTCAGGTACGCGACCGTCGCCGGGAACGGAACGTACACCGCGCCCGCGGACGCAAACTGGGTCACG
>Ga0209922_103200_pt1 | contig 13291 bp, 12 predicted proteins | sample ThiBiot_500_biof_FD_183946 | JGI IMG/M metagenome (GOLD analysis project Ga0209922, IMG submission 183946) | Wastewater bioreactor microbial communities from Cape Town, South Africa - Thiocy_expt_500_biof (SPAdes) | ecosystem: Engineered > Bioreactor > Thiocyanate-remediating > Anaerobic-Aerobic ...
CCCTCCTGTTCCTGTTCCAGTTCCTGCTCTTCCTCTTCATTCTACTCAATTAAAACCAATTCCTCTTTCAGCATCATCATCAGAACAATCATTAGCAATCAATCCTCCGACAACACTAAATAAACCAAGAAAATCTTCGATTACTGAAGAACTAGACCGAGAATTTAGTAAACTACGTGCATTAGATCCCGATCAAGATATATCCTATGTGACACCCTCATCAATCTGCAAACGAAAATATAAAACATTAGAAAAATCTCCAGATAACAAGCCACCAATGCCAACATTCGATGAACTTCTACGTAAAGTTCAATTACGTCCTATTGATAGTTCAGTTAAACCTATTGTTCCAATCAAAGAAAAAGTTCAAGAAGCACAAACAGAAAATTACGAAAATCCTTTTCTATCAGTTCCTGTTCCACGAAGTAGTCCAATACCTGCCGTACCGTTCGAAGACGTTAAAATTGAACAACCTAAACCTGAATATGCTATTCCAATAAAAAAACCTGAAATCAAATCTATTCCTCATGTTTCACAATTTCAACCATCACGACGATTTCGTTTTACGAAACCGTTTTCAACTGTGGCGCCAGAACGTCGAACTTCACGTTCTCTATCGATGTTAAATTGGTTTCAACAAACTCGTACCGAGCCAATTCCATCGACATTTCAACCAAATCAAGCATCATCAACATCAACAAAACACTCGGAATACGAATCAACAACCGGTAGTGCCAAAGAAAATATCTACACATCCGATATTGATATCTATGCATCGACATCGAACGCTGACAAACTTCAAGATCAATCATTACAAATGCATTTAGAAAATCAGACGATCTTAACTGATCATTACTTTTGCGAATATGAAAGCAGACAAACAATGACAACATCATCGATATTAAACGATTTTTCACAGTTATTAAAACGTAAACATAAACATCATCAAAAACCTAAAGATCAACGTTGTTCAATTATGTAGTGAGAATAGATCTTTTTTTCTTCTTTGATTACAAAACTCATATTCTTAGTTGTTTTCCTTTGTACACACTTTATTACTTTATAAATAAACTAATGACGAAAAAAGAAACGAACACGAATAAGAGAAAGAGAAAAAAGAAAATGAATCAATTAAAAATCAACAGGTTCGCCCATAGCTTGTAGTTTTCGTGCAGCATTGACATCGTTCTTCAATTCTTCATAGTCTCGTTTAAGTTTTGCACGTCGATTTTGAAACCACTGAAAACACAAAAGATATTTGTCATAATTGTGCTTTTTTTTTGTTCGAATATCGAACTTACAGTTATAACTTGTGCAGGTGAAAGTTGTAATTCATTAGCAATTTGATCACGATCATTCGGCGTAAGATATCGTTGATGAGCAAAACGTTTTTCCAGTGCATAGATTTGTTGAGCACTGAAAGCCGTTCGATTTTTTCGACGTTTTCGTTTGTGTAATTCATGAGTAAATTTTAATGAAATATCCGAATCGTACGCATCTTTAATAATGAGAAAAACAAAACGTTTCGGTTAGTTATGTATATTAAAAAAAAAAGAAGAAGACAAATGAGCTAAACAATCGATGGCGCACAACGAACAGAGCGTAAGTCTATCAATACTCGAGTTGATAGGAAAACGAATGATCTTCTCTGTGCTCGGAACAGAAGTGATAATCATATATCAAATTGATCGATATCAAATCAACATTGAAGAGAAAACGATGAACAAACTGTGATATCCAATTATGAGTTACTTTATTTATATACATTTCTAAGATATGCCGAAAGAGAAACAATTAATTTGTGCCATGTCGATCGATTAATGATGAGGAGAGTCTTTTTTTTGTTTTTTGTTGTTGTTCTATTTCTTGACTCGTTTGTCATCATCATTCGTCATCGACTTCTAGTCCAAACAGTTGTAATTGGTATTTTTCTCGTTTGAAGTAACTGTTCTCAATTGACTCGATGTGTATAAAATAACATCGAATGCTTCATTTCAAACTCAATTCATTCGTTTCGCCGTATTACCAAAGATAAAACAAATGCACACACGAATTTCGATTGATTATCGAAAGTAGAAACATATCAGACACTTGACCTTTAGAAGAAAAACTTCGATAATCAATTGGACACAAATTAAAAAATAGTTAACCGACCGTAAAATACGAGATGAATTAGATAAGAAGAGAAAAGGAACCGTTCGTGTGTGTGCGCGCGAGAAAGAGTGGAATTCAATGTGTAGGACTTACTTGGATTTGATTTATCGAATGTTTTTTTCGTCATTTCAAAAAGTGCGTCTAATGGCGAATTTTTCGAATCTTTATCAAGTCGATGTGCATGACGTAAAGATGATGATGTTGATGATGTTGGTTTGCCTAATAATAATGAACTTGGACGTAATGGTATTGGATATAAAGGATGTTTGAAAAATCGTCGAAGATCAATTGGTTTCTGTAAGAAGATCTCCTTGTGATCGAGACTGCTTTCATCATCACCTGATGTTGTTGATGATGATGATGATGATGAAGAATCATCACCATTTTCCGAAAGAATATCTTTGATAAGAAAAGATTTCGATGACATTGTGAGGAGAACAATCGAAGTTAAACTGATGATGATAACATTTTCAACAAATAGAACCAAAAGAGAAGAAAAGGCAAACACAAAATAGGAGCTAATGATCATTTGAGAACAAGCCAATCAACGTTAAATATCTTTTCTTTTTTCTCTTTACCGCACTCGTCTCATATGACATACAAAACGAGATAAATGGAAATTTGCACGAATAGAATCAATCCGAACGGAAGAAAACAAGAAAAAAAGTGTGCAAATTGACTATCTCCCGACGAGAGAGAGTGAGAGAAGAAGAGGATAAATGAGAATTGTTTCTCTAATTGTATATATTTAGCATTAGAAAAAGAGAGTGCATGCCGATCAAATGAGTATATCAACCAATCAGATTCTCGTAAAAGTTTATTCGATTAAAAAATATATAAAACAACACAACACAAAAAGCAGATTATGTTTGTCATGCTCTAGCTATCATTGAATGCAGGTAAACCAAAATAAACCGGATCGAATTTGAGTAAACTATCTAATTGAACAGTTGCTTGTTTAACGATAGTTTCATTATAAACATTCAAAGGTAAACTTGGCACGAACACAACCTTCATTTGTGCGGCGAGTGCAGCTACGAGACCGTTTTCTGCATCTTCGAAAACTAAACATTGAGACATCGAAGCTGGAGGCCGAGGGAATCGATTTGCACAAGCAAGAAATATGTCAGGCGCTGGTTTCGTTAGACGAGTTTCTGTTGGTTCAGTGCAAATAACTGGATCAAATTGATCGAATAATTCTCGATGTTTACTAGTTTTGAGTTGATATAAATGAGATGGTGAACCAGTTGCAATTCCTTGAGAAGAGAAAATCGAAAGAGAAAAGAACGATTCGTTTGAATTTACCGATCGGAATTTTATGTTCAACTAAATGTCGAATGAGTCGTTCAGCACCAGACAATAATTCCGACGATGGAAATGCTGCCAAATAAAGTTCATTCGATTTCGTCAAAAATTCATCAGTTGTCATTGGCAAATTCAATTCATCTAATAGTTTTCTCATAGAATCGAATCGATTGTTTTCATATTCGACTTACTAATCAAGATTTTGCCTGCTTCAAGTGATGATTTGCCCATCATTTTAAGTTTAACTTCGGACGTAAAATTTTTACCATAGGGCGCACATAATTTTTGCAAACATTCCGTATAAATCGATTCAGTATCCAATAACAAACCATCCAAATCGAAAATACAATGTGTAATGCTCATAGTTTGCCTTTGTTCGTTATCTAAAAATGATCAGATGAATAGGAAGGAGTAAAGAATGTTTAGTTATCCTTTATTGCGAAGAATAATAGTATATCATATAAAGAAAATGGCAAAAGAAACTTTGGCAACTTGTTGTTGTTTTTTTCTTATTGAAAGACTTGAAAAGACTTTTAAACGGATTCGAAACCAGGCATTGGATATTTAGCGGCAAATGTTTCGATTTCTTCTCGTAATTCATCGATTTTCTTTGCATGTTCATCGAGTTTCATATTGACTTTGAAATCTTTGAGAAGTTGATTGGGTTCTTTAACATTAATTGCTAAAGCTATTTGAATAGCACGATCAATGAATGCTGCAACTTGAACAATATCAGTTTCTTTCAAACCACGTGTTGTTAATGCAGGTGTACCGAAACGAATACCCGATGGTTTCAATGCTGATTTATCACCTGGACATGTGTTTTTATTGACAGCAATCGAAACAACTTCAAGAACACGTTCGACTTTAGCACCGTCAAGACCTAATGGACGTAAATCAAGTAGAGCTAAATGAGTATCAGTACCGCCGGAAACGAATGTGTAGCCTTTTTCGGTAAGTGTTTTAACGAGTTGTTGAGCATTTTGAATAACTTGTTTGGCATATTGTTTGAATTCATCAGTAGCAACTTGTTTCAACGCAACACCGATTCCAGCAATAGCATTGTTATGTGGACCACCTAATCGTGAGAATGAACAAAAAATAAAATCTAAACATCTACTAGATTTTACCTTGTAAACCAGGAAAAATAGCTTCATTGATTTTTCTTTCATAATCATATGTTTGTAAGGAATTATCGGCTTTATTAACGACAGCTGGCCGTTTTGGACCTTTACGATAGAAAATCATTGCAGCTCGTGGTCCTCGTAAACTTTTATGTGTTGTTGTTGTTACAATATCCGAATATTCAAATGGATCAGCAACAACTTTCGCAGCAACAAGACCACTAACATGAGCCATATCAGCGAGTAGAATAGCACCGACATCATCGCAGACTTGACGAAATTTATTGTATTCGAGATTACGCGAATAACATGAAATACCGGCAACGATTAATTTCGGACGAAAGAGCTTAGCTGTACGAGCTAATTCGTCGTAATCGATTAAACCTGTTTGAGGATTGACTTTATAAGGCATATTTTCGAAATAAACACTTGTAAATGAAATTTTCTTTGTTGGTGTTGCATAACCGTGACTTAAATGTCCACCATCAGGTAAATCCAAACCCATGATACGACTATGAGGTTCAAGTAAAGCTGAATAAACAGCGAAATTAGCTGGACAACCGGATAATGGTTGAACATTAACACCCCATTCGTTTTCATTGAGACCGAATGCAGCTAAAGCACGTTTTTGAGTTAACGTTTCAATTTGATCAATGATTTCATTTCCACCATAATAACGAACGCCAGGATAACCCTTAAAAACATTTCATCAATGAAGAAACAAAAGTCGTTTTTCGGCTATTAATTTAACGAGAATTTACTTCACTGTATTTATTCGTTAAACATGAACCAAGAGCTTCGAGAACACCACGCGATGTAAAATTTTCCGATGCAATCATTTCCAAACCACGAACCTGCCGTTGTTTTTCCTTTCGAATCAATTCATACATTTCCGGATCCGATTGTGTCAATGGTTCCGTTAAAAATTCCGGTATTTGGTTAATTCCACTCATATTGATGCGTCCTACTCTATCTGAAAAAAAGTACTTTTATTTCATTTTTTTTTGTTCTTTTATCTTTATCGCAAACTGCACACGTTTATGTAATCTATCGATGAGAATAGTACTTTTTCGTTCTATTCGTAAAATAAACGATTAAACAGCGAAGAAAAAAAATCGACCTTCGATATACGCAGATTAATCATCGTGTACAAAATCGGATATGTCGTATGTAAAATTTGTAATTTTCTTTTTTCTTTTTCTTATTGAACTCGAAGAAGCAACGATTCTGATTCGAGTGCATATCGACATCTAATAAGATCTATGTCACCTCCTATTCATTCAGTGTTAATCGAATATATGCATGTTTAAATAATAACATAATTTGATTTTCTCAGAGGATTAAAAGCAACTAGGTTTATATCTCTTCGAATTTGTTCGTCCTACACAACACGAGAGAGAGATAGAGAGAAAAAAAATTAGAACATACTTTGATAAATACAAAATCGAAAGTACACTAGTCCTTTTTCTGTTTTTTTTTATTCTCACGACTATATCCATATAGTACTCCATATTATATTCGTTTGTTTCTATTATTGGTTTAGTTTATTACCAATAAAAATTTCATAGCAAAAAATGTATGATGAGGTGTCATTAAAATCAAATGAAGACAAACAATTGCATATTGAAAGTTGATTAAAAACATCAAATTTAGCTTGGCTCTGTTTTGAAAAAGGTCACTTTGTCTCCTAATTAGTCTAATAAGTTGCTCTGTAATCAGCTTTAGTTTCTTTTATTTAATTCTTTCGAGTATTGCATGACATGACGTTGATCTACTATAATACTTTCGAATTTATTTTATTATTTTTCTTCTATATTGATTAATTAAAAAATCAAAACATTAATGTTGATAAAATTATCGTTAAAATCAAAGCTAAATCATATTTTCGACGAGCAAATACACTCGTTGAACTATTACAGTAATCGGTTTGACAACAAACACTACTTGAAAATGTCCCGACTGTATGCGAGAGAGCACAACGTTTTCTTGCACAACCACGATAGACATTGCCTAGGAAAATATAAAAGCAAATACATTGAATTGCAAAATTCGATGAGAGAATTAATTCTACTACCAAGTGAAATTGATTTCCAACAATTATATTCACAATCAACAATTTCAACGTCGTCCGAAAAATCCTCGTCCGATCTTATTGATGAACCTTTTGTTATTATTTTACATTCAGTTGATGCATCGCATTTATAACAACGAATTGTTGTTGTTAATAAAGGCAGTACACTGATAACAAGCACCAATATCAAAAGAAATTTCATTTGATCTAAAATATAAAATAACAAAGTCGAATTTGTTCGGATTTCTTCTTCGCTTTTGTAATTGAAGAGACGTTCATTCTTCAAGTCTGATCATGTTAACAAACACAATAGACAATTATCTTTGTTAGCCGTTCGATCGATGATTTTCATTGTCCGAATGAATATAATAATCGAATTTTCTTCCTAAACAAATCAATTGTTTATTTTCTCGGAATATTCGTATCAATGAATATAATCGATTAGACAAGCGAAACAACGAGCTGAAAACATGCAAGATCTATTCATTGTTTTCTCAATAGGACCGATCTCAAATGATTTCTTTCTCTCTCTTTCTTTTTTTCGTGAAAAAAACAAGGAAAAAATAAAAGTCAGGAAGCAACAAAAAGAAAGATTCTTTCCTTTATACTCTCAGTACTTCCTGTTGAATGTCTTCTCATATAGACTCGATCTTTCTTCATCTTCATCGATCTTGATATACGATCTAGTAGATTAGATATAATGACGAATCTGTTAGAATAAGAAAAGAATGAAGAAGAGAAACAGAGATAGAGAGAGAGAGAGAAAAAGAGAAAACTGTGTGGTATGTATTCAAGTAATGGAATCTCTAAAAGCATTTACGATTATAGCTCGTAGCTGTTTCTCTTGATTATTTTTCTTATTGTCATTTTCTAGTAAAAAAAGAAGCAAGTAAACATAGTTAGAATTCGAAAACAAATCGTTCTCCTGGGATAATACTTCTTATTTACTATGCCGATTGACATTGATCTATGCAATGGGTAATACAACAAATAGTTATAGCGCACCTGCGTCACCATCTCGTTGGCCTCTTAGCCGACAAAATTCAACAACCAAACAAATTCATATCACAACAAGTAATAGTGATGGTTTTTATTTTACTGGTGATCGTTTAATGGGCACAGTTAAAATTCCAACGTCACTCGTTCATCATCACATGCATAATATCAACGATCAAACACCCGCAGAAATCGTTCATAAACGTTCGTTACGTAGTGCAATTATCATTGAATTAGTCGGAGATGCAACTTATTCAGCCGAAGTCGATTCGGCTGCCGATAGCGATGGACATTCGACACATAAAGTAAATCTCTGTCGACTTCGTTGTGTGGTTACAATGCATAAATCTCCACTGTCACCAACATCGTCACTACCGACGTCATCGGATACAAATTCTCTTGAAGTAATACTTCCTCCACCGGAATTAAACGGTACATTTCAATTAAATATTCCAGAAAATCTACCACCATCATTATCCAATTCTCGAACACCGACAGTTGTCTATACATTAGAATTAAGTCTATCATCGAGTCGATATCGTTATCAAATACCCATCACACTTAGCTCGCGTGGTCTCATTCCTCATCCGATGCTCGACGTCGAAATCAACACAAGTGTTATCAGCAAAAACGATATTCAATTATACGGATATTTGCCACAAAGTTTCTATCGAGCCGGTGAACCAATTTCAGTTCGAATCAATTACACCAATCCTCAACAACGTTTCGTTCGTTCGATAACTGTTCGTCTCATGCAAATCTATCGTATACATAATGATCACAATCATTTACAATTAGACGGCAAAGAATGGCTATTCGATGTGTTAACGATGTTACCACAACGTGAATGGTCGGGCGAAGCTAATTTACAATTACCAAATTATCCTTTGCAAGCATCGTACGCATCGAATTCAGTTGGAACAACTCAAACAATTCAATGTGAATTAGATTACAGAATCATCATTGAGTTAAGTGTGAAAAAAGGTGATGAACTTTGTTTAACATTACCATCAATTCAAGTAACTTACCAAAAATAAATTCATTCATTCATTTGCTTGTTGATGTCGTCTAACGCTTTTTATGAAACCTCATTTATTCAAGATAAGACTCAATTTTTCTTCTTTTCTTTTTGTCGTACGTGATCAATAATTTATAAACGTTCTTATTTTTTTTTTCAAAATTATTCAAATATATTTATTAAAAACGTATTTTTTGACATCAATCGAAAGAAAAATAAATTCAATCGATACACGCGATGTTATATACGTATATAACCGTTTATTTTTGCATCGCGCTTTACCTATACACACGAAGTATATATATAATATTAGAGATAGGACTTGTATATACTGTCGTTATTTCTTTTTCTCTGGTCACATGAGGATATTGATTGGTATATCTTGAGCTGAATACTCAAATACAAAGAGAAAAACGAAGAAAAAAAGAAGCGAGATGACGTCAAAATTCGTAGGTGTATGCATAAGTATGAGTAAAGAAAAATAAAAAAAAAAAAGTAATGTAACCTATGCACACATTTTTCACTTCGTTTTGCTTTTGGACGGCGACATAAACAAAAAAAATACACGTTTAACATTGTTTCGCTGTTGGATAATGATCATTTATCATCAACATGCATAATCTGTTGAATAATTATCCGGTTTATTTTCCGAAAAATAAATCACTAAATATCTACACATTACAACAATTTCTTACTCAAGCGAATTATCAATTACCATTCATTGTTAATATAACAGCATTGAATACTCATGGACGATCGTTGAAACATTTTTTGAGCAAGAATACTCAATTGTTATTGATTAGTTCAGCACAATTGAATTCGATCTTAGCCGAATATGTTCACGGTAATGACAGTCGACTGTATCCGTATCGGACACTTCTGGGAGTCAAACAAGGCAAAATGGCGTCGAGAGCATCGGTGAAATTTCGTAATATGAGAAAACTCTCGAAATCTCTTGCTTCATTAACCGGCACAGCAGCAACAACGACAGATCAATTTAATAATTCACAACGAGATGATAATGATGATGATGACGATAATAACAATGATGATGAAACACTTTATCAGAGAAATTTAGTCAAAAATTTAAATGAAAAACGTTTGACATCATCATCAAATTCACTCTGTCGAATACCGATTGAATATCGATGTTTTTTCGAATTGCTCAATGAGAGTGGACATGGCGCTACGCCCTGTCGTCGTCTAATCGATCTTCTTCTCACCACAGGAAACAATCAAGACGTCGAAGATCGAATCGAGAAATGGCCACATGGTTTCTATCTTCGTAGTTCGTGTCAAGCATTTACACAGAAGATTTTCGCCGAATCAAATTCAACGACAAGCAATGATTCATGTTACAGTTCGTCATCGGATTTAGATGTTCAACGGAGTTCGATTATTCTCAATGATGATGTACATATGCTACAAGCAGGAGAAATGATGTTTATTATGGGCGAATGCGTCGCTCGACATGTTCGATCATCGGAAAAAGAGCAACCATCATCGCCGCAAATGTCGTCATCGCCATTGGCGTCGCCTGTCAATTGGCTTCGAGATAAATCCAAAGGATTTTTTTCGAGAAAATCTCGCTCATCAACAACATCGGATAATTTTGTTGTACTCAATGAATTCGTTCGAAATAAATCAATTTCAACTAAACTTGAACCGTATTTAAAATGTCAAAATGAACAAGGCGAAATATTCTTTATTTCACTTACGGAAACAGGATCGTTTAGTCCGTTAAATTTCTCAAATTACCGTTCAAAAATCGATCTTGAATTGTCTCAGGTTGATCTCGCCGAAGTATTTCAATTGAAAAATTTAGTTTCAAGTTTTCGATTACCGATCTCAGTTCGTCATCTCGACGGAGCCATTACTTTCGACAATCCTTATCTACCTGCCAGTATTCATCGACATGAACCACCTACGAAATTTCGTCTACTCATGTCCTATACCGAAGACATTGTCTTTGCTTGTCCTATTAATATTCCACCATCGAAAACAACGAAACATTCGTCTCCTTCGTCTTCTTGTGTCGTTTTTCCCCTCTCAATAAATGCAGATATCGAAATTCAACCTTGTATAAACATGAATGAAATCTTACAAACACAAGAATTCCGCGAATTAATGATCAATTGTTCGCAATTAATCGATCGATATCTAACTCATATCTCACTCGTACATTCGCCTTTACAATTATCAAATCCGGTCAATCGACGACGACAACCTTTGTACAAAAAACGTTCACAATCCGAATCATTTCTCGATCATTCCGATGATGAGTCTCGAGCTAAATTTCATCATTCAAATGAATATTTACATTCAGCCGACGAATCAATGTCATCAGCACCATCACCTTTGCGCTACCGTGATAGTATCGAAACACTTCGACAGAAAAATTCAACCGGCAAAGATCAAACACAAATGCGACGTTCGGGTGCCTATGCGAAACTCAAAACCGATAGACAAAAACGTCATTCACAGTATGATTATACGTCCGAAGATGAAATCTACGATGATGTGGATAAAATCTACGATTGTATTCGCGCAGGTGATCAGTATGGTGAATTGAAACGAATTCAAGCTAAAGATAATTATTATTATCATGCTTCGTCGTCACCTCATGCAGTTATTATTCCAAGTGCAAACAATCGAGTTTGTTCTCATTTGAATATTTCAATGACAATGAATTTATTCCATTTTTCTTCCTTATAGAGAACTGAAACTAGTCGTAGTCCAGGACAAATGGTAACACATAGTTTTGTTCCTCAGGTCAATGATTCAAAAAATAATGATAATGATGATGATGATGATGATGATGAATGCGATTATCATTCATGTAGAAATGTCGATAATGATCAAGCTCGTGCGCTCTATTTAGCTTCGAAACAACGCACACAAACGAATACTCAATTTTCACCTGATTCAAAATCAATCACAAAAATGCGTAAATATTCGAAACATTAACTCATGCAATAAACAAAAATAACATTTTTTTCTTAAACGATATTTTTCTTTCTCATGCAAATAGACTCATTAGTTAACTAGTTAAATATTTGCTGTCTATCGATTACATAAACAAACAGAAGATACGTCAAATTAGATGTTCTAGTTTATTCGAATATAATTGAGAAACAACAACCGGAAAATGAATAACAAATATAAAAGAAAAAGACGACTAAAAGCAGTAAAATCTATGAATTGCCAATAAGTTTGGCACTATTTCGTAGAGTATAGAAAGATGATTGAACGCGTTTTTCTAATTCGACTAGTTCTTGAACAGTTGGAGCTAGTGTATTAACATGATCTTTCGAAATTGGAGCTAAAATAAATGAAATTTGAAAACGAACGAATCAAATTAGAAGCTATTTTCATACTTTCTTGTTTTCGTTTTTCACCATAGGTCACTTTGCCATCGAATTCATCAACAGGTATATCCATTTTCTCATCAGTTTGAGAAATAGTCACGCCTATATACAAATAGAACAAAAAAAGTCTATGAGCACAAACAAACGACGAGAGAATTTCACATACCAAGATGTTCTTCAATGTCTGAGAGATAAGTCATTTCCGTGTACCATTTACAACAACCGTTCTGGTCGATTAATTGTGTATTGTGACAGTTTTTACCTCGACTTGGACATGTATGATACCAGACTTTTTCAGGAACAGTCGAGACAAAACTTATAGCTAAACCCATTCTGAATTCAAAATGAAATTTATTATTCAAAGAAGTTTAGCTAAATAACCATCTACCGTTCTGCACGACCGACACGACCAATTCGATGAATATAACTTTCTTTTTCATCAGGCAATGTCATATTAATAACTAAATCACAAATATTTTCACCCTTTCATTGCTATTATTTATTTATCATACCGAACGGTAATCCAGATACGTCGATACCACGTGCAGCAACATCCGTACAGACTAAAAATCTGACTTCACCATTTTTAAATCGTTGTAGATTGTTTTGTCGTTCATCGGCTGATCGATCCGAATGAAGACAAACGCAAGATAAACGATGTTTATTCGCCTTCGGTCCTACAAATATATCATTGCATTTTCTCTTATACAAAGGCTCGCACTGCAAATCTTACCACCGCCTTGTTTGATAAAATATCGTTCGAGATTATCGCAATCAAGTTTTGTTCGACAGAAGATCAATGCACGATCCATTTGGAATTTTTCGATGGCTTTTAAACAATATTCACCTTTGAGGATTTTAACAGCTTCGGATAGCATATCTGATGTAAAAGATTCAATGATTTTAATAAGAAATAGGATGACATATTTGATTACCTTTGGAATCACTGTGATAGTTCAATTGATCATTTAAATGAACATCATCTGTTTTAATATGATTTCTTAATCCACGCCAGAGTGTATTCTTTTTTGGATCGACTGTACAAATCTAAAAACATTTGTGAAATTAAATTATAGATAAGCGGTTCATCGTACCACATGGTGAACAGTTTCAGGTACAGCATCTTGTCCTTTAAGATCGACCCATGTGGGAAAATGCATAACTGAGTCGGCTAGTTTTTTCACTTCGAGATTATGCAATGTTGCCGAACAAACGATCATTTGTAAACGTTTGCCATCTAATGTTACTTTTGGCA
>Ga0209922_103208_pt1 | contig 13268 bp, 15 predicted proteins | sample ThiBiot_500_biof_FD_183946 | JGI IMG/M metagenome (GOLD analysis project Ga0209922, IMG submission 183946) | Wastewater bioreactor microbial communities from Cape Town, South Africa - Thiocy_expt_500_biof (SPAdes) | ecosystem: Engineered > Bioreactor > Thiocyanate-remediating > Anaerobic-Aerobic ...
ATTGATTTATATGAAAACCATCGACACTTTCGATGATTTGCCACGGTTGACCACCTTGATCAACCCATTCTTGTATGGCTTGATCAAATGGAAAATTAAGATAAACGGAATCGTAATTACGTGGTTGATAGGTAAGAGTGGCATTTTGAACTGCAGCTGATAAGTCAACAGCACGTTGTGTTGTTATATCACGAAGGGTAGCATTCGATGTAAGCCAACCGTTACATGGAGAAATTTGTAAACATGAAAGATAGTCATACATTTGCGGATAAGTTATAGGAACACCAACACGACCAAATGGATGAATACGATCGTGCAAAAGATCGTACAAATAACTGCCATTAGCTAAACCAGTTGTAACAACATGACTACCTTTGGGTAAGACTGTATCGAGATAGGTAAGTGTCGTAAGAACATTAGAACGCATTTCATCAACTGTTGTCATATGAGCAACAGTATCTGGATGACCATTGCAAACATCATTACCAACTAATGAGTAGATGACGAGTAATGGAACATCATTTTGAGGATCACGTGCTAAAGCTTTCATGATATCTAACATACCACCACTACGAGCACCATTGACAGCAACATTTTGATAATCACGATGATTACAATGATCGAGATCAAATAAACGAAGATAGAGCGATCGTGTTTGACCTACAAAAAAAAGGAACAAAATCATTTTTAATCATTTTTTTTCTGTCTTACAAACCTTCAATATTTGGCCATGTTACATTAACATGTCCTGTTGTTGCCGACATTTGTGGCCAATCGAGTTCATTTTCAAGAATAAATGGTAAATGTTCGAAAACAGTCATAGAAAATTCTCGTGCATCGAGCCATTGTTCAGGAATATGAAAATGTGCCGAAATCGAATCGCCAAGTACGGCAATACCTAATCGATTTGATTCGTTACAATATTGAGTTTCCCAGGGTATTTCAGTTGAATTATCAATTCCACTAATACCATTGCAATCGTGATCTTTAGCTGCATCACCTTGAACAGTTCGTGCACCGGGATGAATCAGTGTTTCTTTATCGTCACAATCTTTGCCACGCCATGATGCACCACGAAGTGTTTCTTCCGTACCGAATTTATCATGATCATGATCGATTTCTGGCAAATGTCGATCGAAAATATTATCGATAATATTACAAATTTCTTTAATGCCTGGAAATTGACAGATTTTGCCTTTCGATAGATCATAAGTTAATTCCGGATGACGAATACGAAGATTTTGCGCTCGTTGACTCATTGAAATTGTTTCTTCATCAGGTGGATAGATACGACATTTAGGTTGGCCAGGTGTATCTTCGCAGAGTTTCAATGTATGACAAATTACATCGGGATTATCCTTTCGAATAAAACCATCGATAATTGTTGGACCTAGAAATTGAACGGCCAATTTACAGAAGACTTTGTAGTCGCCAGGTAAAAATTCACACAACCGTTCCAAAGTATGTTCAACTGATTCATTATGTACGATGGTTAATTTATCCACAAGACCAAGAACAACCGAACAAACGGCACAATCAACGCCACCATTTGCGCCCGATTTGGCATCAATTGATCGAGCATCAAGTACCGGAAGAAAAACAAGAAATAATAAACAAAACCAGCCGAAATCTACTTTCGACATTGCTGTTTTCTTTCAAAATGAAGTGTTTTCAATATGTATATACACCAGTTAATTTCATCTGCTTTTTACGAATACAGATTAATGAGAAATTAAACAGCTGTCATTTGTTTTCGACACCTTCGGATTTAATTTTATTAAAACTGAGAACAGGAACATATTGAAGCCAACCATTGCCGTTCTAATTTTCAAGGTTATTTGAAAACGCCTTTGGCAAACTCATTTTGCCCTTTGTATTCTTCATTAAAATCAAACAAAATCTATTGATTTTACTACGCATTATGAAAATTCTTCATCTACAATGTAGATGTGTTTGATTTAAAAATAAATATTTTCTTTCTTAGGTGTATAAGAAAAGTTTCGAGTTTTTATTTCTCTTTTACAAACAAGAATCAACACAAACTTTCATTCAAATCGAGAGAGTATCTAAGACCTTTGCATGACAAATGAAAATATTCCAGGTGAGATTTCAATGTGTAAATGAAGTTTATTTACTTTTTCTTCGTCGTAGTGACTCATCAACAAAAAAACGGCAATGCAAATTAGTTTTTTTTTTAGCTCAAGAAGACTTTTTTGACGAGCTTTTATTTTACAATAAGAAAAAAAACCTGGAGAGAAAAGAAAAAGAAAAAGAAGAAAAAAATGCAGCTCGTTTTTGTCGTGATATACGATTCGTTACTACGAACCAACGTCGTTGACAGAACTGAAAAAAGAGAAAGAGAAAGAGAAAAAGAAAAAATAATAAACACCGACATCACACATATTCAAAATGTCGAAAAACTAACGCTGACACTGAATATGTGTACATATATAATAGAACCTAAAGCAGCGCGTCGATTTCGGTTAAATTACTTATCGACATTTGGATTTTTTTCTTTCGAATAGAAAAACTTATTTTTCCTGCGATGTTTAGAAATCAACTGTCGAATAGAAACCGAGAGAAAAACAAGTCCGTTAGACTGGAATAATATTTACAAAAGGATTTCTACGTTGTCGCGAAAGCAAATTAATATTTGAGTTACTTTCAGCGTTCTTTTTTTTTCTATATTCTTGGGAATTTGAAACAGATGGTAATCGAAAATTTCATGTTTATTTTTACCAAGTAAATGTGCTTGTTTTTCTTTTTCTTCCAGATAATAATGACGACTTTTGATAATCAAATGTCGAAAAATTCATATTGGGAACGCGTACAATTCGATCCAACTCTGTATTTCGATGAATTCTCACCAAATTTTTTCGATGACGATTATGACGATTTGGATACAATTGTCAACCAAGAGATGAACGGTTTCCACGTATCACCATCATCATCGAACGAAGTAGATCCACTGAAAAACTGCATAGTTTTGTTCTCTATGTCATTTTCTTTTCTGTAGGCAGATCAACAGATGACTCAAACATGTACAACTAGTAATTCACCAACTGAATCTCAAGCATTGAATCTAGTCTGTCGTGTTTGCAATGCTCCAGCTCATGGATATAATTTCGATCAAATCACATGTGAATCTTGTAAAGCATTTTTTCGTCGAAACGCCCTACGAAATACAGTAAAAACCGTTTTTTTTTCTCTTTTTTATTTGTTGGACTTTTTCATGTTTTTCGTTCTCGCATCAATAGGCAACATTAAAATGTCGATATTCAGGTCGATGTGAAATCAATATCTATACACGTCGACAATGTACATCATGTCGATTGAAAAAATGTTTCGATGTACAAATGAAAAAGGAATGGATACGAACGGATGAAGAACGCGAACTACGACGTTTGAGAAATTTAACTAAACAACAACGGAAACATCAACCACTATCAACTGAACAAATATCTCTACTGCAAATGCCAATTGTTGTTCGAAAGAAAAAACGTATTGTCAAACCAAATCCAACATCGTTACCTCATATTGAACGACTTGATTTATTTGCTATTCATCGATTTTTATCTGAAAATGAAAAAAATCTTATAAATAACATTCAACAAGCGTATACTTATGGAGCTGAAAAAGTTAATTTCTGTCACATTTCACGTTATACATCGAACTCAACGTTATCGCAATTTATAGATAATGAAAGTATCAATCATCAATCGTTGATTTATTTCTATAAGCATGTCAATGAATTCCGAGAATTTGATGTTGACGATCAAATTCTCTTAGTCAAATCGAATTTTACGAGTTTAATACATTTTCATCATATAATTACACAGAATTTCGAAGAACTACCTGAAATGAGCGAACATATGTCACGATGGTTGAGTCCTGATTTTCATGTTCAAATGTCACGCACACGGAAACGATTCGATTGTTTTATGAAATATCCAAATATTTTACAAATGGTATTAATTGTATTTATATTTAGTTTTAATTTATCTCTTCCACGAGGTTGTAGTCAACACATGGCGTTTAAAAATCAACGAAAAATCTATGAAAATCAAAATTTCTATGTGACAATACTTTGGAAATATTTAATTTATCTATTTGGCGAGCAAGGTGCTGTCAAATCCATGTCACTTATTGTTATGCAAGTTCTACGATATCAAACATTAATGAACATTATGGATACACATTTACAGAAGGACAATAGCCATCAAGATATTATGAATCCATTGATGCAATCGATATTTGGTTTAACATAAAGAAAATTGAATATGTTTATTATTTTTTTTTGCTTGTGAATTTGTTATTTATTTCAGTTTTGTATATATATATATATATCAACAAGCGAGCATTTTCTTTTTCTTTCTTCGACTGTCTTTTCTAAATGTATAAATAAAAGGTTCAAGTTTGTTTTCGTTGTGATACTCAAACTCTAAATTTAGCTAAATATTCATTTATTTTCTCATTTGAGTACATTTTATCTCGAATTTCGAGGAATTAATTAGAAGATTCGTGTTACTCAACACTCTCAACTGAGACGAGAAGGTGTTGATTAATTTAATAGGCATATAAATCGGGGACTTTTTTTTCTTGTTACACATGAGAGCAAAGAAAACATTGACAAACAAAATAGGATTGCTAATATTTAAATCACAAGAGAAACGAAAGAGATTTTTCTCTCTTTCTCTGTGTGTCTATTTCTATGTTCGCCCATTCTTTCCTTTTTTTCTTCTCTCTTTCTATTGTCGCCGTATTCGGTGAACATACCATACTCAACCAATGCCGACTATAGGAGACACCAAAAACAAAAAAATATATATCTATCCGCTGTGAAATATATAGTTGCCTTAGTTTTTTTTTATTTCTTCTTCGCCGTTCTGTCTGTCCTATCGTTCAGATCAAGAAATTTGACGCGTCGTCTGTCTTGAACACATGGCACCATTCGGCTATTACTACTCAATATAGTTTCTTCTTCTTCTTCTTCTTTTTTTTTTTGAAGAATGTATCCGTTTGTGTCACCATCAATTGAGTCGGACTTAGCTGCAAATGTTGCTCAATCAAACTGATACAACATGGTTATCGAAAATGTTTCTTACGTACGCAATTTGTCTTGATTTCACAGTACTAAGCTGTTTATTGATCATGCCATTATTGAAATATCTCGAAGGATATTACAAGTATTTTATTCTATTCATTGTAAGTATTTTTCTTCTTCTTCTTTTTTTTTACAATTGACCGATGCCAAAGAAAGAAAGAAAAAGAAACAGAGAGAGAGAGAGAGAGAGAGAGCGAAAGAAAAAAATGGAATCGATCGATTGTTTGACTACTAATCGATCAAGCCACATGGGATATGTATCCAAGCATGAGATTCTCTTTTTTTTCTCTGTATTCATCCATTCATAATGTTAAATTAAGTTTTCATTCACATTTTTATACGTACTTAAATCAAACGTATATATATATATATATATATAACTATGAAGTGGAAAGAAAAAAAAGAAAAGAAAGTAAATCTCTTCTAGTTCTATTTCAATCATGAGTGTTGAACATTTTCTTACATCATAATATAAATATACAAGTAGATGGAATTTGATTTGGTTACTTTACTAATATTGCTCACTTAAAATGTACATAAATGTGAATATTGAACGAGACATCGAGAGAGTTTGGTGTAGATGTAAGTGACGCTTGAATATCATATAAACGATTCGTGAGGTGTTTGAATTGAATTGAACATGAATAAAAGAACAAGTGAATCATTATATGAGAACTAAATATGAAATATGATAGATTCTCGAGAGTGAACATTATGAATTTTAGTGCGTTCGATGTAACAGTTCGATGTGTTTAGTTCGAGCGTGTCGTTTACAAATTAACTTGCACGGAAAATATTTGTCATTAGTCAATAGAAATGTGTCTGACTCTTGCAACATTCTTTTTCCTTTTCTCTTTCTCCATTGAGAATGTTTTTTTTTTGACAAAGGTAAAACGAACGAGCGGTAGTTTGTTATAATAGAAAAAAAAAGAAGAAGAGAAGGAAGAGAAGAGAAAAAAAAGCGAAGAGATTTTTTTATATGTTGTTTATTCAACCAACTGTTGGCAAAGGCATCCCTACTTCAATTTTATTCTGGGCTAACCTCCGTTGGTGATTTTGAGCAACGAGTCATCTCGCGTATTGTCTAAGAGGAAAGAGAAAACGCTGGGTAAGGAAAAGAATATGTCATGTTCATTTCAATTTTCAAATTTGCACTTTTATTAGATTGAGTATATCTATGTGTACGGTTGTATTTTAGACCCATTGGTTTAACAGTATGAGCTCAATATTTCGTCATTGGAAAAATCGTCTACGTTGCTCAAGTAAACGATATATTAGTCAAAGTCGTTCGTCGATATTTAATGATAATGAAGTAGAAACTGAAAATATTATTTTGTTCTTGAAATTTTCTATTCTTTATTGATTTTAGTCGAAAACTGTTCATTTAACCTTGGACAAATTATTAAACGAAAACCGACTGTTAAAAGATCGGTTCGATAAACTCGAAGAGCGAGTAAGGATGAATTCATTTGACATGTTTTTCTTTTGCTGTTATGAAAGATTGTTTTTTTTCAAAACAACGTTTGTCTGTCTCTTGTTTGTTCGTATTCTAGTGTCAACAATGGATTACTAATGAACAAATCTACTTATTGAAACGTATAGAAAATTTAGAACATGAAAATCATCGTTTGCATGAAAATTTCTATCTCTATCAACGACAAAGTGAAAAATGCATGCAATCTGTCACTGATCTAATTATAAAAACACTTTTTACTCAAGAGGTATGACAGAAATAAATCAGTATAAAACGATGTGAATGAAGAGAGAAGAGAAAATAAAAGAATTTTCCTCTTGAGAAATTAGATTTTCTTTAGTTTTATTTAAAAAGAAAATGGTCATGATTATTCGAAAAGAAAACAACGGATCAATTCATTAGACTTCATGCTGTTTGCATTTTTAATAGAAAATATCCGAAATGTTCTTGACGTTTAGTTTTTCTTTTTTCTCTTTCGACTTTACTATGGGTGCAAACATTAGAATAAAACGATAAGATGATGAGGATGAAGGAATAAAAAAAAAGGGCTGAGTGGGCTTTTCTACGAGTTTGTTTATTAATTAAATTGATAAATTAGACGAAGAAATGTTTAACTTGAATTTCTTTTTTTTTGAATTCTTGAACAATCTTAAGTTTTCATGTCCTTCAAAGTTCGGCATTGACTGACTATGTATACGTAAGTGTTCGTTACTTACGTTTTACTCTTTCGTCTTTCTTTGTTGTATGTATTACTCTAAGGAAAAAAAAACCTAAAGAGAAAGACAAGTGTGTTACGAGTCTTATCACGAAACTTCTCTTCTTTGTATGTATGTTTGTATGTGTTAATTGACGGATGCTTGTGCCAGTGATGAAATCGACTCTCAAATATCCGCAGCTGCTATGATCATTCATTTGCATTTTTTTTACGAAACATATGCAGCCAATCGTATCCTAAACAAATCGATTGTGAGATACATCATTTGTTATGAAACATAGGAAAGGTTGGTTTCAAAAATTATTCTATCAATGTGTATTAACTCGACAGAGTTATTTATCACATCAGGTGGGCAATTGAAAATAGAAAAAGAACAGAAAAATAACTTCGAACTATTTTGATTTGGTCAATTCAATGGTTTCATCTTTTCTTTTCTTTTCTTTTCTATAGGAATTAAGAAAACAATGTACAGATTTACAGAATGTTCAATTACGGAACAAATCAGATCAAGTTCGAAATATCTCCTGTCAATTTCCGTCGAATTCAACTGTTGAGTTTTGTCATTGATTTTCTTCTTTCGAATATCGACTTTTCTCTTCAACTAGAATGTTAATCATCGGCATACAACTAACGATCAATCCACATGGTTTCATGAACAATTAATGATCGTCGAAGAGAATGATTCAAAACGAACCGACGAACAACCATTGGGTACGTTAACGAGAGTTATGATGTAATTTTTTTATCCACATTAAGAATAATTAGATATTCGAGAAATAGAAAGCGCGAGTTGCATGCTGTTTGATTTTCCATGAAAATGCTCATGGTCAGAAAAACAGAAAGTTCGATAGAGTGTGTTTGTCAAAATAGAAAAAGATAAAAAAGAAAAGGCGATTCGACAAGGTAAAATAATATTATGCTAAATTATTTTCTTTGTAGTCGACAGTCAAAATAATTTCGAAGGAAAAATATTGATGAAGTTACAAAAAAAAAGAGCAGAAAATATGGTATCTGAAATATATTTCTTAATAAATATGCTAATGATAGACGAAATAAGAAACGAAGTTAATATTGAGTACATCATAGATTTCGAAATGTACGAAAAGGAGAAGAGAAAAAAAAATTCATCAAAAATCAACTTTCCTCGAACTGGTTTTAAAATCATAATACTGATTGAAATTTGATCCATAGAAATCGAAAGAAATGATACCGTACAAATGTATCTTGTGTGCACTTCTTTTTCTTCTTTTCTGTATTAGTTGCGTATTGTATGTACGTGTGTCATGACACGACATAACGACAATGTGTATACGTATGTCTCAGAATAAGGCGGTACTTCGTCAAAACGAATAAGTCAGTCGTGCTTATGCATCAATAAAACATTGATAAAATGCAGAAACGAAACGACGAATGTGGACAGTCGTCATATACGTACACGTATCTCATACAAAAGGAGATTTAGACTTTTTTTATTCGTTCTAATTAATAACCCCGCCTGTCCTGCATATTCTCTCAACATTATCGTCATATCGGTTAGAACGAGAAAAGAGGAGAGAAGAAAAAAAAAGTCTCTTTCTTTCACTCTGTCATCGACATTATTCATATACACCATTTGTCTTTCGTGTTCACTGGCTCTTCTCGCGTTCTGTCTCCCTCCCTTCCTCTGATCATCATCATCATCATCATCTACTTTGTCGTTTAACAATAAAACAAAACTAAACATACGTATCATTCGGGACACTGTCCGTAATGGGCTAAATCAAGATTAAGATCAAGCGTATTATCTCTTTCTTAATCATTCGTTCACAATCGAATTTTGTCTCTACCCTACGAACATGGTCTTACTTGAGAATCAACTAGTTGTTGAACCCGATTCGACACAATACTATTACGGTGAATGTGAAAGTCTATTAGCTAATTGCTGTAGTAAGACACTTTTATCATCACCATTTCAAATACCTACAATGACACGACAACGTCGACAAATGGCGTTCGATATGCTCAGACAAATGAAATCACATCATCCAACAAAAGAAATTCTTTCGAGAAAATCGAAACGACGTAGACAGAATAAACGTTTCTATCGAGCATTTTGTTGTACTGGTAAGATTGTCAGTTTGAAAAAGAAATGAAAAGAACTCAACATTTTTGCATTCAATTCTTATTGTTCGACTTTCTTTTTTTTTCTTCTTCAAATTCATAGAATTACATATTGCAAGCAGTCAATCAACGATCTATTCGCCATCATTGACTGCTGCAACAAAATATCAAACACGAGGCTTAGCAAATGAACTTTATTTTTCATCGCATAAACCCGATGGTGATAATGAAAAAACACCGCCAGTTACAATGCGTACTAAACGTCGTTCAGCAAACATAAATTCATCTTCAATAACAACACCCACTCCAACTCGTCGGCCAATCTCATCGCCTGTTCGATCGACAACTTACGTTCTTCAACAACATCATCGATTACCTAATAATAACAATAATAATTCAACGAACACGACTAGTAAAAAGACGTTTTCTTCCTCACCTGTACAATCACCACCATCACAACAACAACAAACGCCAATGACCTTAAAAAAAACTCGACAAACACAGCAACAACGCGTTTATTCCAATCACGAAAGGTTACATCAACAAACGCCATCAACAGTGAATTCAATAGCAACTCCTCGAACGCCGATTGCATTAACACCACGTCGTACATCGCCAATTGTTAAAAGCACACCAACAAAGACAACTCCAACATTTATATCAAGGTCTCCTCGAGTAAGAGAACGAAAAGAAAGCGACACGAATGAAAAAATGACAAACTTCATGTTTTTTTTCCTCTCTGTCTCTTGAATATTTAATAAATATTTTGATTTACGCCTTCTATTTTGACAATCTAGATTCCGAATACACCACCGATACGACATTCTCGGCCGCCTGCACCACCACCACCATCATCATTGTCCACGATTCAATCACGTTCACCACGCACTCCATTTCGTTCTCCTCAATTCACAACCACAAACAACAAATCTCCTCGTTTCAATTCAACCGTATCGAAATCTCCTGAACCATTACGATCCGTAACTCTTTCCGTCACACGTTCTCGACCAGCGCATACAGTTGTCAACAAATCGAAAAACATACCTAGTATAACACATTCGAAGATACGCTCTCCTCTTACGAATTCAACGACACCTCGAGTATCGGATTTAGATGCTTTGATGGCTGAAAAACAGATCGATAACACTCAGACTCAAATATCGTCGCCGCCAAATAACGAAATTAAATCAACTCTTATACCACCTGTGCCAATCGTGAATAACATTCGTCGGTCGTTATTTTCTCCTGATACAGTTAAAGTCGTTCGGCCAGTTCGAAGTCAAGAATTGAAATTATTTTCATGTCATCTTACAAACGAACAAACATCTCCGTCGATTAAATTGATCGATGAAATTTCATCATCTGTCAATATTGATGAAACACTTTCAACGTTAACACCAAAATCAATAAACGACCAAACATCAAGTAGTCAAACAAACGACAAACAAGATGATTCACCCTCATCATCGTCAAATACATCAGCCATTCTACGAGATCTATCCGAAGACAGTCTCAATAGTCTCAATGAACATTATCACATTCGACAGTTATTAAAAAATAGTACGTCGAAACGAACTAAAGAGAAATAGAAAGACAATTCGATATATTTAGATATTTCAATAACAGCACCAACAACAAATGACTCATCAAATGAAGATGTTCATGGTGCATCATCTGCTGTAACATCATGGTCACGCATTCGTTCATCATGTGACAGTAATCTCTCTCAAATTGGTCGAGTAAACGATGAAATATCGCCAAGTCCAGCATTTTATACGGGTCCTATTCGACAAGAAAATCTTCAAATGACCACTGATGGTCGTTATTTCTTTTTGATCGATGATAATTTAAGTAGTAGTAATGAAAGTCAATTAAATCGAAAGCAAACATCGATTCTTTCTCAATCACTTTCATCTCTTTTGAAAACATCTTTGTTCCCATCGAAAAATGATCGAAAACATCTTCATCATCGTCTCGTTTTTCCATCACGTCTCGGACGAATTATTTTCTATCGACGAAACTATTCTGAAACTGATATCTATCAAAAACTTTGCTCAAAAGATCAGGAAATTCAACATAATGTCTATCATTTGGATACAATACGTGATTATGCTATGGAATTCTATATGCTAACAACGTATGGTTCAGATTCACAATTACGTGCTTGGTTTGATAGTAATGATGAATATATCGGCAATAATTCGAATTATTTCGATGATAATCGTTTTCAATCATTGGATGATGATGATGATGAAGATCAAATGAAGATTTCAAGTAGTAGTGAAAGTAATCTACGTGATGACGATCTAAATCGTTTACAAGTCGATGAAGAACTCGATTGGTATTCGGAATTAGAATCATTTAATTTGTCTTCAAATAATCAACAAGTAAAAGATAAACAAACAAATAAACTAATTTCAAATTTCAATTTCATTTTGTTTTAAGTGGCGACAAGAAAATATGTCGAGTTGTTCAAGTGACGATCAAGTCGGTGAATTATTACGTGCTGAACAGGTAGAACATTTTGACATGTTTTTTTGTCAAAACTAATATTGAATTTATTCGTCTAGTTTTCTGTATCGAGTTTAACAACAACAACATCGGCTGATTCATCGAATTCAGCTGATTTAATATCCTCATCATGGCCATTGACGAATGGCATTCATTATCAAGTTCATTCGAATCGTTCATCTCAATCGCTCGGTTCGCCTCAATTATCTCATCGTGAAGATGCAAGTCAGACAATTCTCAAAGAAATTCTCACTTATCCATGGTCAAATGATTTGCCACATACATCCGAACTCGATCCCAATGAAAATCTGCCGACAACATCGGTTATTGCCGATGAATTTCAACCGGATTTCTACTATCTTTGTCCATTAAAAAACACGACAAGTTTCGCCAAAACCGATGACAAATCGAATGGAATTTCACGACCATACTCTCATGATTTTTAAAAAAAAACTATTGTTCTCACTCTCTTTCACACACACGGACACATTCTTTTTCTTTGTTTGTTTGTTTGTTTTTTCTAAATTCGCTGCTCAAGGCCAGATACTGTTTTATATATATATTATATATACTTATATATTTTTTTTTGTTGATGTTGTTGCTGTTCTTTTTTCTTCTGTTATCAAATATCGATATACAATGAAAAGAGAGAAAGGAAAGATTTGTGTTTTTTTTTGTTTTGTTGATTTTTGCTTAAGCATCAGTCGGACCGAGTAATTGATCGAGAAGAACTAAAATGAGAATAGTTTTCTTTTCGAACAAATCATCATCGAAAAAAAAAACACACACGTACAATCGTACTAATCTTTGTTTGTTCTTCATCGGCACCTAATTGTATGAGTACTTCGAGATCCTCATCGGACAAAGGTTCGCCGAGTGTTGTTAAAACTGTTCGAAATCGGCCGATCTCAATGAAACCTTCGTGATTATCGTCGAATTTTTCTAGAGCTTGACGAAGTGCATCTCGATCATTGTTAGCAATGGTCCATTGTTCATTGAGTATTTCGAAAAAATCGCCAAATGTTAATTCAGTTTTGCCTTCATTTTCTAAATCTCGAATTCGCTCTTCTGCATCTTTTTGTGATGGATTTCGACCGAATGCTTGTAAAACTACCGTTAAACGACTAGTACTAATGTAATCAGCATCGGAATCATCTTTAAATCTCGAAAATAATTCATTGAATGCTTCTACAAACAAACCGAACCGATATTTTCGAAGAAAAAAGAAAAACTTCATAAAGGACGGGGGGACATAAGCTATGCGAAATGGGCGCATGAGCTTTTTTTTCGAATTTAGCGTTCAATCTTTCTGGGAATGTTAAATAAGTGTTTATGAAGTAAATTCGAGCATAACTATGCATACC
>Ga0209922_103214_pt1 | contig 13259 bp, 12 predicted proteins | sample ThiBiot_500_biof_FD_183946 | JGI IMG/M metagenome (GOLD analysis project Ga0209922, IMG submission 183946) | Wastewater bioreactor microbial communities from Cape Town, South Africa - Thiocy_expt_500_biof (SPAdes) | ecosystem: Engineered > Bioreactor > Thiocyanate-remediating > Anaerobic-Aerobic ...
ATCCTTATAATATTCATCGAATGATTCTTGATAATGATATTCTCAATAGAATTGAGCTAAAACAGGTGTAAAAGCTCGACATGGTGGACACCTAATCGTATAATTCAAAATAAACAAAAACGATAAATTGAAATGAATAAACCAATGAGCACTAAAATAAAGTCCAATGATTTTGCCTTTGAAGTTGTGTTCGATTTGTTGATTTGATTTGTCGATGAGACTTGACAAAAGAAAAAATGAAGAAAAAGACTATTTGACTAAGGTGACAATCGAAGTAATCCATCGATATATTTATTCAAAAGAAGAAAAAGAAAATTATTCTTTGTCATCATCATCGTCGCTGTCTTTGCTTTTTTCTTTTGATTGTTCTTCTTTCCAAGGGAAATGTTCTCCTTGTTTGTCTTTATTTTGAACTTGATCTCTTGCATTTGTTGTTAAAATCTCACCTGAATCAGCATCGATGAGAATTAATTTCGGAATACTTGACACGTGAAATTGATGATCTAATGCTTCTCGTTTGTTTTCTTGTTTATGATCAATAGTTAACCAAGGCATATCTTCATAATATTCATCGAATTCATCTTTATCTTCATCCGAACTAACAAAGACGATTTCGAAGTTCTTTTCTTCATGATATTTATTATAAAAATCAATAAGAATTGGAGTAAAACGACGACATGGTGGACACCTATACAATTACAAATAGCAACAAATCTTTAATTAAAAAGAAAAAACGTACCAATGAGCACTAAAATATAGACCAATGACTTTGCCTTTGTATTTCTCATCGTTGAAATCGACTTTTTCATTGGATTTATTTAAAACCGATTCACCTAAAAGTTTGTCAATGCCAGCCATTTTTTTTTTGTATTTATTTATCCTCAATGAGAGTCGATCAGTATTCGAAATGAAATCAACCGATAAATGTCTTTCGTTTCGTCGATAATAACGATGTTTATCTACATTCGTTATCTTTTATATGCTCCTTTTTTTTGCATACTCATCATGACGCCATCTTCTCCTTGAGAAAAAAAAACGAAAGAGAAAGAGAGAGAGAGAGAGAGAGAGAGAAATAATTTTATTTCGATTCAATATTTTGATGTCATTGGAACGACAATATGTCGATTTCGTTTCCAAAAAAAAAGTAAAATATATAATTTATATTTTGCTGAAGGTAAAGTTAAAAGAATAGCAAACGGCAGAATAAGTCCCGGGAGAAATGTTAAACGAGTGAGAAAAGGAGATAAAATTTGATTTGCAAATGTCGATGAAAGAACTAATTGAACAACATAAATAATAATATAGGGAAGATCAAAAAATAAATGTGTTGTCGAAATTAAAATCAATTGAAAAACCATTTTACGACAATGACGCCATCGAACTGCTTGACGTAAACGTCGTTTCTGTTTGATAAATCTCAATACAAGTGACAAACTAAACACAACAATTAAAACTATTGGAATTATATAATTTACAAATGCATCATAGAAATCGAACCACAATGGAATTTCTTTATAAAAACACAATGTACCACAACGAATTTCTTCTTGTCGATAAATTTGATGACACGGATAGAGAAAAATCAAATAGAAATAAAGAATTGGAACATACAACGACGAAATCAACAATGGAATATAATGAAAGAAAATACGTCGAAGATTTGTTCGAACTAAATTCGGATGAAAAACAAGAATATGTCGTTCGAATGATGTCCACAACATTGAATACACTCCGCCATACCAAATACCAAAATTTATAAATTTCCAACACAAACAAATCAACGGTGAATAGGGAAAGACATAACCAAGACGAATATAATTCTGTGTCAATGATAAATCAATTGTTATGTGAACAAAATTATAAAATAACATTATCAATATACTATGATTGTGAACAGATTCTCGACTGGATTTTTTATGTAAAATTTCATAGAATACAAATAAATAACAAGGCATCGACAAGATTTGACCGATGGCAAAGAAAATAAATTCAAAGAGAGGCCAAAATCTCGGAATATCTTCTCGTTGAGGAACAAATTGAGACATAATTCGCAATTGACAACCTCGAACAAAGAAAAAACAAGACTTGGGATGTGTGTGTGTCGACAAATGTTGTTTTGTCATCTGAGATCATCAAAAATGAAAATCAATTGGAAGAATATCACGTCGTGTGTGTATTTCGATCTTATCTTTCATTGTCAATAAAAGAAGAAAAAGGAAAAATAAGGAGAAATGAACATATTTCGAATGTCATCGTTGAAAATATTCTAAAACACAACCATCAGCAGGATAAATCGTTGGTAAATACATAATTTGATGCATATTATCTGTTGATTTTCTTTTGAAGTTAATATCGGATAGAAGTGAAATGAATAACATAATATGATTCATAGCATAACGTTGTCCAATACACGCATGTGGTCCCGCACCAAATGTGAGAAAATTCTTTTCTGTTTTGGATGAATCCGTTTTATCTGGATTAAATCGTTCGGGATCGAATACTTCAGGATCAACAAGTCCAACTCGATTGGCACTCCAAATACTCGGAATAATGAGAGTTCCTTTCGGTGCAAGATACTCATCGGACACTTGAACTGGTTTCTTGGCTATGTGAATGGCGAGAGTTGCAGGTGGACGTAAACGAAGAAGTTCTTTCATGACTTGCCATGTATATTTCATTTGAGTTAACAATTCAGGTGTAATTGACGTCGACGAATCGGGACGAACTTGTTTTTGTTCGTGACGAATTTTGTCGAGAATGTCTGGATGTTGACTCAATTCATGAATGGCAAATGTTAATGAACTTGTTGATGCATCTTGAGCAGCAAATAGAAAATCTAAAGTTATTTTAGCAATTTCTTCATCCGTTGAATGTAATGGTGTCGATTGATTATTTAATTTAGCTTCACGAATTGATTTTAAAACAGAAATCATCCAAAAATCTAATAAACATGTTGCTTCTTCATCTTGTTTGGTCATTCGTTGTCGACAACGAGCAACAATTGTTTGTAGAGATGTTCGTATTGAATTGGCCGCATGAACACCTTTATAAAGTTGTGTTCCAGGAAAATAAATCGGTGCTGCAAAAAATCCTTTTGTTAAATGTGTATAATCAATTTTAAATTGTCGACGAATTTCTTCGGTTAAATAAGGACCAAGAAAAACCGATAAACTCGTATTTATATTTAAATCATAAATCAACGGTCTCATTTCTAAACCAGTTGTTTGATTTAACTCAATCCATTTGCTCATATGAGATCGAATCGCTTGTTCTTGAATATGCAAATAAACTGACAAAGCTTTCGTCGTAAATAAAGGCAATAAAGTCATTCGTAATGTTTTATGAACGGATCCATTGATAAATGCAATATTATCATCGCCTAACAAACGATTTGCATTCGGATGTAAAATCAATGGCATATCCGATGAACATTTCTCAAGAATCTTTCGACTATTTTCATAATCAGCAACTAAAACAAAGAATTTGCCAATAATTGAATTCCAACTTAATTTGCCATATTCCATTTGTCCATGCCAAAAATCATACGGAGCTCGTAACATATGAATAATTCCTCCAACGAATGGTACAGTTAATTTTGGACCTGGTAAACTACCTCGTTTCGACATATAACTAAATTGTTCATGAATATAAGCTAATAATAATCCGAATAAGATTATTGTTAACCAAATACTAATTGTCCACGAATGAATTAAACTCCAGACATTGAAAATCATTTCGATCATTTCTTCTTTTGCTTTTGTCACAGCAACGAATGTCCCGTCAAAACACGAACAACTTCACTTTTGGACTCTTTTTCTCTTTCGTTTTCTATATAAATAGAATTGCTATTTCATTTCATTTGTTTTATAGGTAAACCAATAGAGCGAATCAGAGACATCGAATTAAATATGGTTCGATACAAATAATCACAAAAAAAAATCCGTCGAAAGTACATTTTACGTCTCTACAGGAAAGAAAAAAAAACGAAACCAAGGACAACATCGATGACAAATCAAGGTGAAGCATGTTTCGAGAAAAAAGTACTCATTAATGATTTTTGCGTTTTCTTGACCTTTTTGATTTGAAAATAAAAGTAAAAGTAAAATGTCTATGATGATATCATTTGATTTAATCCAATGTTGTTGTTGTTTCAATTGTTTTACATTGTCGTTTATCTTCTCTCGTTTGTACGAAATCTACAATGTCCAAACGAAGAAATTCTCAACGAGAAATTGTCAAATATTCATATTCCAGGTGCTGCAATTGTTGTTGTCAATCAAAGTTCAATTCTCTATGAGAAATCATTTGGTTATGAATCGATTGGTTCATCGAAATTGATTCGAATCAATGAATCGATATTTACTTTAGCATCATTATCGAAAACATTTCTTTCGATTGGTGTGATGCAATTAGTTGAATTAAATCAGTTAGATCTCGATGAAGATATTAATATGTATTTAAATGAAACTATTGTTCATCCGTTGTTTCCTTCGAGTAAAATCACTTTACGTCATTTACTTTCTCATCGAGCATCGATTCAATCGAATAATGAACTTCATTTGAGAGAAAATGATCGAGCTTTCGAAGAATTTCATCTAGCAGATTATTGTTTCGATTATTTGAAATCGAACGAATCGAATTGGTTAAAATCTCGTCCTGGAAGTGAAACAGTCTATTCAAATGAAGGCACAGCATTAATTGCAATTATCATCGAACTTGTTTCGAACATGTCTTTTGAAAATTATATTCGAAAGAAAATTCTCAAACCATTGAATATCAATTTAAATCGAACATCATATCGTTTAAGTCAAATTCGAAATTCCAATGATCTCGTTGAACAATATGCATATGTTCACAATTCAACTGAATTTCTTCTTTGGAAACAAACATTCGCACAGCTCAACATCAGTCAATTGAATGGCAATTATCCGACATGGATTCACATTCCTTTATTTAGTTTTCCTGTTTATCCAGCAGGTTTATTACGAATGACAGGCAGTGATTTAGCTAAATTCATTCAAATGTTTATGAACGATGGTTGGCCTCTCATTCGGAAACAATCGATCGATGAAATCAAAGAAATTCAATCGAATGAAAGTCTTTCCGATGTTGAATTTGGTTTGATTTGGAATTGGCGAAGTTACGACGATGGAACGAGATTTATTGGACATCGAGGAACTAATTTTGGTTCAACTCATTTAATGATGATCGATCAATCGAATCGAATTGGAACTTTGATTTTAACTAATGGAGATATGTCATTACCCAATGAACTTTCGAAAACAATCTACACAACACTAACACACATTCATCAAGCGATTTTCAATTGTTTTTCACATGAAAACATCAAATGATAAGATTAGATAAACGAAATATCCTTGACAAATAACAAACGAACACAGAGATTGGCTTTTTTTTGAAAAGTTTTCGATGAAATACGAACGAGAGATTTGTCATTTTCTATGTAAAATATTTTTATTTCTCCTTTATCTTCATTTAATCTTGATCTTTGTATTTGTGTATAAATATGAACAAACCAATACGAATAAATATTTGTTAACAACATGTCAAATCAATCAAACACAATTACGAACAAGTTTTTGTCGAACAAAACTTCTTCAATCTTCGAAAATCGATCTTTGTTCACAAATTCATTATAAAATCAACTATCGATCGAATTTATCTTTATTTATGGATTCAATTCCAACGTGGATTTCGTCGTATCAACTCGATAATTTAATATCGAATTCAACTCGATTTCCTTGTTATTTCAATCAAATGAATTTGTCTGATATTCGATGGTTTCAACCAAATTCACAACGAACACTTTTTCTTTTACTGATTTATTCCTTTTCGTTTTTTCTTCTCATCGTTTATATTTTAAATGAGATTTTTCATCGTAGATTTCGTTAATATTTGTTTTCAGATTAGATCATTGGATTAAAAATGTATCAAATTTTACTGAAATTCTATCTTCTAATTCAAAGAGATCGATCAAAATATAAAACCTAGGAAAATATTTTCGGTTGTATACTTATTTCGAAAACAAGAAAAATGTTACTTTTACTATTGGTGATTTTGTGTATAAGTTCACAATCGAATGGAATATCTTTACAAGATTTTTTTCCACATGGAAGTCAATCAGGTGATAAAGTTCTCAATCAGAATAATTTCACTGTGGAATCAATTGAATTTCCAAATGAACTTTATTATTTTGATAATCCGTATAGGAATATTTCGATAAGTGACCATGGGATATTTTCTTTCGATGATCATATATGGATAAAGGCATATTGCCACGAATCTCAACAAACTTTTGTTAATCGAACTCAATATTATAAAATTCATAGTAATAGATCATCATCGAATGCCACTGCTCAAGTATTTAATAAAGTTAAGAAATATATAAGAAAATATTTTGCAGAAGAACGTGAATTTGAAGTGAAATTTGCAATTATTGGCACTTGGTTTAGTAGAACTAATTCAACACCTTCTTTAGATAATAGATTTCAAATGGTTTTATCCAGTGATGGTGATCGTAGTTTTGTGTTTTTCCTTTATGATAAACTCGAATGGTCATCTGGTAATAATCAAACTTATGCAGGATTTCATAATCGAAAAGGAAATCAAAGTGAAAGTTTTCCATTGCCACATTCAGGAACAAGAAATCTAACTAAATTAGTCAATGAAAGTAATGTGAATGTCAATGGATTATTTGTATTTCGTGTTGATACACATCGAATAAACGCTGGTGGTTGTGATCATAGAAATTCATCGATGATTTCATTTCGTCCTCGAATTGCTTCACAATTTGGTTCAACAGCTTTGCATATCTATGGTCCATGTTTTACGAATCAAACTCAAATCAAATGTCGTTTTGGTTCATCTTCATCTGAATCAACTGTTACTGGTTTTGTTATTGATCGTTTTCGATCGATTTGTGTGACACCATTTCTATCTGAATATGGATTAACATCTGTCCATGTATCAATAAATAATCAATCGTTTACTCATTCTGGTGATTTGACTGTTACGCCATTGAAATTAACTTCTGATGAAATATCTGTTCAAATAGCGAATGGACGTCTTTTTCTTGAAAGAGGAACAGATTTAACATTAAAATGGCAATTTTCTGAATTAACTCAACAAATATTTCATCAAAATACAAAACTTAACATTGAATTATGGGAAGTTAAATATACAGAAGAGAAATTACAATTAAATCAATTGAGTCCATCAATAATTTTACGACAAAATTTACCAATGAATACTCCTATTATTAATATTCAATTACCATTGAATATTTCAAATATTTTAACATGTTTTATTCGTGTAAGAGCACATGTGAACTCGATAAGTTATGGTGGATTGAATAGTGGTTTACTTGTCGTACGAAAATCTTCAAATGAAGCAAATCAGTTATGTCAAAATTGGATAAAACAACAAGGTGATGCATCAACGTGGAATGGAGATGACCTTGTCGAATGTCCAATGACAATAACTCAAGCTAAAGCTGCTAGTCGATGTTGTTATAAAATCGATCAATTTTGTTATCGAAATAATTCCAATCGAAATAATTGTCAATTTCATCAAGCTCGTCAAGATCACGATGAACCTTCAGCTGTTGAATGTTATCTATCAATAAGTTCGAATCGACATGGTGCAGGTGCTAAATGTTGTTATGATAATTCAAATACGTTAATTACACGTGGAACAGGTGCTGGAACTGATGATCGAAATTCTGTTTTCATATCTCCAATAAAACATTTATTTGGTGATACTTTATCTTATTTTGAATGTTGTTTAATGAATGGAAGTAATGACATGTGTAATCAATATATGATCTATCGACCACCACGAAGAGGATCAAATACAATGGGACGAACAGGACGAAGTTGGGGAGATCCACATTTTGGAACACTTGATGGATTTTCATATACGTTCAATGGTCATGGAGAATATATTTATTTAGCTATTACAAATAATACATCACCAACAAATCATTTCGATGAAAATCAATCGTTTCTATTTATGTCACAAATTCGTACAATTCCAATTCAATCACAATCAGACGAACAAGAAGAAAAAGGTGCAACAGTAACTACAGGTTTTGCTGCTCAATTCTATGGTCACAGTCAATCTAAGCCCATTAGTATAACAATATCACAACGAAATCAAATTTTATTATATCGAGCAAATGAATCGATTGAATTTGAAAATAATATCAATAGTTTATCATTTCCTGAATTAATTCTAACTAAACAAGATCAAACGTTAACTCTTTCATGGTTCATTGGTATTTATATCGAAATAGAAATTATCGAAATGACACAACCACGAAAACAATCCGTATTCAATATTGCTGCTTCAATTCATACTCGATTTCATAAGAAAACATATGGATTATTAGGAACATTTGATGGACAACCGAACAATGATTTAACAAATAGAAATGGAACTATTTTACAGGATAATTCAACATTAGAACATATTCATAAGAATTTTGGTATGACATGGTCGATCAATCCGTCGAAAACCTTGTTCCATTATGAATCCAATCAATCTCCTACTTTTTTTCAAGAACAGAATCGAGCTTTCAATGCCACTTTTATGAATCTGTCATACGATCCAATACTTGCTCAAAAGTGTGGAATCAGCAGTAACTTAACTAAAAATTGGAGTGTCTCTGAACGAACATGTTACTATGATTTAATAGTAACAAATGATACTCAATTTGCAAAGACATCTTTCAATGTAGCCAAGCTATTTCAATCAAATTTATTCGATTTGAAGAATCCACCTTCGTTCAACAAGTCTCTTCCTCTGAGAATGAATTCAACTAAAAATACGATCATCGAATTATATATAACTGCAACAACTGAATATTCATCTAGTAAAATAACATTCGTTGCATTACATTTACCTCAAAATGGTACATTTAACAGCAATACAACACTCTTTCGTTGGAAAGCTATCAAAGGTGAACATTATGTTAGTATTCAAGCAAATGATATAACATTGAATTTATCAGCTAAACATGATATTGTATTTGTTGTTTCATCGTCTGGTAATAATCGTATTCATTTCAATAGAATTACTTATCTTCTTGGATATTTGACAATGATTATGTACTTTTGTTTGATATTCAACTGATTAAAAAACATTGAATTAAAAACTGTCGTATTTCATTGAAATTATGTCAACCTCACTTTTAAAAAGCTCTACAAATTTCTTTTTGTTTTTTTCTTCTTCTAATAAAAAAACAAACCAATATAGTTTCTAATTAAAATTCATCAGTATGCAATAGAGAAGATGGAGCATCGATGAAGCCAATCACATTAATTGACTTTCTTGTTTCATTTGCAACTGTTTTAAGATGAATTCGTATCGACAAAATCAACAGTCTTGTGAAAATATTCAAAAGAAAAGATCTGAAATTCGGTATTTTGCTATTTTGATGTCTTTATGTAGTTTTATTGTATTAATAGCTTTAATTATGAATATGTTTTTATTTATTATCTTTAATCATTTGAAGAAAACTACAAGTACAACAACAACAACAACAACATCGATACCAAGTAATATCTTTTATTTAAACAAAGTAAACAATGGATAAAACTAAGTATTTGATTGTTAGAATGGATTTCTACTGGTCAAATGAAATCCGGTCGACATAGACATAAAGCATCATTATTATTAAATGGCAAAGTGTTAGTTACTGGTGGTTTTGATGGTTCGAATTATTTAAATGGTGCAGAACTGTATGATCCATCGAATGGTCAATGGACATCGACTAGTAATATGAGTAATGCTCGTATTGCTCATACTGCAACAGTTTTATCAAATGGACATATTTTAGTCGTTGGTGGACATACAAGTGGTGGTATGATATTTGATAGTGCAGAAATCTATAATCCAACAGGAGGAATTTGGACAACTGTTAATAGTATGTCATCGTCGAGATATGGTCATACAGCATCGAAATTATTGACTGGAGAAGTTCTTATTTGTGGTGGATATGGTTATAGTAGTGCAACTTACCGAACTTGTGAATTATACAATCCATCAACAGGCAATTGGACATTGACAACGGATATGAATGTAAATCGACGTGAGCATACAGCAACTGTTTTATCAAACGGATTAGTTCTCGTTGCTGGAGGATATAGTGGTGCCAGTTTTGTAAATACTGCAGAATTATACAATCGATCATCGAATACATGGACAATGACAACAACTTTTACTGATAATCGACATGCACATTCAATGATCAAATTATCCGATGGAAAAATTTTACTTACAGGTGGATGGAATGGTGCCAATTATTTGAAAACAACTGCAATCTATAATCCATCGACACAATTATGGTCGATGGTCAATCAAATGAATCAAACAAGAGAATATTTTACTATTTCCCTTCTATCCAATGGAAATGTTTTAGTTACTGGAGGATATACGAGTAGTTCCACTTGTTTAAATCAAGTTGAAATCTATAATCCATCGACAGATATTTGGATTGATACTGCAACTATGAATTATACACGACGTTATCATACTGCAACAACATTGAACAATGGACAAGTCTTAGTTACTGGTGGAGATAATGCTGCAAGTGGTTATCCAACTACGGCAGAATTATTTCAATTATAATTAACAAATCAGCGAATATTCAAATTCGGACATTTTTATTTAAGAAAAAAATAAACAAATTAAATTTGTTTAAAAGAAAATTAATTGTCCGTTTTGATTGCACATTTTCATGTTTTGTCCATTGAGTGATAACGGTGCTTGGATCGAACTAATCTTTGATTGTAGGGCTTCGGGACAATTTGTCATTGGTTCATATTCACAATTGAAAACTGCTTTATTACCTTGAATAAAAGGTTGAAGTAGATTGCATTCATTGTATTGCCAACATTGTTCATTCAATGCCCAATCAAATTGCTGAACAAGATCTTCAATTTGGCCGAGATCATTTTTTAATCCAATGGAAAGATCTTTCGAATGAGCTGTTTCAGCTAACCAACCATTATATTTAAGTTGATCATTATATGTTAGATCAAATCCAGTTTCTTGTTCTCCCTGTGCATATGCATCAACATTATCAGGTTCTACTCCATCACAACCTTTTTGCTTGGCTAAATCTAAACGTGCATTCATAATTGGTCCTAAGATATCTAGACGACGAATATCTAACCACCATTCACCATCCCTATTTAACAAACAGCTAACCATCCATCTAATGGATTGCCTTTGACACAGGCTGGGAAAAGATTTTGATCTTGTCTCCAATCTTCATAACTTCCAGCACTAAAATAGCAGATGACTTTTTTTCCTGATTGTTTGAGTGATTGAATTGTTTGACTTGATGTATCCCAAAGATCGATATCATACACAAGAACATTCTTAGTATTACCAGTATCAATTGTTCCTGACAATTGCCAAGTCCAATTAGTTAATGGAGTTGGTTGCCAATAACAATTGATTACTGAAATTAACAACGAAAGAGTTACAATCTTTATAAACAACATGTTTTTATCCGTAAATAATACATTTTCGTGTTTTTATATACTGATGAATGAGAATGATTTATACACCTTCGTCACTCGATTGAAATATGGTGGGGAAAGAAAAAGGTGTATAGCGTCGAATAAAAATATTAACATGACGTCGTTATGAAAGAACGAAGATTGTTATCAGTCATTTCGTTGTTTCTACAATGTTTTTAAAAAATGTCGTTTTGTTTCAAATACTTTCTTATTTTTGCTCGATCGTTTTAAGTAAACGAATTGAAGATTCAAGTTTAGGCTTAAATGAAGTTGTATATCAACCAGAAAAGACAAAGATTTATTTAGGTTCTCCATCGATCGTTCGTTTATGTTCTGGTCGTTTATTAGCTAGTCATGATTATTTTGGTGTTGGATATACAGCAACAATAAAGAATACATCGATATTTGCAAGTGATGACAATGGTGAAACTTGGCGATTTGTTTCTTTTATCAAACCAAGTTATTTTACTTCGTTAGTCGTTTATGAGAATCGTATTTATGCAATTGGCATTGATGGTAAACATCAGAGTGGAATAATCATTCATCGAAGTATTGATGAAGGTTTAACATGGATTTATCGTAATGATAGTTTAGGTGTTGTTCTATTTCAAGGCGCATTTTCAACAGGTGCAACTGCCATTGTTTTAGCAAATAATGTTATTTATCGTTCAATTGAATATCGAACAGTTCCCGGTCAATGGCCTGGAGAATTTCAATCAGCTGTAATTAGTTGTAATTTAACATTATTATCTCGAGAAGAAAATTTTGTCGATAATGATCCATTAATGAATCGAACAAATTGGCGAATAACTCCTCCATTATTCTTCAATCAAAGTTGGATTCCATCATCATTCGGTAATTTAAGTGCACCTGGTTATTTAGAAGGATGTATTGTCATTTCTTCTTCTTCTTCTTCTTCTTCTTCGTTGTCGTCGGGTGATATTCGTGTATTTAATATGATGAGATTTAATTCAATTCCATTATCAAATCTTGCAATTCTTTTAGAATTAAACTTAACAACGAATGATTTATCATTTGTATCGATAATAAATTTTCCCGGTGGAATGTCGAAATTTACAATTCGATATGATAGTAAAACACAACGATATTTAACTTTATCAAATCCAGTTAAATCAACATTTGATTACAATCAAAGAAATATTTTAAGTTTATTTTATTCAAAAGATTTATTGAATTGGCAAGTGGGAATTTATGAATTGTTATATGATGATACAGGTTTAGAATCGAATGATAGTCTTCGTTATACAGGTTTTCAGTATGTCGATTGGCAATTTGATGATTTCAATTCGTTTTCTCATGAATCAAGTTGCATTGAATGGAATTGTTCCAATGGAAATGATCTTATTTATTTAATTCGAACATCATATCGAGGTGCTGAATCATTTCATAATTCAAATCGAATCACTTTTAAAAATTTAAATCATTTTCGACAATACATTCAATAAAAAGGAAAACAGAAACAAACAGGACAAGTGAAGAGAGACAAAGATCAGAGAGAGAGAACAGAAACACACACGTATATATATATATGGTAATATACAGTGCTGTGAAAAATTATAGGGTCACCTTGCTTTTTTGCATTTTTTTGCAATTTTTTTTTGGTTATTGACTTATTTTCATCCGAAAAAGTTCATAAGTATATAGATTCGAACATACTATATCATATTTTATTGAGAAAAAATTCATATA
>Ga0209922_103234_pt1 | contig 13196 bp, 11 predicted proteins | sample ThiBiot_500_biof_FD_183946 | JGI IMG/M metagenome (GOLD analysis project Ga0209922, IMG submission 183946) | Wastewater bioreactor microbial communities from Cape Town, South Africa - Thiocy_expt_500_biof (SPAdes) | ecosystem: Engineered > Bioreactor > Thiocyanate-remediating > Anaerobic-Aerobic ...
GAATGAAAGTGAACTCTACTTCTTTCAGTTTCAAATACTTAACAATTTTTCTTCTTTTCAAATATCAAAGAAAAACACATGCTTTTCCTCTTTATTTTGCGAATTATATCATCTGACAAAATTCTACGTTATTCAGACTAAATTTTTGATATTACCATTTTGTATCTGACAACACTGTCATCATTATCAATTTTCATTTCGTTTACACTATCTTTCAATGTTAATATCAGTTTATTTAATACAAATATATTGTTCTCACGGAAAATAACAAAATTTATTATAAAATGATGCACAAGCCTGTTCTGGTTTCCATTATATTATACTACAGGAATACTGATTGTATTCATTACTAGTCAAGTTATATTCAAGGTTGAGTTGTGTAAGTGTCTAAGGAGAGATCGAGTAGTGATATCTGATCTGAATGAAAGAGTAGCTGTAAAGTTACTGTGTTTTGTAATGCTTGAGCACGATGTAGATGTCGAGCACCTTTAGCTCCAATCCGGTTCTTGGAAAGGTCGAGCTGTGTAAGTGTCTGATGAGAGATCAAGTAGTGATGTTTGATATAAATGAAAGGGTAGTTGTAATGTTACTGTGTTGTATTCTAATGCTTCAGCAAAGCGTCGAGCACCTTCATCTCCAATCGAGTTCGATTGAAGGTTGAGTTTTCTAAGTGTCTAAGGAGAGATCGAGTAGTGATATCTGATCTGAATGAAAGAGTAGCTGTGAAAGTACTGTGTTGTATTCTAACGCTTGAGCAAGATGTTGAGCACCTTCGTCTCCAATCCTGTTATTCCAAAGATTGAGTTGTGTAAGCGTCTAAGGAGAGATCAAGTAGTGATGTTTGATATAAATGAAAGGGTAGTTGTAATGTTACTGTGTTGTATTCTAATGCTTCAGCAAGATGTTGAGCACCTTCATCTCCAATCCTGTTATTCCAAAGATTGAGTTTTGTAAGTGTCTAAGAAGAGATCAAGTAGTGATGTCTGATATAAATGAAAGAGTAGCTGTGAAAGTACTGTGTTATGTTCTAACGCTTGAGCAAGATGTCGAGCACCTTCATCTCCAATCTTGTTATCGTAAAGATTGAGTTGGGTGAGTGTCTAAGGAGAGATCGAGTAGTGATGTCTGATATAAATGAAAGGGTAGTTGTAATGTTACTGTGTTATGTTTTAATGCTTGAGCAAGATGTCGAGCACCTTCATCTCCAATCGAGTTGTACGGAAGGTTGAGCTGTGTAATTACCTAAGGAGAGATCGAGTCATGGTGTGTGATATAAATAAAAGAGAAATTGTAATATAAGTTACTGTGTTTTGTTGTAATGCGTGAGCAAGATGTCGAGCGCTTTCAGCTCCAATCCAGTTACAGCCAAGGTCGAGTTGTGTAAGTGTCTATTAAGAAATGTAGATCATCTGTAAGAAAGTTTTGTTCGGAGTCAGCTGCTGATATGAATGCATGGATACAAGAGAATTCATGAGATTTGCATGTCTGGATGAAACGTACCAAATTAATAGTATTGTGCACTTACTTGAAATCGGTGATATGAATTTTGGATTGCATTTAATCGTTGACAAATGTTGCTAACAGAGAAAAATAAAGTTTTAACACTTAAGTAGTCGAATATTCGATAGACTATATCCACCGGTAATGTATGTAATGATGTAGGCATTATTGTGTGATATTGATTTTGGTGAATTTTGATCTGAAAGAATGGTTAGGTGATAAAAACGAAAACATGAATATTGGAAAATGCGATTGAACTCTATGAATTTTGAAGCTTTAAGATGTTTATCTTGATTGAATGCTTCTGGAGTAGGGATGATTGCTGGGTGGTATTAATTTATTGAATAATTTCGTGGAGATTTTTTCGGAAAGATGAAGTTATGGATTCAGTTGAATGACTTACATGTTTTGATAGCTTTAACTTAGTTTGTTTTGGTGCAATTGTTATAATACAAGTAGCACTTTGATATTGAGATTTTACGGAATCCGGTGACTATTAAAAGTGGTGTAATAGGGAACGATGAATATATGGATTTATTTGGTAAATTGAATGAAACTTCTAGAGTTCAACGTTTTGAAATGGAAGAATAAAAATATTTTTCTACTGAAGTACAGGAAATAACTTATTTTCTGATTGTAAAAGATGGCTAAAAGGCGCATGTTCGGTATGAGAGATGATGAAATGTGAGTGTTATCAGTCACAATGATAAGAGATGCTCGGTTCGACAAATCCTGGTATTGGTTAATATCCGACGAACAACTTTTTATGTATTTAGTATGTTGAGTAAAATTTACTAAGATAAAGCATGCAAGTAGAGTGAAAATGAAAGAAAGTTAGAGCTATAGACTGGAATTAGCTAAAGCATTTACTCGTGATATTACTATTCTTGCGATTGAGCGAGAAAAGCACCGTCGATCTTGATCAAACAGTAGAAGGATTTTCAAAGAAACGTTAGAACAGTTGAATTTTATTGCAATAAAAGATTTCTTTTGGTTTTTATAAAGACATTTACATTATTAAGCTAGAAATCTAAAGATTTTTTCAACTAATGAGAACAAGAATGCGAATGAGATATTTTTAAATCGGGAACATAACATGGATTACTTTCCTAGTAAAATGAATGAAATTTCTATTACTAAAACCCTACATGATACTTTTTATCTATAACGGAAACATTCATAAGAGGCACAAATGTCCCTCTATAATTTTTCTGGCTACGCCACTATATCAATTCTGTTTAAAGAATCAGTGGAAACTAGCTCTACAATATGCAATATTAGGAAATAGGAAGTATTCTGCTATCGGATTAAACGGACAGAATTTTTTTTAACATCAACTTTATTTGTCCCTTTTATGTTAGGTTGACATTTTTACATATTATACGTAGTATACAATTGATATCTTCTCATTAAGATAGCGGCTAAATAGAAAAACAAACAAAGATAAAAAAATATACTTAATAGAATGAAAAGAAATTAAAAAAAAGGCACTTTTGTATTCGATTCTAGTAACACCATTTGTATTTTTAGATTACAATATGTATGAGGAGGATTCTTTAAATTTTACGAAGGTTTAAACTTAACTAATAGAAGATTAGATATTCATGTATGAGTCATTCCTTATATACATCTATGATCGGGGTCCTGATGTAGAAGGAGACAGTACGAGGAGAAGACTGTTCTCTCCTCCTATTTTTATCGATTAACGATTAAAATTCTTTCCAGCATATCGACAAGACAATTCGCGTATGGACCTATTCAAGTAAGTATTTACAAATAAAAAAAGAGAAGCTGAGGGTTTGAGTGCTTGTAATACCCATATTGCTGACTTTGAGAGTGCATAAATTCAATTAGATCCATTTTTGAGTGTTTTGAGTTTTTTACAAACCGGTTTAGAAATTTCTTATTTCTATACATCCCAGGTCCCTATACCATCGGTTGTCCTTCGATTTTGTCACTGCTGTAGTTAAATATAGAAAAACCAACAGGAAAAAAGTCAAATTAGGTCGGGTAAGAAGAAAGCAAAAAAAGTTTGCGCCTGATGTCAGTGAGCGTATTAAACCGACAGAATCATAGATAACTTCACAAGAGATTATTTGGACATCCTCTTTCGTTGAGGAGGGCTCGTTTATAATGCTTTATGTAATGTTTAGCGCCTCGAGTCGTGAGTGGTCTTTTTTGTTGATCAAGAGAACGCTTAATATCAATAATACTATATATCTGTCTTGTAGTAAATCTCTTTCAGAAAAGGGTCTGCGAATCCCTGGGATGAGCGCTACTTGTTTAGTAATAGGGCAAAACCAAAACTTATTCCATCAAAACCAAGAAATTCGGATTTGGTGCATGCCTAATTCTTGGTGGTGCCATGGGTTCATCATTTACATTAACATTAGCAAATATATTTATGTGGAAATGGCAACGTGAATTAGTTCGTATTCAAGATACAACTGGTGAATACTTTGGTCGGTATGTATCATCATATATTATTAGTGAATAAAATATAATCTATTTCTTTTTCTCTATTTTGATTATATTAGATATATTGATGATATCTTTCTGACATGGAATAAATCGGAAGAACAATTACATCATCTTTTAAGTCAAGCAAATCGATGGCATCCAAATATCAAATTAGAATATCAAATTAGTCAACACCTACCATTCTTAGATGTCATGATAACAAATGCAAATGGTCTTTTACTTACATCAGTCTATCATAAACCATCAGCTAAACCATACATTCTTCCATTTCTATCCGATCATCATTCACATGTCTTTCGAAATACTATACAAACTGTTCTATCTCGAGCTGTTCGATATTCATCAACAATTGAAATATTTCAAAAGGAAAGACGATGCATTAAATTAATGTTATTATACAATGGGTATGTGATATACATAATTATATTAATTTTAACAAGCTAAATTATTTGTTTAGTTATCCATCTACATTTATCGATCAACAATTTGAATATTTTTTCACTAAATATATTGCACCTTGGTCATTCATACCATATATTTTTACAGAAGATCAATTCAATGTAATTCATCAAGATTTATCGGAACATATGACACCTCGTCAATCGCAAGTCGCATTTAGTGCAGCTAAAGCTGATTTGGATAATGATCAAACCGATCAAGAACATGCTACAACAACAGTCACAAACATTTCATCGTCATCATCATCATCGACTTCAAACAAACTATTTATTCATTATAAATATGAAAAACGCTTCCGCTCGTTTAAGAGAGACATACGTCAAATTCATAATCGAGTTATACCAAGACATTTAGCATTAGATCTTCGACTAATTGTTAGCACATGTAATCGATGCAATGAAAAGAATGAATTAATACGCAAGAAACCAAAACAATGGCTATTAAAAGATCAGACAAGCAGAAACAAACGAAAATATTTAAATTTCCTCGGTAAGTTCAACCCTCAATATAATTCTGACGTATTTCATAGTTTGATTAAAGATCGACAACGAAATCTACATAATATCGATTAATCCAATTGAAACTTTAATGTAACAAGAGAATATTAAAACATCTATATGTTCTACAGAATCAAGAAACAACAATATTCTAACAAATTACTTTTTATTTACATATCCGTATCAAAATGTTTAAAATGTTAGTCAATATACTAATTATCATCTATGATCTTTTCTTCTCAATAAATAAACACAACTAATACATAAAATCATCAAAAATATTTACCATTTTATCAAATCAATCTATTTCGTTTTAGATAAAAATATACAACCTCAAACAACAACAATTGAATGGAAATAGGCAATTATTTCACGAGCCAGGCCACAGTATATTGGACTGTGTTCTCATCCACAACATTTTGTTAGTAGTACATGAAACTGTCCTCGGTTGATTACAAATTGATACAAGTTCTTCAGATGAATTACAACAATATCATGCCTAGATCATGATAACTTTATAAATATATGAACAATGAATCCCAATCTTTTATATTTACTTGGAAAACAATTTTGCGTCAAATTTTGCAAATATCTCTGATTATTCTATTATAATCGTTAAAATACAATCAACTCGATGTCATTATATTGTGAATATTCAATCATGAGAATTATTACAATAAATATTTACAATGTGTCATTGATGTACAGGTCAACATGACTTTCAATTCCATTGTTCAATGATAATATTAGTCATTTCATGTTGTGATCAATCAAAGTGCATTATGGTTTGGATATTATCTCAATAGTATGTATAAGCTCAATTGGTTTGGTTCATCCGATTTCATACAACAAATTGATTACTTGCCGATTAATATTGACTGAAATTTGCATTTCTGACATAAGACAGATATTACAAGAAACATAATACAATATATATGGATTTATGCAGTCATTTATATATGATTCAACACATCTACGTTATTTCCCTTCTCCCACCGCGTCATACAGATGGCATACCCATGCGTCTACCAAAGGAATGAACCGTTTCGTTTAAAATACCTATATTCATTCGTTTATTCTGACATTCTATCTCACTAAGGCATTTTTTCCCACTGATAAGCCGTAACATTTACACGAATTCAGTCACGTCCGCATCCATCGCCTCCTACCTTTTTCACATGATATATAAAGACATTATTTCTCATCATTTTCATTGCACAAGTTTCATCAAACAAGTATACAATACACAAGTCTTCGTTTAATTCAATTCAATTGTCTTTATTCCTTACAACACAACAACCATACATATCTCATTCGTACTTCAATCAAACTAGCATCCAACGCAAAAACTTCCTAAACTGCTAATCCATCAATGTTTTGAAACCTGTTGATCTGATTTATATCGACAAATTAGAACGTGCAATTTTCAATTTCATCTTCAACTCCATAAGTACACACAATTCATTCAAATAAATTAATTTTATTCTAGATAACCACAACAGTACATACAACAACAACAACAATTGAATGGAAATCGGCAATTATTTCACGGACGGGGTCATGGCAAGTCGTCTTCTCCTCACTACTGCCTAGTAAACTATTTACTACTGCAATTTTTGAATTGAAAATTGGCAAATTCGTTTGCTTTTTTCATTCAACATCTGCAGCAAAGTAAATGTCATTTATTTTAATTTAATTTAATTTAAATGACGACTCAGCCATCTGATGAGTCCCTTAAGCAAGGACGAAACCGGTCATGGCAAGCTGTCTCCTCACCCTCACCCTCAAATCATGGCAGTACACTTTCTCACCCTCAAAAAGTTGTTCAAATTCAATTCGCATTGGGTACAATTCATCGAAAATCGCTTATTTTCACGAAAAATCGTGGTTTTGAACCCGACGCCGGCTTTTTTAGATATTTTCGTGCCTATATTTGGATAGAGCATGAAAAATTACGTCAATCTGATATAGTCTCACTTAAGTTCAAAAATGTTTAGTGAGCTGGCAGTCGTAGAACGAAGGCCACTGAGTTTGTTATAGTCAAATTCGGGTCGTATTTCGCTATTATCAGTAATAAAGTATTGCGAATCGCCTTTATTCGTTGATATTTGAATATAACTTGGAGTTTTACATTAGAAAATGCTATTCTCGACTTCTTAAAAACTAATATCTATCTCAGGTGAGGTCAAAACATGTTTTGGACCCCAAATTCGGATATAAAGAAAGCTAGTGTTAATTTTTTATTATCACGTTTTTGAAATTCGGAGTAGTGATATTCACGATCAGAACTATCGACTTGTTAGTACCAGCTATTGCTAAAAATAAAATTCGAAAAAAAAAATTTTCGAAAGTTCTGTGCGGGGGGGGGGGTACAGGGGCCAAAAAGTCGAAAGTGATTTTTCGGAAAACTAACATGCTTAATTTGTAGCCCATATCGACCCGATAACCCTCATATAACTATTTCTGGAAAACATCTGGGGATGAAATATAGCCTTATCGCCCCTCGTCCTTTATTTTCTATGAATATCATTAAAAATCGGTAGAGTTTGTTGACAAATTTGTTTGATATGTCGAATATCAGTTCCACAACATCCACCAAGAATATTCAAATTAGGCAATTGAAATAAAAGTTTATTAAGATCTCGAGCAAATTCAACGGGATTCCCATCGTCGATTTCAGCTAATTTCTCCAATTCTTCATGAGTCTTTTTCGAAGCATTTCCATGAATGCCTTGAATTCGTTTCGTCCATTCTCCTTGTTCATTTTCTAAAAACTGCTGAATATAAACAGGATGAACACAATTCAGAAGATAATAGATCGGTCCGTTATTCGTTTGTTCATCAACAAATTCAATTGCTTGTCTCAAACTTTGACCAGTTATTAAATGTCCATCATTTTCAACAGTAAACGAAATTGCAATAGGCATGTTCACTTGTTGAGCAGCTCGTACAATACCAATAGCTTCATCCGAATAATTCAGTGTTACGGCTGTTAAAAGATCGACATTTGTTTGACTTAAAATCTCGATTTGTTTCGAATGATATTCTTGTGCATGTTCACAAGTCATCAATTGACTTGGATGATATCCGTCATCTCGTGGACCAATAATTCCATTGACAAGTATTGGATATTGACTTGTTGAATATTCATTTCGGACTTGTTCAAGTAAATCAATTGAAATTTTATTGAAATCAATTAAATCATCATGAGAATAATTTAACTTTTCTATCCAATCGGGATTACAACGCCATGTTGGACTATCAATAAGTATTCCAACATGATATTCGCGTGCTAAATCGACGAATGGTCGATTGAAATTCTTGAAATATTCTCGACCATGATCAGTTTTCAATGTTGGAAATGAAGCAAAGTATGGAAGATCGATGTGTTCACGATAAATAAGCGTAGTTTCAAAGGCACATGTGGCAATGAATAAAGTATTTGGTAAATCTCGTAATTTATTTCGATATTTTGCCATTTGATATAAATAATTTTATTCTTTAAAAAATCAAGCCTCTATGGGTGCATCATAGAACCAACTATAGTCAAGAGTTAAGAACACGTTTATAGATGTCATGTGAAAACAGATTAGTTATACTGACACACGAAGGAAAAGCGCCACTTTATCCGTCATGATTGTGCGAACACTCATTAAAGATAAGAAAAAGAGTAGCAACAGATAGCGCCCAAGACAAATTGTACATATTGCTAGATAAACAACACAATTAACTGAATAACTAAACAATGGGTCATCTTGATCAATAGGATCTATAAAAGGTCGCTCAAATTAAAACGAGGTGACTGTTCGAGTGAAGTAACGTATCACGAATGCAAAATATGAATGTAACATTCGAGATTGTACATTAGCGACAATCATATCACAATTGCACTATTCACAAGATATTTATATTGACTAGAAATCAAACTTACTGCATACTTGCATGCGGTAACAAAAAAGACTTTCTCTTATCTTCTGTTGTACATACGCGTTTCTCTGCGCAACAGAATGTTTTTTTATTGTTAAGTTCTGTTTCATTTTGTTCGTTCTCCTTCAATGTTAAACAATAAGGACAAATAAAATTTCGCATTTTTTAGTTTCCTTGAACACTTATATATTGGCTGCTTTCAATATCTGGCCTGTTTTATGACAGGAATTTAGAAGTACATGAAAAATTATTCGAACCATAAGTAGAGTTCCAAGCCGGAACGACGATGAAGAATTTCCTTTTTTCCAAATCGCTTGATACAATATTCTTCTGTTATAAAACGTGGCGTTGGATAGTAAATGACAAGAAAAGACAGAAACTTTAAAGAACCAATTATATAGCTAAGTTGGGAAGTCGTTAATAAAGCTCGTATGAAAAGTGTTTGAATATTTGGAAAATAGGAACTTAAATAACGAATTGGCTTCTTCATGAAATTGTAATTACGACAGTTGCAGAAATTTATTTCTAATGATTTGATGTTTTCAAAGTGTAAAATTGAGCTTTTAGTAGTTTGAATTATTTTCGATAAGGCCGCACAACTTATATGAAGAAACATATCATTTGAATTGTGTTTCAGCATATCGAAAAGTAGTTGAAAGTTTGTTTCTGATTTCCAATGAAGATGTTTAATTGATGAAATATTGACATATCGGCTCAACTCATTATAGGTGACATCAGAGAAGATATCGTTTAAAGTCAATGATTGTATATTATTGAAATGATCTAATGATTCAAGAAATTCTTGATTAATCTCATATAACGTTAATTGATTAATGTTTGAGTTGTTTGTTTCTATTGCAGTTGTTATTTGTGTCCATGAATTAGTAAATTTGAGTTCACAGCGAACGCATGGTTCAGTATAATAATATAACGTATTCAATGGTTGAACTTGAGAAATAAATGTAATAAACCATTGCTTTTCAATTAACCAGAAATCAGTTTGAAAGGATGCAAGTAGTTCAGCGATATTCATCGATTCATGAATTACAACATATTCAAAGAAAAACTTTAATGTTCTTAGTTGAGGAACATATTGTCGAATAAGATTTTCCAATTGATAACCATTAATTGGTTCATAATCAAGGTAGACTCCTTCTTGAAATTCTAAGTGTTTTAATCGAATTAAATTTCGAAAAAGTCGAAAAATACATTGAATATTTTCTATTGAATAAATGTTATTTATTTTCAAGCAGATCAGTTGCTCAAACGCATATGATCGATAAACATTGTCAGACCATATAACATGTTGGATCGACATTGATTTGAGATTAACGGCGTGAATATAAAACCATCGTAAATGATCAAGTAATAAACTTTCATATTCAAAATGTTCGATAGGTGATTTTTCTTCGGAATTGGCATTATTAAATGGTAATGGAACATTCGTTTTAAAATATTTTAATGTCTTTATTTTGAACAAGATTATATTCATCAAAATATGTTCGTCAGCAAATTTCATTGAAACATCATACGTTTCTTTTCTGTAAATAGAAAGATGTTTCAATTGTTGAAAATTTGACAACGGAAAACTAACAGAATATGAAACATATTCATCGACAGATAGTGATAAAGATTCTAATTTAGCGTAAAAAACATCGATTGGATAAATTGATAAAAATTCATTGACATCGATCATTGAGTCAGGTCTACAGAATAATCTTAAAGATTTGGTATTCTCGACATTAAGTGGCAGTCGTTGCATCAGTTCAAATATGGATTTAGTTAATTGAGGACAATTGCTTAGATGCAAACATGGATATGAAGATAATAACGACTGAAAACGGTTGTTCAGATTAATAAATGCAGAAATAATCTCACAAGAATTTAAATAATCCAAAATAAGAAAGATTATCTCATTTGGTAAATATTCAAATCGAGATTTTTCGACATGGTCATTGAAAGCAATCGAAATCTGATGACAAGGCAGAGCTTTGCGTTTTCGCCAACCGAAACATTGTCGAAATAGCATGTGAGCCATAAGAGAAAGTAACAAAGTATAAACGAACTACAAGTGAGAAGACTTTTTAATGCGTGTATTTTTCAACTTAAAAAGATAAAGAATTCTTACAAAAGAGATAAAACAACAACATTTAAAACTTTCAAAATGATGTATGTTGTTTATAACTTTCTTCTGTTGATAATCGTGTCGATTGAAGGAAAAACTTTTTTGATTTCTGATTATGGTGCTATTCCAAATGATAATCTTGATGATAGTAAAGGAATTCAATTAGCAGTTAACGATGCAGTTAGTCATGGATTAGACAGTGATGTTGTGTTTGGATATGGAATATATTTAATTTCATCAACAATTTCAATACAGAACGCTACGAATTTGACCATTACAGGACAAGGAATCGATCAAACATTTCTAATCGGTACGAATCCTGTCGCGATATTTTCTGCTCATTTGTGTCAAGACTTGACACTCGTATCATTTTCTATTGATTATAATCCATTACCGTTTACAGCTGGATATGTAGTCAAAGTCGATAGAAAATTTCTCGATGTTCAAATTGTAACTCCTCATCGAACTGATGTTGGCCAACGAGTTCATGGCTTTCATCGATATGATCCTATACAAAGGCGGCCAGCCTTTGGTCCAAATACATATGGAATCTATCAAAAGCCACCGACTGACAATACAACGACGATTGTCTCACCTGGTATCTTGCGTTTGCCATTGGCAGCACCTCTTCAATTTGTCGAAGGCGATCCAATCGTTGCTCGTTACATCTTTACTAATCATGCAATCTATGCTGTAGATATCACAGATTTTACTATTGAATCACTTGCCATCTACAGTTCTTGGAGTATGGGTATTGTAACATTGCGAGTGCGTCGATTTAATATTTTCAATTATCAAGTGAGACCACGTGATGGACGTTGGCTAAGTCAAAATCAAGATGCCATGCATTTTGTCGATTCGAGAGAATATATAACTATTACTGATAGTGTTTGTGAAGGAATGGGAGATGATGCTCTCAATGTACATGCGACTTTTCTTCTGATAACAAAGATCATCAATTCGACCGCAGCTATTGTTAAAGCAACAAACGGAACGACAATACTTGACATGGGTGTAGGAACTAATGTAGAATTCAGTAGTTATCAACAAACGTATACTGTTCATGGAAATGGAACCATCGCCTCATTGATATTCAATTCAATAGATACAAGAAATATTACTTTTACTAAACCAGTTAATCTCAGTTTCAATGATTGGATTTGTGTTGCTGATACACCACGATTAACCGTTCGAAACTTAACTGTTGCTAATAATCGAGCACGTGGTATACTAACAGAAACACGTCATGTGAATATAAGTCGATCTATCTTCAATCGAACAAGTGGGCCAGCTATTCTTATTCAACCGAGTTTATATTGGCATGAGGGTCCTGCAGCTCGTCATATAAAATTGAGCGAAAATATTTTTTTCGAAAATAACGAAGGTATTGCACAAGAAAAAGCAATCATTTCGATTCTACCCGATCCGATTCAATCAATACCAGTATTTGATGATATTCAAATAGAATCATCGACATTCTATTTCGGAAACTACAGTCAAGGTTTTCTTCAAAATACTAATGCCAATAGTGTATTTATTCGTGGAAATTATATTGTTACAAATAATTTTACATCGTTTATATCGATATGTAATAGTCGAAATATTTCGGCAACAAATAATTGCATCATCACTAATCAAATTAGACCTGAATTGTACTATGTATTCGACACAATTGTTCCATGTCTAGTCAATTCCAGTAGTTTGATTCACTTACCATCATCAGCATTTGACTCTTCGTTTCCTCCTCCAGTCCAATAGTAACAGTATACTTATGCAAAATCATTTCACATTTAATATTGATTTATTTGTTTCTTAAACGTACAAAAAAAACTAAACAGTCGTTTTCCATGCATGTCGAACTTGACACTATTCAACAATGGCTGAAATCCTTAGGATCCGGATTCCACCCGGAATCCAAGGATGTCAAAGAATCCACAGAAGCCAAAGAATCCAAAGCATCCAAGGATATCAAAGAATTGAAAGATTCGAAAGAACTCAAGGATGTGAAAGAATTGAATACTTCCAAAGATTCCAAGGAAGTCAAGGAATCCAATTTTGTAGAAATAATAAGAATCAATTTAATAATAGCTAGCTCCTATTTTGAGGGTGATGGCGGACATGTATATACCCTTAATACCTGAAGAGATGTTCATATGGATCAAATGTGAAAACAGAAATGAAAAACCAACTACTTTACTTTTCCTCTC
>Ga0209922_103235_pt1 | contig 13189 bp, 9 predicted proteins | sample ThiBiot_500_biof_FD_183946 | JGI IMG/M metagenome (GOLD analysis project Ga0209922, IMG submission 183946) | Wastewater bioreactor microbial communities from Cape Town, South Africa - Thiocy_expt_500_biof (SPAdes) | ecosystem: Engineered > Bioreactor > Thiocyanate-remediating > Anaerobic-Aerobic ...
TATAAAAACCTCCATCTTCCAATTGAACATTTTTAATACTCAACGAATAAGTGCCTCGACGTTCTTCAGCATTGATTTTTCCACGATTGGCATCGAAATCAATGGGTATTGCATCTTTCGACCAGATTATTTTCGGTTCAGGAAAAGCATGAATTTGTGTTTCAAGACGTGCAATACGTTTCAATGGTACTAATAGATCTTTCAACGGTTGAACAATAACAGGTGGTGATGAAATTCGAACATTGATTTTGCGCGTGATACGACCAAGATTATTCGAACAAATAATTTGATATTCGCCAGCATCTTGTGCTGTGGCATGATAGATACGGAGTTGATGATGTGTACCGTCGGATATAATTTTATATTTGCTATTATTAGTTAGATCATTAGCGAGATAGGACCATTTAACACTCGGCGGTGGTAGCCCGGATATTTCAACATTAATTTCACAATCTTGTCCATCGACAACACTAACTGTTTCTGGTACTTTGACAAAAGCAGGTGCGACTTCAATGAGAACTTGCGCGTCAGAAACACTCGTTTCATTGCCAACAGTCGCTTTGATACTGTAATAACCAGCATCAGCTGGTGTAGCTTGTTTGATTGTTAAGACGTGAACCTTATTTCCTTTGACAGATACATCAATACGATCAGATTTCGAAATTGGTTGATTATTTTTCATCCTGAGAAGAAAAAAAAGAAATGAATCATATTTTGATTTCGATCATAAAAATAGAAAATACCAAACAACTGTCGGTACACCATTTTTAATATTAAGTTCACAATCTAATGTCAACGGACGTCCTTGTGAAACTGATGTATCACGTAATGGTCGTTCAAACAAAGTACTCAAACCTAAAAATTCCATTAAAACCAATATTTTATCACTGAATAAATCGATTCATTTTGTTTTCCTTACCAGCAATACTCAAATCGATTTCAGTTGAAGTTTTTCCTGCTGTATTAACTGCCGTAATGACATAAGTACCAATAACATCAGCTATAGCTTTTTTAATAGTTAAATAATGAGTGTCATTATCCGATCGCAATTGATATAAATCATTGGATGCAATAGCCATGCCTTTTCGTGTCCATGTTACAGTTGGTGTTGGTGCACCAGAAACTTTAACAAACAATTCAACACTTTCACCGGCATTGACTTCAATTGATTTCGATTTATTGACTATTTGAGGTGGATGTTGTTCACCAGTAAGTTCTAATTGTACTTCACGAGATATTTCCGAAAGACTATTTTTAACAATACATTTGATTGTACCACGATCACTATCGCTAACATTATTAATACGAAGAACGACTAAACCACGTTCTTCACTTATGGCAATTTTGCCACCTGTCTGTAAACGTTTACCATTGAGAAACCATTGTACTTCTGGTTTTGGACTGCCAGTAACTCGACAATTAAATTCAGCAATTTTTCCTTTGACAGCTGCTGTTGATTTAGGTTCAACAGTGAATGATGGTGGTACGCCTTTCATTTCTAATTGTCCTTGAGTACTGACTTCTCCTAAATTATTCTTCAATACTAATGCATATTTTCCGATATTTTCCTGTTTAAATTGTTTAATATTTAAAACATGAGTATTTCCATCGTTCGAACGTTCGGTTTTCGTAAAAAGATTTCCATCAGTTGATGTTGAATTTGTTATTGGTTGACCATCTTTACTCCATTGTTTTTCGATATCATATTTAGATTTACATGTTAATGCACATGGAGAATTAAGATCGATTTGTAAGGTAGCTAAACCTTGAACAAGAACTGGTTTTTGTGTTATTTGTTGAAGTTGTTCAAGTGTAAGTGCTGCTGCACTTGATCGTCGTCGTGCAGGCATTGCTGGTGCTTGTAATTCGCCTGCAGCTTCTTCAAACGCAGCCTTCTTTCGTTGATCAATTGAATGTGCAACTTTTTTGACATGGCACACACTGATCGTATGACCATATGTATTCTGTCCTTGAGCTTTATAAACACCTATTTTTTTATGTTTTGGACTAACGTGTAATTGATGTCGAACTGTATGAGGATTTAATGTTTCAGTTTTCTTCTCGAAACCATCTTCGGCAACGATTTTATATTCATTAAATAACCAAATAAATTCAGGTAATGGATTTCCAGTTATGACACATTCGAGACTAGATAAAGAAAAAATTATAATTACAATTACCAAAAGAAAAGAGAAGAAGATATAGGAAATTACGTGAGAGGATCATTTTCATTGATAAATAATTCGGTTTCAAGTGGTTGAGAAAACGTCGGTTTTCCTTCGGGAATTACAAGTGTACTCGAACGCCGTCGAGACGTATTAACAGTAGGAGTATCATTAGACATTGTTTCGTTTTCCTTGCCACTGACGCCCGAAAATGAAACTTGAGTTTTGCTAAAAATGTAAAAAGAAAACACAAAACTAGTAACGTTTATAGCAATAACATAAAGTAGAACTCGTCTAATAACAATCAATCATAAAACGATACTGAATATTCTTGCCTACGAGCAACTGATCTTATCCATCATAGAAACGCGTATGTATGTATATGGAAAGATTATTTTTGCAATAAATAAGCTCATATAAGATTACTGGTCAATTCATCTCTGTCGTTTACCTCCCTCGTCGATTCGATGCCATTTTTATTGATATTCGTTTTCACAGTAGGAATAAGTAAACGAAGACGAAGAAAAAAAAAGAACTTGAAGAATTTTCTGTACTACTATTGTTTATATTCCATCAATTCTGTCATTGACTCATATGTTTGCCTCGATGTAAATATAACTGTGTTGTTGGGTGGACGTCGAGAGTTTTCTCTACGTAGGATATAGACAATAACCGCATCAAAATACATAACGTTATTCTTTTTACATTTCCTTCTACGCCTCCTTCTTTGTCTAGATTTTTTTTTGCTTATAGAATCTAAACTTTGTTTCTTGGACTGTCATACTAATAACCATCTGTAACCAATTCGTCTCTTGCTTCTTATTTGAGAAACTATGCACATTGCTGGATTTTCCAGAACATTTTTTCTTGTCTTTCTCTACTGTGCTACGTGTACGTGTCTATGAATAATCTCTGCTATATACTAGAATGTCTTTGACAACAAATGACGCATTGCTCGAAAAAAAATCGAAATAACTTCTCGTATAGTTGCTATATAGAACAGTTGAAATGCATGAAAGATTACAAACTTAGAAACGCATATAATTAAACAATTATTTATCTTGTACTCTTGTATGTTCTGATGAAAATTAATTAGAAAGAAAATAATAAACAAAATCTTTTTCTTCCTTTATCTTGAAGATATTTTTGTATATTTTTATTAAGCAACTGCTTATTAGCGGAAAACTGGAAGAAGAAATAAATATGTCTTATTTTGCATTCAGGTTGACTCATGTGGACGTTTCCATTTGCATTCCTCATCATATCATATCATGTCAACAAGTATCCGTCATAGAAAAGGCTTCTATTTTTCTTCCTTTTTGACAAGGATATTTGAGTTGATAATAAGTCAAACGAACTATTATTTATTTATTTATTTATTTCGTAGACATTTTTTTCTCTATTGTCTAATACAAAGAAATATTATCATTAAAGTTAGCTATTTAAATAGAAATAACAAATAGATTTCTCAACCTTGGAATTACCACAGTATAGAATATACGTCTATCCAACGAAAAGAAACATTAGGAAGTCATAATTACATGAATAGTCTGTATACGAAGTTCTATTAGCTTGAATTTATGTTTATTACAGTGAGTACAAGGAAAGATCATTGCGGTACTTATAGAATAGTAACGTCTACTGAGTAAAAATAACTAATCGTATACTAAAAGAACACATCTCGACTATGAGTGTGGGCTATAAGCACATTTCTCTTTTCTCTGTTTGCCAAAATAGCAAATCAGATATTTCCGCAATTGTTTTTTTGTACTTGACTAGTGTACAAGTAATTCTTACTCATTTGTTGCTCGTGTTGATATTTTGCCCACGGTTGTTTTTTTCGTAGGTGTGAGTAAATGCATTGATACAATTGCTAAAAGAGAACAAATGTTTTCTTTCGATTAAATTGTTTTTCTGTCATTATTCTCAAAACACACGAACCTTGTTTGACGTTAACTTGACATGCACTAACACCTTCGCCTAATTGATTTTTAATGACAATTTTGAATTTTCCTTCGTAATTCGTTGAAATTTTATTGACAGTTAAAATCGAAGAAAATATTTCAAGATTTCGTAATTGATCAATTTGAATATTTGATGAATTTTCGAGAATATCTGATTTGAAATACCATATTGCCTAGAAAATCGTCGATATTAAAAGCAAAAAAGATTAAATTGAATTCTACTTTTGGTTCCGGATGACCAGTAAAATGTACTTCGAGTTGTAATTTATCTCCATTGTTGATTGTTATTGTTGGTTTAAGACGAAGAGAAAATTTCGGTCGAATTGGTTCTTGTTCGACAGCTGCATCATGTTGTAATTTCTCCGCTACAGCTAATGTAATCGGAGGTTTTTCGGTTGGTACAATCAAATTTGATTCAACATCGAACAATTCTTCATGATCTACAACTTTGTCTGTTGTTGATGATACCACTGGCGGTATGTGATCAATTGTACTTTCTAAATTATGATTTTTCATTGGTTCGAATGAAGCTGCTAGAACATCTTGAACCATTCGATGTTGTTCATCAATATTTGCAGTTTGATCTGGCATTGTTGCTAATGGTAATAGATCAGATTGAATAGGCACTGACAGAGATTCTCCAGTTGATTTTTCATTGATTATTGTCAATGAAATGATTGGTAATGGATCATTGATTTCATTCGATGTTGTTGTTGTTGTTGTTGTTGTTGGTTGTGGTGGTGGCAGTGGTGATGGTAATGAATTTCCTTCTGTTGTTACAATAATAGCTTCTGGTTTTTGTTCATCAATCGATGTATTCGAACATGGAATATTAATAAAATCAACAATATGATTCGATGATAAATCTAATGATTCTTCGATTTTATGTACAGTATCTGTTGATGGATTTCGATGATCTTCGATTGATAATGAATCAATTGAAATCGATGTTATCGAATAATCATCATCCGATTGAACTGATGCTGAAAATTCTTCACTTGGCATTCGAATGCCGGTTATATGTGTTTCTTTAGCTTCATAGAATTCATCTCCGATATGAATCGTTTCAATAACATGATCAAGATCATTGGGCAGATAAGTTGAAACAGATTTTTCGATTTCTTCAACTGTTCGATTATTTGAATCATGTTCCGACGATTGATTGACATACTCTTCATCGACATATTCATTACTTGCCGGTGTTAATGTCGATATACGATATATTTCTTGTGGTAAAACATGCGAATGTGTTTCATTATCAACAATAATATCAGACCATTGTTCAACATGATTGAGAACTTCATCGAGTGAATTCGGTGATGAAGAATTTTCTTGTGTTGGTTCATCAATCAAATTCTTTGATTCGTCTTGGACGGATGATTGGTGAGAATGTTCTGGAATCGTATGTAGATTTGGAATGTCCTCATAAATATGTTCGTCAAGTGTATCATCGATGGGTGGTGGTGGTGGAAGATCAAATGGAATTCCAATTTGAGTTTGATAATTCGAATGCGTATCGTCACTTTCAACTTGTTCGAACGATTCAACATGATTAAATTTAATTGCTGGATCGAAATATGCAATATGTCGTTGTCCGTAGAGATCTTTGGTTGTTGAATAATCAAAATGATGTTGTGATTCATTTGATGAACCTTTGTCATTGATAGATAAATACAACGAATCTTCATTCGATATCGAACTTTTCCTTTCATCATAAACCGATTCACCATTCGATGAAATGTCCTGTATACTTCGTTGACCATCATCAATTTCATGATAATCACGATTCACATTTGTGTCATCATCTAAATCATTCGTATTGACAATAACAATTGTTTGTGTCATTGCTTGACCATGAATATTCTCGACAGAAAATCGATATAAACCTTGCAAATTCGGATGAATCGATTCGATGATTAGAACCGATGAACAATCAGCATGAACAATGACAGCATTTTCAACCGATTGAAAATCTCTCGTATTTATATATTGTACTTGCCATTGACATCGATATTCGGACGTTGATGAAAGATATTCAACGAGAAAATGTAATTGTTCACCTGGATGATAATGATAAGATGTTTGAAGTAAACGTGAAATCGTCGGAGGAATACAATGATTGATTGATGTTAAACATTGACTGTTTTCCGATGAATTATTCGATGTAGTTTGATCGATAAATAGAAATGCACTTGATTCATCATGATATTTACCATTATCGTAATTAATATGAATTGTATAGACTTTTTCATCTTGTTGTGAACAATTTTGTATTTCTAACCAAAAAAGATTTTCATCGAGTCGAGAACCGAATTGATATTTGGTTGTATTTTGATTTGGAATTAAAATATCGTTCAAACGCCATTCAATACTCAATAGTTTGGGATCGAATGATTTGCTTAACGAAATTTTTGCTTCGAATTTTGCTGTATCACCATGATGAACAGTTAGCGATTTAAGTTCTTGTTCGAAATTAATTTGTATAAAATCCGTTCGTGTATATTCATTTTCTTCATCGATCGATGACAGATTCGAAAGAAAATCTTTGTCAATCGTCATATAGTCGATTGTTCGATAAAAATCTTTTCAAATGAGAGAAGAAAAACACAACTCTATCAGAAAGAAATACAAAACTGAACGTTTGCAACAATCGATCATTGGTCAGTTATCCTAATGATCTAATCATAGAATAACGATAAAAAGAAAAAGAAAGCCATCAGCAATCTCTTGAACAATCATCACCAGAAAAAAGATACTTTTCTTTCTTCTTCTTCTTCTACATCTTGTTCTTTTCTTTCTCTTCGTTTCCATTATTATCATCCATTTAGATTCATTGCTTCTGTTTATGTAGTAAGGAAATAGAATGACCGATATTCTCATATTTCATCTCGAGATTAACAAAACAAAAGTTCGAACTGTTTTGTATGAACTTCAGCTGTTGAGAGATATCCATGTCAACGTATACGATAGAAGATTATTGATAAGCATTTCAGATCATTAGAACAAACGTTCAGTTAATGATAGAGAAAAACTTGATGAACGGACAATTGATTTTCCTTTCTCTCTATATCAATAGGTAGTCAGTCAGTCGTATTATTATTGTACGTGTTTCTACCTTGTCTATCATAATAACTTTATTATGATCTCGAATCAATATCAATTGATGAACTATGTTAATCAACTGTCAAAAATAGATGGAATATTATTATTTTCTTTGAGTTTTGTATTATATTCGAGAAGAAAGAAGAAACATAAATGTCTGCGTTATCGTTTTACAAAAAAAAACAAATCCAAACTAAATTTTACAATTCGTCATCAATTGTTTCACATCTAAACGAAAAACGAAATTCGAATATTGCCTTTTAAGATCTCGAATATCATCATACCGCCGGATACGACACGTCCAGCCATGTACAATACTGGAATTCTTGTCCATGTTTTATCCTCTAGAATCAATGCATAGAAAAACCAAATTTTCAATGAAAATAAAACAAAAACGAAAATAACGAACGATTATCGATTTTTAATTTGACTTCTAATGTTTCAACAACATTATCAATACTTGTTGCTTGACAACAATATGAACCTTCATCACAATATAAAACCGATCGTATACAAAGAATACATTGGCCTGTTGTCGGTTCGTATCGATACCATAATCGAACGCCTCGTTTTTCGACACGTTCACCATTTGCAAACCAAACAATTGATTTAATTCTTTGAAAACGAACATAACATTCGAGAAAAACATTTTCATTGAGACGACATTGATAGGTTTCCGAAAGGCGACTTAAAAATAGTCGATCACTATTGATCTTGGCTGGCGGTGTCGTCGTCGTCATCGTTGTTGTTGTTGTTGTTGTTGTTGTCATTTCTTCAACAAGAGAAATGCATAAAAAAGCAAATCTACGTATACATATGGAAATATGAAGATGTGAGAGAAAATATAGACAAAAACAAGTGTGAAAAGAAATCATTCGAATAATAATAATAATAATAATAATAATAATAAAAACATACAGATCAATCGAAATGTCATGAACAACGAAGGTCATGTTGATAAACATGAGTTTTCTCGGGTTTTTGCTATAGGTATTTATTTTTATACAGAAATCATTTGTTTCGTATTTGTATTTGTAGATCAAGGCACAATTATTTACTATTGATTAAACATAGTAGAAATCAAACGTAGTGAACCACATCTGTTAAACCGATTGTTATTGATATCATCCTACCATTTGAGATCTAATTAAGTCCAAGTGTGATGTTTTTTGTCCTTGGAATTGTTATTAATTCGAATGTTTTTTTCCTTTTCCTTCTTCTTGTTCTCTGTGAGTATCAATTTACTATCCTCAGTCGTTTGACATCTCGACCACTATCATCTAATGTTAAACGGCAGGTGACTTGTCGCTTGTAGGCAAATATGATGGATATTTAGATTGATTACATTCCGAATGAATCGAGATCAATGGAAACATCGTTTTGATTTTCTCTTCGAACAGTAAAATATCTTATCTTGAGATTTGTTTCTTTTCGACGACAGAAAACTAACTTTCGCATAAATCAATACAATAAAAATTTAGTCAGTCATCACATCATCCATCGAAATCAGACCGTTCGACATCGACTTCTATTAATAATCATGAGTGTTGATAATTATTTTTCAGACGCACACATACACATTGCGTATTGTGTCTATGTGAGTAATCGTTTACTCACTTACATGAATGCAAATAAAGAAAAGGAAAAACAGAAGGAGAACGAGGAAGAGGAAAAGGAAGCAAAGAATATTCTTGTTTCTTTTTTTCTCTCATCAATAGACAGTCCAAGATAAATAAATTCCCAAAAATAGTTCGACAAAATTAGCAAATATTTATCCGAGGAAAAAGACGTGTTCCTTTGAGATGTTTTTCCTGTAATTGTTAAAAAGAAAAGCCGACATTGTGTTTCAATAGTTTAAGATGAAGTCAATACTTATGTGTGCATTTCCTTTCACAATTGTTAAAATGTAAAAACAAAAAAAAGAACGAATTACTTTTTCTTCGGAATGATTTCGAAGCAAAAATATGAAATCTAAGAGAAAGCAAACTAACGAGCTAACATCGTTACATCCGGAACGTCCGGAATTATTCTAACTGCCGGATTTGTTTCCGTTCTCTTTAATCACGATGATATATCGATATATATATTAAATTTTTGTCCTTGACTAGACTAATTTATCCGAAAAGAAAAAAAAAAGCATAATAATAAAAATCGATTTTGTTTTGGAATAAAAATGGTATTTCTTTGTTTTGTTTCTTTTGTCACCATATCTTCACACACATACGCACAAACAAGTGCACAGAGAAAAAAAAACAAGAGAGAAAAGAAGAACGACAGCATATATAGGTACAGTAGAAGAAGAAGAAGAAGAAGAAATGAGTACAATTGCAATTGTATGGAACGAAAAGAAACGTTGAGTGACATGTAACAAGAATAGTGTAGTAATAATAAAAAACGAAAACGAAAATTGTTTTAAGACTATAAATTTTATGATAAAATATCCACTTCAATATCTTCATCGCATTTAGTTAATTCAAGTACTTGATGATGCTGAGCATTAAATAGACCCGAACGATGTTCTTTAGCTGCTTGTCTTTGTTCTTTACGTTGTCGATATTTTAATGCTTTTTCAATACGTTGATTTAGTGGATCACTTTTATTCGATGACAACGATGAATAACCATCACTTTCATCATTCACTGATCCACTATTACCGATTAAATTAAATTTAATAATATTTTTAATACGTCGATGTTTATCATCGTTCATTCCGGAAAAATCGAGAATAACTTCAGTTTGATGTGGCAATAATTGTGGTCCATCGGGCTGTAAAATTCTTATGATTTCTAATTGTTCACGTCTTCCAAGTTGTTCATTAATAATTCTCGTCAGATCTTCAGTTGTCGATGTTTGTTCATTGCTTGTCATTTTCGACCATTGTTTCGTTGGCAATTGTCTACCATGATGATTCGAACGCGTTTTTGATCGAGTTTTTGGTGATGATGGTGCACTACGTTGTGGCGCAGGCAAAAGACTAGACGGATTGGGAAATTGTTGAAATAACGAACGTGTATCATCCAATTCGGAAAAATAATCATTCTCAAAGAAATCTGATAGATCGGATTGACCAATAAAATCGGCTTCAATACCAAGGAAAAGATCATCGACAACACCTGTACTATGACAACCATTGATTTCCATATACAAATCATCGGAACAAACCGACATCGATTTCGATGATGTTAAATGATTGGTAGATGTTTGAACATTATTGAGAGCAGCTGTTAAATCCGGTTGAGAATTACTTCGTGACATAGATGCAAGCATATCAGAATTAAGAAATTGTTGAATGGATGTTTGACCATTATTATTATAAGTTAATGTTAATGGAGGAGGAGGCGTTTGTAAAAGTGGAGGATTTGTGATTGTTGTTGTTGAGTAGGAATTATTACGTATTCGATACGATGGATAAAATCCATCATCAAAATTTCCTAATGAAGATTGCATTATCTGAAAAAATCAACAAGATGAAATGGAAAAACAGTTTTATCTTAGATATGACAAGACACAAAAAAATATTCATTCTCCTAATCAGTAAAAGATGTTCGTTTACACCAAAATCTCGCTCGATAATCATCTGAACAAGATACAAATGCTGGAGCTGTTGGACTATGAACAATACATTTCACTGGTGCATTATGTCCTAGACTAAGTAAACGTTGTCGTTCTGCATTTCGAGAATTCCAACAACATAATGATGTTGCTTTCTCATCTGGATAGAGAATGTAATCTTCGGTATGATTAAATACACTTGTTGCTCGATGTTCTTGTTGACCATACGTGCCTGCACCCGTATAATTGATCAAACAACGCTAAAAACAGACAAAAATAAAAATAAAAATCTACTCATTGACTTCTCGTTGTTTTTTTTGTTTGTTGGTCTTACACTTGTTGCTAAGTTCCACAAACGAACTTGTGAATCTTTTCCACTTGTTAATAAATATTTCGAATTTTTACTAAACATTACTGAACAAACTTCTTCTCCGCCATGTTCACCATTGAATGTATTTATACAACGATTTGTTACACCATCCCAAATTTTAAATGAACCATCTTTCGATGCTGTTGCAAATAATTTCCCATTCGGTGCCCAACGTACGCATGTGATTGCTTTCGTATGTTGATCTTGTGGTTGAGTCGAAACAAAACATCGACCTGTTTCAACATCATACAAACGTGTCACCGGATGTTGAGTACCAACAAGTAACCAATCTCCAGTCGGATGAAAATTTAAACAACGTATATGATCAACTTCAGTAATCGAACGAAACGATTTCTTTGTTGTTGGTTTAGCATATTCGAAGAATTTTATTGTATAATCACGTGAACCAGAAACAAGAATCGATTCGTACGGGTGAAAATCTAGACAAGTAACTTCATCGGCATGATCATATAATGTGCGTATCACAGGATGATTATCCATTGATGTTTCAGCAGATGATGGAGCATAATCAAGACCGTAATTATTCTTAATTAGCATACTAAACAAAATAATAATAGTACAGAATAATATAGGTCATCGAGGGCAATTGTACCGATCGACATCGAGAATTTTGATTGATGCATCAGCTGAACCGGTGGCAATGACAGATCCAGTTGAATCAAAAGCTGCTGCACGACAAGGAGCTTTATGAGCAGCTACGTAGAAAGTTTCATATGAGCCAGCATCGGGCGTTGTGATTGATGAATCCGATTCGTAATCTAAATCCAGTCCTAATCAAACAAAAAACGATCAATCTGTTTTCCATAATCGATAAGAGACAAAAACAATTTACCAATATCTTGTACATTATCCGTAACAACAATCGATGATCTCCGTGCTTGTTCTAATTGATCTTCAGCTTTTAAACCTAATTGTACAATATGTGATAGTCGATCTGATGGTGCACACGATGGTGAAACCTTAAAAAAAGAATATTTCAATCAAACAAAACATGTTTATGTTTATTTTTACTTGTAAAAGATTCGATAATGAGAGAGCTAATTGTTGATGACCATCGTAAAATAATTGTGAAATAATGAGTCGATATGTTGTTTCTCGTAGACGTGTTTCACTTCGAATCTAATTAATATCTTTTCGATAAAAATCATATTAAATTGAAAATCGATATTATTACGTACAATTTGAGAGTTATTTAGAGAAGCAGACGTAGGCATAGAGTCCATGTTGACTTAGCGTCTTTTTTTTGTTGCTTCTTGATCTTATTGGGAAATGTGAATAATATATAATGACGTAAAATACGAAGGACAAGAAAGGACGACTAAGAAAAATCAAAGAAACGAAGAACTTTTTCTTTTCTTTTTCTTGTTCTTCTTCGTCTTCGTTTTTTCTTCTCTCTTTTGTTGTTGTTTTTGTTTTCGATTTTCTTATTGGTTATTATAAATAACTTATCTTCGCTCGATCCGAGCCTGTTTCTAAGCATGCAGATGTCGTGTCTGATCATTCATTATTAGACACAATAAAAGAAAAATCGAGCAAGAAGTTTTTTTATTAGCAAAAAATTATATAATAGCATGTAAATTAGCATGTAGAATTTCTTCAATTCTACACTTTAAAATCCGAATCAATCAAACAAGGTTCAAATCATTACAATTATGATTCGACCTAGGAGTAGTAGTAGTAGTACACCTTTCTTTTTTTCGACACTATTTCAATATTCATTCAGTTACATTACTCCTTTTTCTTTCAAAAAATTCAAATCTTCGATGTGCCATCCACCCTTTCGTCTCTTCTCCGCCTCTTTTTAATTCAATTCATATTCACACGTGTATAGTTAGAACAAAGAAATGAGTATATGGCTAGAGACTCTGATTCTTTCTTTTTTTTTCGAACTAATTTTCGTTCATATATAGAAATTATTTTCAAATCATATCTCTACTTGATTACACCTCATAATAATAGCTGACGGTTCATTCGACCGCGACTTTACACACACATTCGCATCTATTCGATTGACC
>Ga0209922_103237_pt1 | contig 13179 bp, 14 predicted proteins | sample ThiBiot_500_biof_FD_183946 | JGI IMG/M metagenome (GOLD analysis project Ga0209922, IMG submission 183946) | Wastewater bioreactor microbial communities from Cape Town, South Africa - Thiocy_expt_500_biof (SPAdes) | ecosystem: Engineered > Bioreactor > Thiocyanate-remediating > Anaerobic-Aerobic ...
TGAAATACCAAGTTTACGATTGATATGTATAAATAGAATTATATGAAATAGAGAAAGAAAAGGATTAACCTTCTCGATCAATATTATATTCGAGTCCTTGTTGGAACTGTAATAGATTCATATATAATATTTCTATATATACGTCAGTGTCGAGACATGCGAAGGATAGTCGATAAGTTAATTGAGAAGAACGTTGTTCTTTTTCAGTCATCTTCAATGATAATATCGTCATCAGTGCAAATACGAGTTATTTGAAAGCTTATGTCGGCAATAAATAGAAAATTCTCGGCTATTTTCAATCAAAACTTATGTTTATTAGTTCATGCTCATAATCAATTCGATTGTTTTCTGTCGGTAAGTTCTATTGACGATAGTGTAGGAGTAAAACATTATTTTTTGCTTATAGACGTGTGTTGACGTACAATGAACAATCTTTTCAATGAAACAGAATTAATAACAACAACAACAAAAACATTTGCATTATTTGTTGTTTATTATCCGTTAATTTTAATTATATTCGGTACAATATTCAATATTTTAACGGTTATTATTCTCTGTCGAACAACATTTCGTAATGGAGATAAACGTTCAACATTGCATTATATGCGTGCAATAGCTATCTTAGATATTCTTATGCTATACGGTTGGAATTTCGATCATTTTCTCGAAGGAACACTTGGTATTACCATGGATACATATTCGATTGTTTCATGTAAATTTTTCAGTTTTATGAATTATTTTACTTATCATGTTTCAGCTTGGTTACGTGTATTAATTTGTTTCGATCGATATCTATCTTTGAGTCGTCTACATCGAACATGGTTTAGTATTTCTCGAAATGTTCTCATATTGATCGGTCTTATTGTTTTCATATTTATCTTAATCAATTTTCATTTTTTTATATTTGTTTGTTATTATAAAAATAATCAAGTTAATATCGAATCAATTTATTATCAAGTCTATCCAATGTGGGATCATGTTAATTTAATTATCTACAATTGTCTTCCATTTATCTTCATGATTATACTCAATACGGGTGTTATTTATCATTTAATTTTATTACGACGTATAAGTACAATTGGCAAAAATTCACGTATACAACATCGTGCTATATCAGCAACATTAGTTTTAACAACTTGTCTCTTTTTTCTTATGACAACACCAGTATCAATAGCTTATGCTTATTTTCCGAATACAAATTCAAGTGTTTTATATGCACTCGATTCACTATTGTATACATATCATGTACTTAGTTTTCCGATTTATTTTTCAACATTTGGCGAATTTCGACGAGAATTTATGAAATTAATTACATTTAATAAATGTCAACAATGTCAAAATATACCTCAAATACATTTAAGTGAACCATCACAAACTGATAAACCAAATACGAATATTATCAATCGATTGTTTACTGTATCTCATTCATCTTTTAAATAATAATAATAATAAAAACAATTTGAGAACGTATTATTTTTGAAAAATTCATATTATTTATTAGGAGCTTAGAGAAAAAACAACACAAACTGTACAAAATATCAACTATTAATACGGACAAAATTCATTTGTCGATAAACAATGATTAATATCAAGTGAACAATCACTTGTACTCGTTGTTGCAATCGGATCGAGACCAATTAATTCGACTTCATTTTTAAAAATATCTAATAAATGTTCGATATCATCCGAATAGATATTTTCTTGTTCGATTGTTTGAAATGTTTCATTTGAATTTGTTGACAAATGATTCATAGGACTTGTATTTGCAAATGTTGGATCATTTTTTAATAGCATACATCGTGATGTTGTAGGTACTGATGTAACTGAATGATCGTAGTAATAGGATTCGGATGATGAATGCGGAAGATTTGTTGGATAAATTGGAAGAGTTTGTTCGGAATGAAAACGTTTTGTTTGCGGTTGATAGACTAATGATGAATCGTATTTTCGTTTGTTTGATTGAGATGTATAATATTGAGTTTCATCATGAAAATATTGATGATTGGGCGATAGTTTCGGTTTTGTTAAACGTATTGTTTGACCATTGACAATGGCTAATGGTTTGTTTGTTCGTTCGGTTTTTGTTGATTTCATATTTTCATGAGGCGAATCACTTGATGATGATGCTGATGATGAATATCGTTGTTTAGTTGATTGTCGATGATTCATTTGTATAAGCCACGATAAATCTGTTAAGTCTTCATCGATTGCTACAGATTTATTTTCGATCTATAGAAATTATAAGAAGAAAAAACATCATTTAACTTTTTCTATTTCTTAAACAGAAAAATCATACGATAAACTTACCGTTGCGACTGGCATTTGTTCGATTGTTATGATATATATTTTGTCTGTTTATGTATATAACACCTTTTTTTCGTCTATTTAAATATGGAAATTCTCTTTTTTTTCTTCTCTTTCGCTTATTATATAATATGTCACTGAATAGCTTAAGATAGATAATCATTGTTAGTATTTCTGATGATGTCATATTTTCTTTTTTCATTCGATGAATATGAAATTCGGATGCCAGAAGATAACAGCAGTCTTATCAGTATGAAATATATGATCGAAAGGAATTCTTTGCTTATAAATATATGATTAAAAATTTAATGAGATGATATGTTTCTAGTAAACAAAATTCCAATGTTCGATAGGACAGATAAAATTTTCATTAATCAATCCTATATGAAAACGAACAAATTTGAGACGAGCATAACTTATGTTCAAAGTACATTTTTATTAATTAATTATGTAATTCCGTCTGATCTCATAAATCTATTTATCAAGAGTATAAGATCATCAATTAAACGATTGCAAAGATTTCTTTCCGCATATGAAATTCCAATCAAATAAGAAATATTTGTTGTTGAGTGTATTTTCTTCCGACAAGACTATAAGTTAATACATTTTCTTCGGATAAAAACTAACGGCTTTATTTGATTTTCGATTTCTTTTCATTCTAATCAACATGACTAGTTATTATTTCCGTATAGCTTTACATCGTCTTTTTTCTTTCTTTTACTAAATATTGATCTCAATCAATTCTATATTCAAACATTTGCTTTTGTCTATTGATTTTCTTTCGCTTACTTTCATCTCAAACTAATCAATAATTAAATTAAGATTTTTCTTTTTATTCTCATCAAAAATATGAAAACAACAACAACTTCTGCTAATGATCAAACGTGAGCATCAAGTCCTTTCAATCCATTTGTTCCAATAGATCATATTTTCAAAGCGAACTGTAACACATGACACGCGTTCACGCTGTTTCTCTCTCTCTCTCTCTCTCTCTCTCTTCCCCTTTATCAAATCTATCGTACGCACAAGTAAATTTTTCTTAGAACGTTGCATGTGATTCTATTGCATGTTGAGTTCCTTCCTCAATAACGATGAATAGACTTCAAGTATGCTATTACATCGATGAAACAATTTCGATTTATATATCGTTTTTGCTTGCTTTTATTCAAGATGATTCTTATTATCTTAATAAATATTATATAGATAGAGATATATTATATAAAAGACAAAAAAAAAACTAAATGTATGTATATGTGCTAAATTAATGAATAAGTAATGGCTAACAATGAATAAATAAGAAAGAAGAAGAAAAAAAAGAAAATTTTAATAGAATATATGTTCTTTCTTTTTTGTTACCACAGAATGAAAAGTGACAAAAGGAAAAGCGAAACAGAAAACATCGAATGTTTGTACGAATATATGCGTGAATTTCGTCTATTAATCTTTGTAGGCCCGTTGAAATTCTAAAAGAGGAAGAAGACGATCGAACAAAATCAAATAAGAAAATTTGAATTTTCATACCTTCAAATGTCACAAGACCATCTTTGTCTGAATCGATAGCAGCAAAAGCTTTAGCTATAGCAGATTCATCTTTATTTACTTTCGAATGATATGCACGAAATTCTTGTAAAGTAATAAAACCATCTTTGTCCTAATGAAACAAAAAAAAGGTCAATGGATGCAGATATTAATTCAATTATTGTTCATTTTGAAATATAACTCTTCGTACTTCATCGAGACGATCGAATTCATTTCGAAGATCATCATTTGAATCTTTTCCACTTGACATTGTTATTTCTCTTTGAATTAAAAACTTGATATACGACAAAAAGAAGAACGTATCTAGAAATGGATTACAATATTCTTAAAACTCATAGTGCATATATTTTATTGATAGGAGAAAAAGAGAGCTTAGTCGTACATTAGTCTCTCTCACTTCCCTTTTTATAGATCCCGTTTGTCTCTCATTTCCTTTCTCTCTCTCTCTCTTTCCATTTTCTATCTCTTTTCTTATGCTAGACTCTAGTTTTTCTAACCAAAAAAAAAAGAATTTTGTCTTTCTTGTCGAGAAAATAACGATCGTGTGCCTTTCGGAAAACATACTTATACTACCGATAAAAGAAAAGTCTAGTTTAGTCGGTATAGTCAGTCTTATCACGATCGATTTGTATTGTCAGATAAAAAGAAAACAGAAAAATAATTAATTTGTATTTAACTCATTTTTTTCCCTTGAACATTCTCGTCTTTTATTTGCCTATTTGAATTTCAAATAATTTTCTTTCTTTGTTTTTGTTTTGTTTTCTTAAATCTAATCTCTTCTTACCTCTCGTCATACTGTATCAAGATAGGATGTAATTATACTTGATTATTTATTCATTATACTACGTATATGTGTGCGATTTTTGCATCAATTATTTGTAGAACAATTAAAAATTCTCAGAAAATGAATAGATAAAAAATAAGAAAGTCAGTTTGGAAAAAAAAGACGATTGTTTCAATGTTTTTCTGCTCTTTTCTTTCTGTTTTTGAAATCTATCGAATAAATGTCTTATTTTTAATGTTAATAATGAGAGAAATAATCAGTGTTCTCCAGTGACATTATAATAGGATGATCGATGGATTCTTATCATATTATAGCCTCTAGGATTTTGATTATACTTCTATAGAAATGGAAAAAAACAACATAAATTTCAGAAATATGATATGCTCAATTTGATTAAAGCGACAGACATGTCGGCAATTTTGTTTAATTGATAAACGACTCTAACAAAATCTCTCAATGACAATGTCAATAGTAAAAATTGAATTGAAATCTAGGATGAATAAATAGAATTGTTCTGGAAGGACATCAGCGATGGATAGAGGTCGTTTGAGAGGAATTCTGTAGAGTCGGTTACTATGGTACTCTGCAATGAAATGATGTGTATAGTCGATAGATTGTTGTAATTTGAATTTTAACTTGAAATAAAATGGCTCAAGCACGTAATAATCATAGAATTGATCGTGTTCCATCACCAGGCAGTGCGACAGGTGCTGATTCACATGAATATGCTACTCAAACATTATTCGATCAAATTAAAGAAAAAAAAGTATTCATTTTATTTTTAATCTATTGTTATGAATTTGTTGTTTTTGCATTTTAGCTTCCATTTCTCAGTAATCTTGTTATTATTGGTCGTCTACGAGATACTTGGGAAAAGCAACCTGAATTAGGAGGTTTGAATTAAGTTCAAATTCAATTCATAAAATATTTGATTGAATATCTCATAGATTATTATAAGAATTTTATTGGTTCTCTACCAATAACTCCTGAGAAGAACGTCGGCTCTCATCAACATAATACACCTGAAGAAGAAGTTGTTCAACCAGCAACTGGTCTCTTACTGATTTTTCCTACACTTTTCGTTCATTACTTAGAAGTAACAAATTCAGCATTGAAATTAATTCTCGAAGATTTGAACAAAGTTGTCAATAATCGAGAAGGTCTCATTCGAGAAGCATCAGTTCTCAATATTTCATATAATGTTAGAATTTTCTATTAGAAATTGATCGATGTCTAGAATTTCATTCCTCATTTTTGTCTAGATTCATACGCGTTTATATCCGAATTGGTCATTTAAAAGTATAAAATTAGCTGTCGAAGATTTGGATGCACAACCAGCTGAAACAACGGAAGCTATTGCAATTGAAGTTCTCGGTAAATTATTACGATTAGGAAGATATCAAAGTGAAGAACGACTACGAAGTGTAAGAAGCAAAATAACATTTCTGAATGTTTTCGTTTGGAAATCTTAATTTGTAAAAATTAGGAACGACCAGGTGATATTCTTGCTAATATCGATCAACAACGTGCGGATCTATTGCCTAATCAAGGTAAATAAAGTTTCGTTTTGTTTATCTCCTTAAAAATATTGAATTTATTTTTTAACAGTGAATATCAATTATCTTCTTAAACAGCCTATTTTTCGAACAGCAGAAGAATATCTCAAAACATTTCAACGTCCAATTAATGTTCGTTTTGAGAGTGGTAAGTCGTTGAAAAATGTTTTTGTTCAAACACAAACTATACGTATTTCATCTAGATATTACTGCACCACCAACGCATCGACTTTTTCCAATAAATTTTTCAATATAAATTTCATTTTTTTTCTTTTTCTCATGATAATAAAAATATAATCAATCATTTCCTTCAAAATATTATTCATCTATGAAAAATAATTACAAATCAATGTGAATAGTTAGTCGATACGTACCGTGACGTACTCTTTCAGCGAAATTACGATGATTGACGCAGAGAAATTACGTTTTTTTCTGCTCATATTAGTAATACGCATAATCAACAGATATATATATAAACAATGTTTCTTGATTTTTAAACGCAAATATTTCGTCAGAATACGCAAAGATATGACTTTCATCGTTTATTTCGTTGTTATTTGTATTATTCATGTAAATGCTTTCAATCCTATAACAATACCATTACTCGGTTCATCGTCGGATGCTACACATGAGTCGATAACACGTTGTGCTTTTGCAACTGTGACGAGTGAATATATAAAAACACGTTATCAAATTTCAATAACTATACCAACCATAACCAATGGCATATGTCCATCATCATTTTTCTCTCAAATTAAACAAATATTCAAACAAATTCAACAACAAGGCGCTAATAAATATTCCGATTGGGAAGATACAATCGATTATATCGTTGATCGAAATAGTCTTGTCGATGTTTTAGAACAAACAGATGAATCGCGTCATTTCGATTCGGAATCATTTATTGCTGCATCACAGATTATTCTCGATCGGTATCGATTAGCTGTCAAAGCATTAAACAAATCAAATTACGAAAATTCAAATGAATATTTCGGCAAAATGTGTCATACACTTCAAGGTAGATTATCAATAAAATTTCTTTGTTTCTGAAATTATTCTATTTAAGATTTTTATTCGCATTCGAATTGGATCGAAATGGATAAACGACAACCTCAACCAGATCTTGGTCTAAAAACCATGATTGCATCACAATTCGCCAAACGAACTGTACGAACATGTATTGATTGTAGTTCAAAACCAGATAGTGTCTGCTATTCGAATAATAACATCACACAAGGTCTAACAAGTGGTTATTTCATATTGCTTGTTGATATTCTCAAAAAGAAACCAGTTGGCAAATGTTCACATGGTGGTTCAGCTGATGCTACGAGAAATAATGATGCTACTGGTGGTATCAATAAAGATACACGGAAATCAGTTCATGGCTATTTACATGAACCAGCAGCTCAAACAGCTTATTTAGCAACATGTAAAATTCTTCGACAATTTCGTACTGAAGTTCAAGACAATCGTTTTGGTCTGTTTTTAAATGTTTTAAATCGACGATCGAGTTCAACTCGACTAATTTCTCTCGATGAGAGCCAAACTTTAATTCAATCTGATTCATCATTAATTTATACAACTATTTTGAAGAAAGTTCAGCAAACACAAAGTTTTTCTTCAATTCAACAAACGGTTACACAACCAGCTCGTGATTCATTTTATAAAGCACATATACTTTCAATTGCACATCAAAAACATATTACAATTGATATTTTACGTCGTTCGAAATTTCGTCGAAATTCATTCGATTTCGGTCAAGATCTAGCACGATTAACTGGTGGTCTTTATTTCTCTTCTTATACATCAAATCAAAATGAAAACATGGAATTAATCGATTTATTCTATTACAAACAATCATCGGATAATAATATCTCGATTGTAGTCGATAGAACATGTTCAAATCTTCGTCTCGATTTCGTTACAAATTATATAGTTTCAGAACTCACAATACAATTGAAAAAAGACAATCAATCGATTTCACCATCATCGATTACATATCAATCGTATCTATTCGCAAATATATCCGCTGGTAATTGGCAATTAATAGTGCAATCAAAACGAACGTTTACTTTTAATCTACGTGTATTATGTTCAAGTGAATTTCGTTGTTATTCACGTATTTATGTTAATAATGACAATGCAGTTCATCCCGGTCTTGTTCAGCTTGAAGGAAATATGATTCAAAATCGAAGTGCAATTCTTCTAACAAATTGTGAGAATGATGAAACAGATCCTATTGATAATATGTCAATTATGTTAGTTGATGAATTCAATGGTAAAATTCTTCAAAATCCAATTCAATCGATGAATGATACAGAAAATAATCGTTGGATAACAAACTTAACGAACATACCATCGAAATCATTTCGATTGAAATTTTCTATCAATCATCAACAGATTCAACGTTTATCACATTTAGCTTATCAACCGAGTTTAATCGATGTTGAAATTTTAAATACAAATGCAACATTACCAACAAAAACAATTGTTAACTATCGTTTGTATAATTATCATTCAAGATCTGTTCGAATACATTTTCTTGCAAAAAATATTGGTTCATATATGGAAATGAAAGATTATCTCCTACAAGCAAATGAAATTCGAGATGATCAAATTGAATTCGATCAAAACAGTAAAGCAGATGATATGACTGCTAATATGCTTGCATTGACAGTCAAAACACATGCAAACGATTGGAACTATGATGTTATATCAATTTGATTGTCGTTTTTTTTGTTTTTAAATAAACTAAACGTCTAAGTGCAAAGTAGATAAATAAATATACTCGCACGCAAAGCACGAATCAATAACAAGGTAAAAACTCAAAAGCACTAAAGGATGTAGAGGTCAACTAGAAAGGTATATGAGCGACATAGAAATATAATCTTGTCTTTATTTTTTGTAGAAAATGTTTTTAATTACCGGTGTTCTATTAAGCATATTATTTCTTGTTATTATTGCATATCTATGGCATATTCGAAGTGCTTACGATTTTTTTACTAATCTCAATATACCCGGTCCACGACCGACGCTATTTTTTGGTAATTTTTTGGATGTTATCAAAACTCGACGATTATCACAAAATATTCGAGCATGGACGAAAACTTATGGTCGTGTTTTTGGTTTTTATGAAGGACATACGCCTGTTCTTGTCGTATCTGATCCCGATATATTGCAAGATGTATTTATAAAATCATTTTCGAATTTTCATTCTCGTCGTCTTCTTCCATTAACAGATGAGAAAGCAAAACGTGTTAGTATGTTTATTGCAAACGGTCTACGATGGAAACGACAACGATATATTATTAATCCAACATTTTCATCATCAAAATTGAAACAAATGACACCACTTGTTCATCGAAGTATTCAAATGTTTATGAAGAAAATGTCCGAAGAATACGACAAAAAACAACCATTCGATATCTATAATTATTTCAAACGTTTTACTATGGATACGATTTGGTCATGTGGATTCAGTATTGATACTGATATGCAAAATAATATCAATGATCCGTATCTTGTTCATTCACAACGAATCTTTGGCGAGAATGTCAATGTTCGACTCGTTATACTTTTAGCTATATTTGTCCATGAATTTAATCGATTTTGGCGAGCTCTGAGTTTGTCAACAGGTTACCTAATTGGCTGGCTACATCGACATGTTCCTCTGACAAAAAAATTAATCGAAGAAAATCCTGGAACATGGATTTCAACTCAAGTTTATGATATGATCGATATAATACAGAATAATAAAGAAAATAAACGAACAGACTTATTACAATTAATGTTAGAATCAGCTACGGATGAAGAATCGATTCAAGTAGAATGAGATTTTGTTGAGAATCTATCATTCGTATTTAAAAGTATTTTCCTATAGGACAGTGGAGCAGTGATTAATAATACAGAAGAAATCGAAGCACCACTTGTTCGAAAACTTACAAAACATGAAATTGTTGCCAATGTTATTCTATTCAGTGTGTTAAAACTATATCAAACACATACGTATATTTTGTTTAATTATTATCTTTTGTCTAGTGATTGCTGGTTATGAAACAACAAGTACAGCACTTGGTTATGTTTCCTATGTTCTTGCAACACATCCTGACGAACAAATCAAACTTCAAGAACATATCGATGTCTATTTCGATCCATCGAGTGACGATGATATGCCATCGTATGACACTATTTCACAAATAGAATATCTTGACATGTTTGTTCGTGAAGTACTTCGAATGTATCCAATTGCACCTTTAGTCGTCAATCGACAGAGTAATGAAGATTTTCATATCAAAGGAATTGGTACAATTCCAGCTGGTACACGAATTGCAGCTGATATGTATACTTTACATTATGATCCTGATTTATGGGGACCAGTTGATCCACAAATATTCTATCCTGAAAGATTCGAAACGAAACGTCATCCGATGGCATGGATTCCATTTGGTGCTGGTCCGAGAAATTGTGTGGGAATGCGTTTTGCACTTATGGAATTAAAAATGGCATTAGTTCGTCTACTGAAAACATATTCCATCGTTAGCTGTGGTGAAAAAACCGATCAATGCTTTACGAATTTGAAAGAAAACTTTGTTATTGCGCCTCGAGAAGTTTACGTTCGTCTACAACGTCGAGAGTTTATTAAAAATTTTCATTTAGAAAAATAAAATGTAAACAAAAATGCAGAGTAAAATAAGGAAAATATTGAGTTTAAAACTGAAATAGAAATGTATTGGCTTTTTTCCTGCTAAAAAAGCAACTTCTCGTTCATGATGTAGACCTTTGAGTCGTTGTGGTCGATAGATTCCAAAATATTCTGATATCCAATTGTTTGTTCGATGTAGATTAACTTTCATATCATTTAAATATATTTCTAACAAAGATATCCAATAGAATCTATAGTTATCAATATCTTGATTAAATGTTTTTAAGAGAAAATCATGATTTTGTTTTATCTCACGACACATTTCATCTTCAGTTTTGGGTAATTTTAATCGTTTGAGAAAATAATCTGATATCCAATGACTTGCAACTTCAGCATTCATCCAATAGCCAACGTTTGTTGTAAAACCAAGAAATGCAATATTTGGTATTCCGATAGGTAAAAGTCGACGATATAAATTCAGTTGAATACTATCGTTGACTTCATTGAAACCCATCGATTGCAAATCATTTTTCGAAAAAAATGGAAATTGTCGAACGAAACCAGTTGCTGAAATAATTAAATCAGCTTGTAATTCTTCCCCTGTACTTAAACGAACGGTGGTTTCGTCGACGATTTCATCGATTGTTGCTAGTTTACCAACAATACGACTTTGACTTTTAAGTCGAATGAAATCAGGCGATATAATAGAAATATTTTCGATGTTTTCAAATGAATGTTGTGGAATGAAAACTTTATCTTTGGAAAAATTAGGTCCGTGAATCGATAAAATATCATTGGAAATAATATTTGTCATTTTAAGAAATAATTTTGGAATCTTTTTATGAAGAAAAGTAAAGAGTGCACCGTAAGGCGCATTAGGAATCGGTGAAAATGGAATAGAAAATGCACGAGTAAATAGAAGTTTTGCTGGTAATAGACCACCGACAATATGATGTGGAATCATCCAATGAGCTTTACGAAAAATCATATAACATGAACGGGCATATTTACCAGCTAAAACTGCCATATCCGTTGCACATTTACCACAGCCAATAACTAATACACGTTTCTTTTCCAAGCATTTTATTGATTTAATTTCCGATGGATTTACAATTGATCCAGTAAATTTATTTTGTCCTTTGAAAACGGGTAGATATGGTTGAGAAAAAAGACCTGTTGCGATAACGATCAAATCGAATTCGTATCTTTCTATTTTGCCATCAGTTACAGTTTCCGTTTGAATAATCCAAGGTAGATGATCAGTTTTTAAATCATCTTTAGAAATTGATAAAACTTGAGTTTGAAATCGAATTCGTTCTCTTATATGAAATACATCGGCATACTTTTCTAAATATTCATGAACATGTTGCCACGATGCATACTCTTCAATGAATTAGAAAAGAAAATATTTATTTACGTACAATCAAATTATATTCATGTAATTACCTTCTCCATCCAATAAATCAGAAAATTCCATGGTACCTCCTGGTTGTTGAACATGTAAATCGGCATAAGCAATTTCCTCTGACCAAACACCACCAATTTGTTTTTGTCGTTCAAAAACTGTGACGTTAAAACCATCATCTATCAGTACTTTAGCACATACTAAACCGCATGCACCAGCACCAATAACAGCTACTCGTTTGTTGTCCAACATCATCGATTTTTGTTATGCAGAAAATAGTACTTTTCTGTTTAAAATAATGTGCGCTTCAATTATTGTTGTATGAGTGTCGTCAATCGAAAAAAATATAACAGCTCACGAGGCGATATGCATGAATGCATTACTGTATCTAAATGTCGTTAAATTGCAGAGGCAATTACGAAATGCAGCCATTCCAGATTCCATTTCTCTCGGTTACCAATGATTTTACGAATAAAAAGCCGCAATTATTTTTGACAAAATATTGCAGCGCTCAATTTTACCTCCTTTGAAAACATAAAATCTTGAAATTCAGAGTTGAAATGCAAAAGATAGATTAGGTCAATTTTTGTTCCTATCGTTACGAATCAACGAACCTCGAATACAAACATTATTTCAAATAGGTATGCATCGCAGTTTTATCCATTCGTCGATTAACAACACGAACATTTTTTCTCATTTAATACATACTATAGTTGATAACGATCAAATGAAAACTTATTAATGAAAAAGAAAAAAAAAGCAATTTATTTGAACACTAAAAGATTTTATCAGTTCACTCAAATATCATAAATATCGAAAAGAAAAACAAGAAAAAGTTCAAACTTTTTCTGTACTAGCAGTTATTATATTTTGTGCTTTTGTTCTGTTAAGATTCTGTTTATGATAATTAACTGCATGAAATGTCAGACAACCAGCATGTAAAATAAGT
>Ga0209922_103245_pt1 | contig 13170 bp, 10 predicted proteins | sample ThiBiot_500_biof_FD_183946 | JGI IMG/M metagenome (GOLD analysis project Ga0209922, IMG submission 183946) | Wastewater bioreactor microbial communities from Cape Town, South Africa - Thiocy_expt_500_biof (SPAdes) | ecosystem: Engineered > Bioreactor > Thiocyanate-remediating > Anaerobic-Aerobic ...
CGCGCCGACCTGCACCACGAGGTCCACATCGCCCCAGTCGATGCCGAGGTCGAGCGTCGAGGTACAGACCACTGCCCGCAACCGGCCCTCCGACATGGCCGCCTCGACCTTGCGCCGCTGTTCCACCGCCAGCGAGCCGTGATGCATGGCGATGGGCAGCATGTCCTCATTGGCCGCCCACAGCTCCTGGAACAGCATTTCGGCCTGGCTGCGCGTGTTGACGAACAAGAGCGTCGTCTTGTGCTCCTTGATGGTGCGGTAGAGGTCGGGGATGGCGTAAAGCGAGGAGTGCCCGGCCCAGGGGACCACCTCGGCGGACTTCAGGATCTCGATATGCGGCCTGGCCCCGCCCTGCCCCATCAGCAGCCGCGCCTCGGCGCCGGGTACGGGGCTGGCGATCCAGTCGCGCAGCAGGTCGGGGCGGGCGACGGTGGCGCTGAGGGCGGTGATCCGCGCTTGCGGCGCCAGGGTGCCAAGCCGCGCGATGCCGAGCGACATCAGCTCGCCGCGCTTGTTGGTGACCATGGCGTGCAGTTCGTCGAGCACGATGCGCCGGAGCGAGCCGAACAACTTGTTCGCATCGGGGTGGCTCAGCAGCAGCGCCAATTGCTCGGGCGTGGTCAACAGGATCTGCGGCGGATCGAAACGCTGCCGCTGCCGCCGATGCGACGGGGTATCGCCGGTGCGGGCCTCGACCCTGATGCCAAGGCCCATCTCGCTGATCGGCGTCATCAGGTTGCGCTGCACGTCCACCGCCAGCGCCTTGAGCGGCGAGAGATAGAGCGTGTGCAGACCCGGCCGCGGGTGTTCGATCAGATCGTTGATGGTCGGCAGGAAGCCGGCCAGCGTCTTGCCGGCACCGGTCGGGGCGATCAGCAGCGCCGAGTCGCCCGCCTCCGTCGCCTCCAGCACCGCCAGCTGATGGGCGCGCGGCGCCCAGCCCTTGCCGGCGAACCAGTCGGTGATCTCTGAACGGAGGGGCAAGGGACGTTCCCGGTTTGTGCACATTATGGGGGGACTGGTTCCGAACAACAAGAGCCGGATGCACACTGACCCGGCACCATGTCGATGTTCCCCCTGCGCGCGGAATCCGCTACGCCATTCGCCGGAGGCCAGCCGATGAACGACAATGAACAGCAGGTGTTGCAACTGAGGCCGGAAGCGGCGCTGGCGCTGCTGGTCGAGCGGGTGCAGCAGATGCTGAGCACCTATGAGGGTCGCATCGCCATCGGGCTCGCCGGCGGGCCCGGTGTCGGCAAATCGACGCTGGCGGTGAAGCTGGTGGAAGCGCTGAACGCGACGACCCCGGAGCTTGCCGCCTATGTGCCGATGGACGGCTTCCATATGCGGCACGCCAAGCTCGAGAGCCTCGGCACGGTGAAGGACAAGGGCGCGCCGCACACCTTCGAGGGCGCCGCATTCGCCGAGTTCCTCGCCGGGGTCAAGGCGGCGACGGTGCAGGTGAGCGGCCCCGGCTACTCGCGCGAGATCGAGGACGTGGTGATCGACGCCTTCATCGTTCCGGCCGGCGCACGGGTGCTGGTGGTCGAGGGCAACTACCTGCTGCTGGCCAATGCGCCGTGGTGGCAGGTGCGGCCGCTGCTCGAGCTTGCGGTGTTCATCGACCTGCCGCGCGACACGGTGAAGGCGCGGCTGCTGGCGCGGCACGCCGAGCATGGCCTGTTCTCCGCCGAACGCAACCAACAGCATGTCGAGCGCGTCGACCTCGCCAATTACGACCTGGTGAAACGCTCCCGCGGCCGAGCCGATATCGCCATAGACCTTCTCACCGAGCACTGATCTTGACCCGACCGACCTACCCGTTCGACGTGCGCTCGCGCGACGTCTGGGCCATCGCGCTGCCCGCTTCCGTCGCCTTCATCACCGAGCCGCTGGCCGGGCTGGTCGATATCACGGTGATCGGCCGGCAAGGCGACGCGGCGATGCTGGGCGGCGTGGTGCTGGGCGCGCTGGTGTTCGATTTCATCTTTTCGATGGCGTATTTTTTGAGGACCGGCACTGCCGGTCTCACGGCGCAGGCGATCGGGGCGCGCGACCGGCGCGACGGCCTGCTGCATGTGGCCCGCGCCATCGGCATCGGGGTGATCGCCGCGGCGCTGATGATCGCGCTGCAAGTGCCGCTGCTGGCGCTGGCCAACCTCGCCATGGCGCCGACCGTCGGGGTCGCCGAGGCACTGAAGCAGTATTTCGAGGTCCGCATCTGGTCGGCGCCGTTCTCGCTGATCAACTATGCGCTGCTCGGCTGGTTCTATGGTCGGGCGCAGGCCAAAACCGGCATGATGCTGCAAATGCTGATCCACGGGATCGACATCCCGCTGTCGATCATCTTCGTGATGAGTTTTGGCTGGGGCCCGCATGGCGCGGCGCTGGCGACGGTGATCGGCCAGGCTGCAGCCTGCCTCCTCGGCCTGGTGCTGGTGATCCGGCATTTTGGCGGGTTCGGCAAGGTCATGGCGATGATCGTGCCGGACGAGCTGTTCCATGGGCATGCGCTGCGCCGCATGTTCGGCCTCAGCCGCGACCTGATGATCCGCTCCATCGCGCTGATGGGCGCCTATGCCTATTTCGCGGCGCAGGGCTCGCGGTTGGGTGAGGTACCGCTGGCCGCCAACGCGATCCTGCTCAACTTCCTGATGATCTCGGGCTTCTTCCTCGATGGCATTGCGCAGGCGGCCGAGCAGCTCTGCGGCAAGGCGGTCGGCGCCAACTGGCGGCCGGCCTTCGATCGCGCCTACTCGCTGGCCTTCCGCTGGGGCACGCTGATCGCCGTGGGGCTGGCGCTGGTCTGGTTCGCCGGCGGCTGGTACCTGATCGATTTCATGACCACGAGCGAACCGGTGCGCGAATATGCGCGGATGTTCCTGTGGGTCGCGGCGCTCTCCTCGCTCACCGGCATGCCGGCCTTCGTGTTCGACGGTATCCTGGTGGGCGTGACGCTCAACACGGTAATGCGCGACGGCATGGTGCTGGCGCTGGCGCTGTTCCTCGGCGCCGCCGTGGTGCTGCAGGGCGCGCTCGGCAATACCGGGCTATGGATTTCGATCCACCTGTTCTTCCTCTGCCGCGCCGGCTTCTACTGGTGGGCGCTGGAGCGGAAGAAGGCGGGATTGTTTGATGCGTGACTGATAGAGACGGCCCCCTCCCGGCCTCCCCCATAAAGGGGGAGGTGAAGAGTCGGGGCTCTGTCTTCGAATGTGCCAAACGCACCGGCGGGGCACCTCCCCCTTCATGGGGGAGGATGGGAGGGGCCGTCTGCCTACAGCGACGCCTTCCCGCTCGCCCACTCGGCCGTGGTCCGCCCGGTCAGCTCCGACACCGACCTGAGCCCGCGGCTCCGCACCGCGGCGCTCAGCCCGCGCTTCAGCCGGTCGAGCATATCGAGCCCGCCGAAGACCAGCGCCGAGTAGAGCTGGATCGCGTCGGCGCCGGCCTCGAACTTGGCGACGGCGCTCTCGGGCGAGTGGATGCCCCCTACCCCGATGATCGGCAGCCGGCCGACGCGCTGGCGCACCTGGGCGAGCTTCTGCGTCGCGAGATTGAACAACGGCTTGCCGGAGAGGCCGCCGGTCTCGGTGGCATTCTCCATCCCCTGCACCGGGTCGCGCGAGAGCGTGGTGTTGGAGACGATCAGCCCGTCGAGATCGGTGGCGAGGACCACTTTGGCGATGCCGTCGAGCGCCTCTTCGTCAAGATCGGGGGCGATCTTCAGCAGCACCGGCACGCGCACCGAGGCCTTGGAGCGGGCCTTCAGCACTGCCGCCAGCAGCCGGGTCAGCGCCTCGTCGGCCTGCAGGTTCCTCAGGCCCGGTGTGTTGGGGGAAGAGATGTTGACCGTCAGGTAATCGGCGACTTCGGCGAAGCGGGTGACGCCGGTGACGTAGTCGGCGACGAAATCCTCAGAGTCCTTGTTGGCCCCGATATTCACCCCCAGGATGGCGCCGACATGGGCGCCCTTCAGCCGGGCGAACGCCGCGTCATGGCCCTCGTTGTTGAAGCCCATGCGGTTGATCACCCCATCGGCCGCGGCGACGCGGAACAGTCGCGGCTTGGGGTTGCCGACCTGCGGGCGCGGCGTGACGGTGCCGATCTCGACCATGCCGAACCCCATGCGGGCGAGCGGCTTGGGCACTTCGGCGTTCTTGTCGAAGCCGGCCGCCATGCCGACCGGGTTCCTCAGTTCGAGGCCGCACAGCGTGGTGCGCAGTTCCGGCGGATCGGCGCCCTCCTGTTCGGGCGCGAGCCCGAGCCGCAGCGCCGCGATGGTGGCGCCATGGGCAATCTCGGGGTCCATCTTCAGCAGCGTGTCGCGGGTCAGGCCGGAGACCAGCGGCATGCGCAGCAGCGGCGAGAGCCGGGAGAAGATCATTTGACCCAGCCCGGCAACACGGCGATGCCATCGGCCGGCACGTCGAGCCGGGTCATGTTGGACACCGCCGACATCGGCAGGACGGCGAACAGATGCGGGAACAGATCGCCGCCGCGCGAGGCCTCCCATTGCAGCGCCTCGCCGAGCGGCGCCGCGGGCACCTGGAACAGCACCTGATCGCTCAGCCCGGCGAAATAGAGCCGGATGGTTTCGCCGAGCTGCGGCGCGCTGGAGAAATGGATGTAGCCATCCTGGAGGTCGATCGGCTGGCCGACGAAATGCCCGGCGGCCAGCGAGGCCTCATAGATCTCGCGGCTCGCGACCTTGTAGATGAACTCCGGGGTGGTCACGGGCATGCTCCTTGGATCAGGCGGCGGAGACCAGCTTGCCGGCCAACGCATCGGCGATGAGCTTGCGGGTCTCGGCCACGCCATAAAGCGCGATGAACGAGCCGAAACGAGGGCCCTGGTCGGCACCGAGCAGCACCTGGTAGATGGCGCCGAACCAGTCGCGCAGCGGCTCGAAGCTATGCGCGTTACCAACCGCATAGACGATGTCCTGCAGTTCCTTGGCCTCGAGCGCCTCCTTGCCGGCCAGCTGGTCGGCGAGATCCTGCAGTGCGGCGCGTTCCTTGTCGGTGGGCGCGCGGAACGTCTTGGTGGGCTTCACCTCGTCGTTGAAGTAGCGCACCGCATAGCCGGCCAGCCGGTCGAGCTCGGGGTTGGTCACCGGCGTCTCGCCCGGCAGGCGGCGGGAGATATAGTTCCACAGTGCCGACTTCTCGTGCGCGTTGGCGGCCGAGGCGAGGTTGAGCAGCAGGCCGAAAGTGATCGGCATATCGACCACCGGGACCTTGCCCGAGTGGATGTGGAAGGCCGGGTTCTCGAGCGCCGCCGCTGCGTCCTGGCCGTTATAGGACGCAACGTACTGATAGTACTCGTCGACGGCGCGCGGGATCACGTCGAAATACAGGCGCTTGGCCACCCGCGGCTTCTGGAACATGTAGAGGCTGAGGCTTTCGGTGCCGGCATAAGTCAGCCACTCGTCGATGGTCAGCCCATTGCCCTTCGACTTCGAGATCTTCTGGCCCAGGTCGTCGAGGAACAGCTCATAGACATAGTGCTCGGGCGGGGTGCCGCCGAGAATGGCGCAGATCCTGTCGTAAATGCCCTGGTTGGTCTGGTGGTCCTTGCCGAACATCTCGAAATCGACGCCCAATGCCGCCCAGCGCATGCCGAAATCCGGCTTCCACTGCAGCTTCACATGGCCGCCGGTGACCGGCAGGGTGGCGTCGCGGCCGTCCTCGTCGACGAAGGTGACCGTGCCGGCCTTGGCATCGACATGCTTCATCGGCACGTAGAGCACGCGGCCGGAAATCGGCGAGATCGGCAGGAACGGCGAATAGGTGGCCTGCCGCTCCTCGCCGAGGCTGGGCAGCATCACCGCCATGATCTCTGCATAACGCTCGGCGGCGCGCAGCAGCACTTCGTCGAAGCGGCCGGCCTTGTAGTACTCGGTGGCGCTGGCAAACTCGTAGTTGAAGCCGAAAGTGTCGAGGAAGCGCCGCAGCATGGTGTTGTTGTGGTCGCCAAAGCTCGGATAATCGCCGCCGAACGGGTTCGGTACCGATGTCAGCGGCATCTGCAGATACGGCTCGAGCGCGGCGCGATCCGGCACGTTTTCCGGGATCTTGCGCATGCCGTCCATGTCGTCGGAGAAGCAGAGCAGCCGGGTCGGGATCTCGTCGCGGGTGAGGAGACGGAAGGCGGTGCGAACCATGGTGGTGCGCGCCACTTCGCCGAAAGTGCCGATATGCGGCAGGCCCGAAGGACCATAGCCGGTTTCGAACAGCACTTCGGTCAGCCCCAGGCGCTCGACCCGGGCCACCAGTTTCCGGGCTTCCTCGAACGGCCAGGCGCGCGCCGTCTGGGCGGCGTCGAAGAAGGCGGGGTCGAGAGTCGGAAGCGGCGCGGGCACGGCAGGCCTCAGATGCTGAGTGGGGAGAACGCGCTCAATTGCACCAGCCGGCTACGGGCGTCAATGGCAAGCGGGCTGCCCTGCCTTGCCAAGCGGCGGTGCGGTGCCTAGTTATGCGGGACTTTCCGGCGCGCTCGCGAGATCGGGCCGGAACAACCCTATGCTGATCTCGCCTCCGAGGACTCGATGGCCATTTCCCTGCAGGACGCTCTCATCCACATCATGGTGGTCACCGCCTCGTCCGACGAAGGCATTTCCGACCACGAGCTGGATGTGATCGGCAGCTTGGTGGTGCGCTCGCCGGTGTTCGCGGATTTCGACATCGAGCGGCTGTCGACGGTGGCCAATGCGGCGGTCGACAAGACCAACAGCGCCGGCCTCGACACCGTGCTCGACGACGCCATTGCGGCGGTGCCGAAGCGCCTGCACGACACGGCTTATGCGCTGGCCGTCGAAGTGGCGGTGGTCGATGTGCAGTTGCCGCAGGAAGAACTGCGGCTGCTCGAGATGGTGCGCGACCGGCTGGAGGTCGACCGGCTGGTGACTGCCGCGATCGAGGCGAGCGCCCGCGCCCGCATGCGCTCGGCCTGATCGGGCAGATCCGCTCAGTAAAAGCTGACCGGGAACCAGCGCAGATAGAGCTCGTCATAGACGCCCGAGCGCTTCAGCCGGGCAAGACCATAGTCGATGACCTGGCGAACCGCGTCGGCGCCGGCCGGCACGGCGACGGCAAGACCATCGCCGAACAGGTCGGGCCGGAAATACGGTTCGCCTGCGAACTCGCAGCAATCGACATGTTCGTTGAGCCAGAACGAGGCGCGCATGGCATCGCCGAAATAGGCATCGGCCTCGCCTTTCGACAGCGCATCGAGCGCCGCGATTTCGCTGTCGAACTGCACCAGTCCGGCGGCAGGCAGGTAGCGGCGGATGAACTCGGCATGGGTGGAGCCGCGGCGCACTGCCACGCGCTTGCCGTCGAGCCCCTCGGGGGTAAAGCCGCTGGCGGCGGCGATGGGAGTGACGAAGCGCCCCGGCAGCATCAGGTAGATCTGTGAGAAATCGAACAACGCGCCATTCTGCGGGGTGAGCGCCAGCCCGGCGATCAATGCGTCGCCCTGCTTGTCCTCGAGGGCCCGGGCTGCCTGATCCCATGGCCAGGCCTGCACGGTACAGCTGATGGCGAGGTCGGCGCAAAGCGCGCGCGCCAGATCGACATTGAAGCCGACCAGCTCGCCCTTGTCGTCGCGGAAGTTGAACGGAGGAAAATCCGCCGTGGTCAGGAACCGGATCGACGGCACCGCCGTCAGGTTCGGAACGATTTCGCGAGCGCCCGGATCGATGTGATAGGGCAGCGCCTGCGCCAGCACCGGCGCCGACGGGGCGAACAGCAGAGCGAGGGCGAAGAAAAAGGCGCGCATAACGTCCCGGGGCGAGCGATCTTCGGCTTATCGCCCAATTCGCCGGCAAAGGCGAGGGCCGATGCCGGCTGTTCCCAAGCTCTCGATCCCGCTGCCACTCAGCCCCTGCGGCAGCGGCGAAGCGCCGGCCTAGCTGTAGCGACCGAGGCCGAGATCGCCCACTTCGATGTCGGGCGTTCTGGCTGAGATGATGTCGGCGAGAACCCGACCGGAACCGGCCGCCATGGTCCAGCCCAGCGTTCCGTGTCCGGTGTTGAGATAGAGGTTGGAAAGCTTCGAGCGTCCCAGCACGGGCGTGCCGTCCGGCGTCATCGGCCTGAGCCCGCACCAGAAACTGGCGCGACTGACATCCCCCGCATTGGGGAACAGCTCCCGCAGCGAACGATCGAGCGGCCCGCGGCGTGAATGATGGAGGGTCGTGTCATAGCCGGCGATCTCGGCCGTGCCGCCGACGCGGATACGATCGCCCAGCCGGGTGGTCGCCACCTTGTAGGTCTCGTCCATGACGGTCGAAACCGGCGCCACCGAAGCATCGGTGATCGGCACGGTGAGCGAGTAGCCCTTGATCGGATAGACCGGCAGCCCGATGCCGAGCGGGCGCAGCAGCAGCGGCGAATAGCTGCCGAGCGCCACGACATAGGCATCGGCGGTCAGCATGCCCTTGTCGGTTGCAACGCCCGTCACCGCTCCACCGGAGGTGGCGATGTGATCGATCGTCGTGCCATAGCGGAAGGCGACGCCGCGGCGGGCGGCAAGCGCCGCGAGCCCCTCGGTGAACATCTTGCAATCGCCGGTATCGTCATTGGCGAGGCGCAGCCCGCCGACAAAGGGCACACTCGCCGTGGCGAGGCCGGGTTCGGCCGCGATGCACCCCTTGGGGTCGAGCACCTCGTAAGGCACGCCATATTGCTTCAGCACCGCGATATCGTCGGCGGCGTGGTCGAGCTGCTTTTGCGCCCGAAACAGCTGCACCGTGCCCTGCTGGCGGCCATCGAAGGCGAGACCGGTGGCGGCGCGCAGCGCGACCATCATGTCGCGCGAGTACTCGGCGAGCCGGACCATGCGGCCCTTGTTGATGGCGTAGGCGCGCTCGGTGCAGTTGGCGAGCAGCTGCAGACCCCAGATCCACATGCGCGGATCGAGCTTGGGCCTCAGCACCAGGGGGCCATCGGTCATCAGCAGCCACTTGATGGCCTTGGCGGGAATGCCCGGCCCTGCCCACGGCGACGCATAGCCGTAGGACAGCTCACCGGCATTGGCATAGCTGGTCTCGAGCCCTGGTCCCGGTTGCCGATCGATCACCGTCACTTCGTGACCCGCTTCCGCCAGATAATGGGCGGAAGTGGTGCCGATGACGCCCGAACCGAGGATAAGGACTTTCATGCCCTCATGATCACGAGTGCAGCCCGAAAGGCAATATGTGACAGCAAGATGGGCGTGTTGCAGTGTATCGCGTATTGAAGCCGGCTTGCGCTCCAGTCCGCCGGTGGGCATGCTTCGGGCGCGGGGCCAACAAAGACCATCGGGGAAGTAGACGGTGAGAATTGCCGCGTTGTTCCTGGGCATGATTGCCGGGCTGTTTGCGCTGCTGGCGCCAAGTGCGCTGCGCATCGACCTGCTCTCGCCGTTCCTCGAGTTCTGGACAGCAACCTCCAACGAGCGGCTGCTCGGCACTATTATCTGGTACGCCATCGCCGGCGCGGCGATGCTGGGCGGGTTGCTGGCGACGGTGACGCCGGGCTTTGCGGCCATGCTGCTGCTCGGCGCGGCCGTCGGGTGGCTGGGCATCGCCGTGTCGGTGCCGCAACTGCTCACCTACCAGTTGCTCGGGCCGGCCGGGGCGGCAGCCATCGCGGCGCTGTTCGCCTTCCTCGCCGGCGAATTGCAGGTGCGCCGTCGGCGCCTGGCGCGGCGCAGCCGCAAGCTGGCCGCCGAAGTGACCGACACCGACAGCGAGTTCGAACGCGAAGCGGCGCTGCGCATGGATCCGCTGCTGATGCCGCGGCAGGACGTGCCCCCACCGCCGCGGCGCCATATTCCGCTGACGCTCGATGACGTTGCCGTCACCTCGCGGCCTGCGGGCGAGCCACCACGCTGGCAGGATCTCGACCAGCCGCAACCGGCGCGCCGTCACGATCCCGACCTGTGGGCGGAAGCGCGGCGCGAACAGCTGCAGCCCGCCCCCGAGGTGCAGCGAGCCCGCGTCGTACCGGAGCCGCGGCCCGAGCTGCGGGAACGCGAGCCACACGTCCGGGAACGCGAACCACAGGTCCGGGAACGGGAGCCCCAGATACGGGAGCGGGAGCCACAGCTGCGCGAACGCGAGCCCCAGGTGCGGCGACCGGAGCCCCGACCGGAACCGCGGCGCGAGCCACCGCGACAGCGCGACCAGCGCTCCGCGGAAGGTACCCGCGTCTGGGTTGCCGCCCTGGCCGCAGTCGGCGCGGTGCTCGGGCTCGCGGTCATCGCGGCCGGCGGCTACCTGATCACGCGCGATGGTTCACTGGGCGCCCTGTTCGGCGAGCCGGGCGCGCCCACGGTGGTGGCGAGCAGCGAAGCGCCGCCGCGCGAGCCTGTCGCGGCGCCGCCTGCCGAGAACAAGCCCGCGACGCCAGCCAGCCTGCAATTGCCGGCGACGCCGACCGCGAGAAACGATACGGCGACGCTGCCCGATGCTCCCGCCGCCGACGGTCCCGCCGCCACCCTGCCCGCCACGCCGGCACCCGCGGCGACAGCGCCCGCCATGGCGGTTGCGCCGCTGGTCAGCGAGCCGCCGACCGCGCCGGCCCAGATCGCCGCAACGCCGCCGCAGGGCTATGACGACCCCTTCGCCTATTGCCGGGCGGTCGGCACGGTGGACTATGTCGACTACCGCTACACCGGCCCGGCCACTGTCGAGGCGATCACGAACACGCTGCTGATCCCGGCCGGCTCGGCGCGCGACCGCGTGCGCTGGCGCTGTTTCGACGGCGCGGTGCTCGCCTGCACTTCCTATATCGGGCCGATCTGCGACATGGCGCCGACTGTGGTGGAGATGCGTGAGTTCTGCGAGCGAAACCCCAATGTCGAGCAGCTGCTGGCGCCGAGCGGCACCTGGGCCTGCATCGACGGCAAGCCGCAACTGCCCGCCAATGCCAGCTGGCCGGTCGATGCCCGAGGTTTCCTGCCGCAGGGCTGGATCGCCGTCACCGACCCCAAGGCCACCGGCGCGGGCTAGCAGCAGCAGGCGGCGGCGATCGGCCGGAGCATCGAGGGGGAGCAACTCCCCGTGAAACGCGGCATTCAGGGCGAGCTGCCATTGATGTTGCGCGATCGGGAGGCAATATCGGGTGTGAAGCAGACGCAGCCGAGCCCGCTCGGCACCAGGCCAGGCTCGCATGTGACCCATGCGGAAACTGGCCGCTTGTCGGAGCGCAGCAATGGCCGTTGAGGGAATGCCGGCAAAGACCGGCAAATCGAACAACCTGCTCGCGCTGCTCCGCCCCTATTGGGGCTGGGTCGGCCTGCTGGTCGGGCTGACGCTCATCGGCAACGCGCTCAATCTCGTCGTCCCGCAGTTCATCGCCCATGCCATCGACAGTGCAGGCGCACCCGGCTTCAACCTCTTCTCGCTGGTCCTGGCGCTGGGTGCCATCTCGCTCGGCATTTTCGCCTTTACCTACATCCAGAGCATCGTCCAGACGGTGACTTCGGAGCGCGTGGCGCGCGATCTGCGCCAACGGCTGGCCGACCGTATCGCCGAACAGGACTTCGTCTACGTCCAGACCGTTTCGCCGGCACGGCTGCTCACCAACCTCACCTCCGATGTCGATGCGATCAAGAATTTCGTGGCGCAGGCCATCGCCTCGATCGTCTCGTCGCTGTTCCTGATTGTCGGCGCCAGCGCGCTGCTGCTGCTGATCAACTGGCAGCTGGCGCTGGCGGTGCTGGCGGTCGTGCCGGTGATCGGCATCACCTTCTATGTCGTGCTCACTCGGGTGCGGGCGTTGTTCCGCAAGGCGCAGGGCGCCATCGACTGGCTCAACAAGGTGCTGATCCGCCTCGTCAACTCGCAGCAGGCCGAATACCAGAAGTTCCTTGCCGCCAACGGCGAGGCGCTCGGCATCGGCATGAGCATCCTGCGGCTGTTCGCCGGGCTGATCCCCACCATCACCTTCGTCGCCAATCTCGCCACACTCGTCATCCTGGCGTTTGGCGGGCACCTGGTGATCAGCGGGTCGATGACGCTGGGCCAGTTCACCGCTTTCAATTCCTACCTGGCGATCCTGATCTTTCCGATCCTGATCATCGGCTTCATGAGCAATGTCGTGGCGCAGGCGCAGGCGTCATATGATCGCATCCGGCTGGTGCTCGACGCCCCGGAGCCCAAGCCGGCGGGAACGCTCGACCGAGAGTTGCGCGGCGACATTGCGGTCGAGCACCTGACCGTGCGCTATGGGCAGCGCCTGGCGCTCGATGACGTGAGCCTCGTGGCGAGGGCCGGCACCCGCACGGCCGTCATCGGCCCCACAGCCGCGGGCAAGACCCAGCTGCTCTATGCCCTGACTGGCCTGATCGAGCCGGAAGCGGGGCGCATCACCTATGATGGCGAGCCGCTCGCGGCCTATGACAGCCAGGCGCTGCACCGCCAGGTCGGGCTGGTGTTCCAGGACAGCGTCACCTTCAGCCTGACGCTGCGCGAGAATATCGCCTTCTCCAATGTCGTCGACGACGCGAGCCTCGAGAAGGCCATCGACACCGCCGAGCTGGGCGATTTCATTGCGACGCTGCCGCAGAAGCTCGACACCATCATCTCGGAACGCGGCACCTCGCTGTCGGGCGGCCAGAGGCAGCGCATCATGCTGGCGCGGGCCCTGGCGCTCAACCCGCGCGTGCTGCTGCTCGATGATTTCACCGCCCGCGTCGACCAGCGCACGGAACGCAAGATCCTCGCTAATGTGCGGCAGAACTATCCGGGCATCACGCTCATCTCGGTGACCCAGAAGATCGCACCGGTTGAGGATTACGAGCAGATCATCCTGTTGATGGAGGGCAAGGTGCTCGCCACCGGCAGGCATGAGGAGTTGCTCCACGCCTCCCCCGAATACGTCCAGATCTACAACTCGCAGCAGAGCACCGAGGACTATGAGCTACAAGCTTAACACCTCGGAGGCGAGCCAATCCAAGGAAACGGTCTGGAAAGGGCTGGCGCGCCTCTTACCGCTGATCAAGGGCGAAGGCCGGAACGTCGCCATTGCGCTGGCGGCGATCCTGATCTCGTCGGCCACCACGCTCACCGCGCCGCTGATCATCGGGCACACCGTCGACAGCTTCATCTCCACCGGAGATTTGAACGGCGTGCTGCTGTGGAGCGGCCTGCTGCTGGCGGTCTACGCCGTCGGCCTCGTC
>Ga0209922_103256_pt1 | contig 13125 bp, 15 predicted proteins | sample ThiBiot_500_biof_FD_183946 | JGI IMG/M metagenome (GOLD analysis project Ga0209922, IMG submission 183946) | Wastewater bioreactor microbial communities from Cape Town, South Africa - Thiocy_expt_500_biof (SPAdes) | ecosystem: Engineered > Bioreactor > Thiocyanate-remediating > Anaerobic-Aerobic ...
GCAAAGCTGTATCACTATATGCCGAATTTTTAGCATGTAAAATCATCGGATCTGCTGTGTACACCAATCGTACTTATGCAGTTTCCAATCCTTTGTATGACTCATCTTGAACTAGTGTTTTTTTTTTCTTTTCAATATTTCAATCGAAAAAAAAACAGTCTGGTTCATTATCGACATCGATTGAATAAATGTTGCCGTAAGAGAATCAACGGTTTTACTTCCTCCGCTATTGCATGTTCAATTACTAACGAGTCGTTTATTCTCTTCTTTTGTTCACTTAGTGAATTAAAAGTTCAGAAGAAGAAAAACAAACATAATAATAATAAGACTAGTTCGCACGACAATTTACAAACGACTACGAGAGTTTTCTATTGCACAGATGTTATACATTCAACAATTTCAAAATAATCGACTTGATTATTTAAAGCAATGGCAACAACATCGTCTATCAACCGATTCGAGTTTTTGCCTCTATAGTAACGAATATATTGATAAATTTCCAGCATTATCTCGATCAGTAACATACAATTTTGATTATCCACGTAATCAAACATTTGCCTTTTTCGCAAACAAGTCGTCAATTGACATGGCAAGTTCAAGAATATTTTTTTCGTCTGTTTTTTTCTCCTTTCTTCAATTCAATATTTAAATTGGATTTAATCAATACGCAGGTCAAATCTAAAAGTCAAAACATTAGAAAAAGAAAATACTTGCACACGTTTCGCTGTCTGAGTCTGAGAGAAGAGAACAAATCGAAAGGCGTCTATTAGAATCGATTCGTTTTGTTTACTCAACAAGAAAACAAAACAGTGTCATCGATCGAAACCCAGCTAGATGAGTAAAAAAATAGAGGATCTACTTGCAATTAATGGACAACGCGTCCGAAATTACCCTGAACCTTCGTGGTTATCTTATTCTTTCAATGTATGTCCTAATTCACACGTTCATACAATGATGTTTTTTTTTGTTTTTTAGAAACCAAGTAATGACAGTCAACAGAAAAACAAAAGTTTGACGACAACAGTAAGTTGTAAAACATGTTCGAAGCCTCCTACTGAGCTCGTGTAATTGAATTTAGCAATTGAAATCTTCAATTCGTGAGAGTGAAACATCTCCTACGCGTTTCTATCATCAAATTTCACGAAATGCCAATGGTTTAAATAAATCAACGAGTAAAGGGTAAATCCAAGATCTTTCCTTCCACGTTCATTTATCAATTGAATATCTTTTTCTTCTTCTTCTCATAGACCAATATCTACTTCAGTTTCTTTGTCAATGCAAGCTCCTGCTGAATCTGATCGACCAAGTACGAGTCCACTCGCTTTCGAAGATAATATTCGTCGAGCTATATCTGCAAAACTTAAATCAACTAGTCGTTCATTAAATCCACGTGTAATCGATCTCACTCAATCGACGATATTTCCACATAAATCACCACGATCAGAACATGGCAATTCATTTCAACAAACATCTTTTATATCTGAAAAGCTTGCAGATTCATCCAGAGTCATGACTCCACCGCAAGAAGAGCCGATCCAACCGAGAATTCAACATCGAAATAGTCAAACAAACGTGTGTTTCATGTCGATTCGAATGTTAAATATCGAATTTTTAATTTCGTTTTCTAGATCAATGCTTTTCAACATATTGCCAATCTTGGTAATCGTCATCGTTCTTCGGAAAAATGTCGAGAAAGTGAATATGGCGAAGAAGCCGATCAAACATCAGCTAGAATCTATGAATATAAAAGTCCATTTTCGGACGAATATGATCAAGCAATTGTCTATCAATCTCAATTGTCTAGCAATAGTAACGAATGGAATCTAAAGGATTTCTATCGTGATGTTAAAACGCCATTCGAATCAGGAACAAATACCAAATCTGTTTTTGAAAAATGTTTAAAATTAGCACGGTATTTCACAGAAAAACAAATCTTATTTTTTATTTAAACTCTTGTCGTTCGTTCTAGTTTACAAGCTCATACGATTAAATGGGAACAACGTCGTCGTCAAAATTTAACGATGTACAATCGTCTAATGAAAAATCCGTCATTCGAAAGTAATAATACACTTTTTACGACGCCTCCAAATATTTCGGATATCAAACGTGAATTACGTTGTACTCATTGTAAAAATGTTTCATGTCTTGGTAATTGTGCACCTGGACACGAATATCATCAATACAAACGTTTCATTCCGTTCGCATCATTTCCAGCAACACGTGAGCAAATTCGTTGTAAACTCGGCCTACGTTCTCAACGTTCGATGATCGATGTACGGCCTCGTTCCGAACAAACAAATTTCAGTCCCATGGTTGTCGTACCTGCATTCGATGATGATTCAATAACAAAACCATCGAACAAAAAATTACCACACGGATTTCTGCCTGGTCGATCATTTCGTGCACCCAAACGAGAAACAACAATGACATACAATACGTCAACAAATAAAATTTCTATTTAAACCTAGCCAGTTTTCCTTTTTTTTCTGTAGATAATCTCTATTCACTTGGGATATAAAGATTGAACCTTTAGTGTATATACGCACATCTAATTGAGAATAGGAAATGCGATCATCTTTGTTCTGAAGTGTCTTGGTGATAAGAACAGAACACTTTGACTATTATATCATACACTGACAGATAGCTAATGAGCGTAGAGATTCTGATCGATATGTATATATAAATATCGAATAACGAGATCAAGTTTGGAAATGAAAAGGTTGAATCAATTGTCATTGTGCATATGTGAATATCAATGACAGGAAATTAAAAAGAAGAAGAAGATCGAGAAACGCAACTGTTCACAATAAATATGATATCAGATATATATACAAATCGATGCAAGTCTTTATTCTTTTCTAATGTTAAAATAATATTTATGCAATATCTTCTCTAGCTCGTTCTTTTTTTTGCTCTATTGAAATATATTTGATACAACAATAATTATGAAATCTAATCTTTTTTTCTTCCTTTTCATTTGTGCAGAAGAATACGACAAAGCTAATGTCAACAGCAGGTACTTTCTTAGTAATGTTTTGATAGAAATAAATATACATTTATGACTTGATCGTCAACATTTATAATCTAACGACTGATTTTCTTTTATATATGTATTTTTTTAAAGATCAAATTGCATAAGCATCAATGCCGATAGGGTTATTACAAGTAGAAAAAGCAGAAAAAAAAGAACATAATGCACGACACATCGTGATGGTAGGGTGTGCATTTAGCCTCAAGGATTATCGGCACTACTACTTGTACTACTCTCGTTTTCTTTGACTGTACAATAAGATAACAAGCGAATAAAAAAAAAGAAAAAGAAAAGAATTCACGATAGCATGAAGGATATGGCAGACTAAAAAATATGCCTCGAAGAAGATCTGTAATCGATAGGGTGGATAGTAAGTGCAACACTTGCTTCTCTTCCTTTCTATCTTGTTATTATCCGTTACTATTACATTTGAGAACGAAGTTCTTATCTGACAAAAGACGATTGCGTGTATAGGAAATAAAAAGAAAAATGTTTATCAATCGACATATGAAGTAAACATTTCAAGTTCGATCTTTCGTTTTTTTTCTCTTGACTTTTTTTTCATGTATAGGAATGCGTATGGATAAAGATTTGACAGAACTTTCTTTTTGTCTTTCCGACGTGACAACTGTCAATTGAAGACAAGAAGAGAAAGTAACAGCTGTAAGACAGTTATCCTCTTATTAGTAAAAAAAACGCAAGACAAACAGAAAGAGAGAGAGAGAGATCAGATACAATCAAGGCAAGGAAAGATTAAACAAAAGGTAGAGAGTTAGCATAATCATTAATGTAGACGATTTACTTAAATCAAGTATATATATACAAATGAGAGAAGATAGTTGTTTGTCCGATTTTTAGGAGAGACAATAATGGCACATTCCTCGTTAAATGATGATGTTCTACTTTTTTCTCCTTCTCTCTTTCTCTAGTTACTACTACTACTACTACTACTTTCTCTCTCTTTCTCTCCTTATTTCTCAAATGACAATAATCATCATCAATCCTCTCCTATTCTCTAACTACGAAACACATAATCTTTTCCGATTTTCATTGATATTCTTTTCTCCTATTGTATTTGTCTTTTTGCACTTTCACCCGTCTATCTGTACGGTCGTTTTTTACACATATATCCAGTTGACAACAACATCAGTAACAGTCGTTGTCGTCATTGCCATCATCATCATTATCATAATTCTCGAGTCGATAATAATAGGTAATTAGGTTCTATTGTTTTTATACCATTATTCAACTTTCTTGCACTCCCTCTACTGACATTATTGATCTTTTGGCTAATGTATACAGTTACTAATGATTCTAAGACACAAAAATAACTATTGTTCTTCGATCTTCATATTTCGTACAAGATAACAACAACAAAAAAAGAGAGAAATGTCTCATTGTCATTCGAAACGAGTTAGCTAAACGAACGGAAATCATTCTCTGCTTTTTTTTTCTTCTTCTCTTTTTCCTCATATAATTGATATTCAATGATATTTGTTAAGTTTATGTATGCTTTGCATGAATGAGAACAGGTCGAAAGCATTATTTTTCTTGCTTGTCTATAATATTATAGTTAAACATAATAATCATCGAACATCTCTCTTTTGAAAATGATAGGATTTGATGTAATATGAAATCGTTTTGTCTCTTTTATTCAATGACAATAGTATTCATATTTAGTCAATCGATTTTTTACTTGTGCATTTCTTTTTTGTACGACTTAATGCGTATCAATAGGCTTAGAGTGAGAGAAGGACAAGCAAACAGACGCTGTACAGATTATATTACAACAAATACTTAGAAAAGAAAACGCAATAGAGAAAGATGCAAAGAGAAAAGATATTCGTAACAATAACACCACAGCAATGTTGTTGTTTATGCTGATAATCGCGCCGGTTTTCTTTTTTCCCCTCTTCTTCGGATTTTCTTTTTTCTTTTGGGTAAGTGTAGATCAAACGAAATCTGACGCGATAATGATCAATATCTGGTAATGTATGTATTATGTATTCGAACAAATATTATGATCTTTGAATTGGCACTGTTGACGATAAATGAATGAATAGTTTGATATGAATGCAAACATTTTCTCAGTCGGCTTTCCTCTTTTTTTTCTTTAAGCACGTACAAGAACGATTAACAATGAAAAGAATAGAAGCAAGAGCGAGAGAATGAGAAAGATATTATATGTGTATTCATGCACACTTCTCGTTTTCATAATCACACATGAGAATTTATAGACATCAATGTATATAATAGTTAATGAATAGGACGTGTGAAGACTATTAAAATTATCGTTCAGATATTCTCTGTAAGACTTATTGTTTTTAATAAAATCATTGAGTTGTAAGAGTTCGTGCGTATCGATGGAACATTCGTTTCTTTTTTTTTCTGTTTATAAAATTCAATCAGAAACGCATGTGCGAGCAATTCAAAAATGAAATCATATCACTGGAGAGAGACAAGACAGGACAAATAAAATAAACAAAGCAAAACAGAAGCAACTTGTTTCGAACTGTAATCTTGTTTGAGATTAATTGACTACCATCATCATTTTTCTATATAGATTTCCTGACATTCAACTAGTTGTATCGATATGAGATAAATGATAATCTGTCTGAATATGTATATACGTATATATATATATATATTTATGAGTCCATCTTGTCCTTACTTGTCGACAATACTACGTACACCGATGCAAATATCATCGTTTTCTCTCGAAGACGTTAGGTTAGTTCATGATAAAGACAAAGCTATGTCATCTTTCTTGTCGTTGTCCAATAATAATACTGTAGAAATGATTGATAATGATGAATTTTTACATCCATATCGATCATAGAATATGTCAGAGATGATTTTTCTTAAGGAGGAACTTCGTTTTCATCTTTTATGACAAATGAATGATTTCGTTCGATATTCGAATTTTCTTTTTTTTTCACATTGTCTTGTAATTTTTCTCGAAAATGAAAGGTCAATCGAAGTTTTATTACATGAAGAATAAATGCGAAATAATATTTATTTTGAACTATTATTCAGACAAATAAACAGTTCTTCTTTTGACTTCGAGATTTTCTTCTGACATTCTTGTCATTTTTAGTTTCGCACAATAATTAACTCATCAACACCCATCATGTTGTTTTCATAGCTTCTTTTTTTTTTCAAAACCAAATATTAGCAACATATCATCAACAGAATCGAGTCGAAGCGAAGTACAAATCATCTCCGCCTATTCGAACGTCGTACGCTTCGAGCAAATAGATTATTTGAATTATCGCCAAATTCGCTTCGTGTTTTTTTTTCGTCATTGAAAATGATTTCGAGCGAATATGTATTGTCACATTTACTTACGCATTTATGAATTCAATTCCTTTCTTTCGTAAAAGAAAAAAAAACGGGCTATTTGTTTAGTTGATAATAACTAGGTGAGTTAGATTTTCTTTATTGATGATAAGTTATTGAACAATTGACATATTCTCATCCGGATTGTATGCCCTTGAATCTGTCACATATTAACATATATTACTGAAGTGTAAGAAAAAAAAATGAAATCAATAATGTACAAATGATAGGATAGGTAAAGGCCGATGTGAAGTTGACTGTTATATGATTAAAAGTGATGAGTTGATCTTCTTTTCCGTTAGTATAAAGAGAAGAAGAAAAAAAACTTCTTTTTCTTTTTTTCCTCTCTGGTTTTTCTTCGCTACTTCTGATACCTGATGACAAGAAAGATTTAATAATACCATCATCCGTTGTCTCGGAAATCAAAGAAGAAGAACAAGAAAAAGAGAGAAGTCTTCTTCGTGTATTTTTCTTTTTTGCTCTCTTTCGCTCTCGTTTTAAACAATACAACTGTCAAACACGATAAACGAACATGTAAGTAATGTACTTTATCAATCTAAACTATGTCTTATGTACAAAAGAGAAAAATAATCATAACGATGATGTGTATTGTATAGAGTATGTGTATACTCGAACTACGCAATTCAATGTAGATGATGATGTGTAGTCGACCGTAAAAAAGAATGTAGTGTGTCAAGTAAAGGTAAAAGTATTAGTCGCGTTTGATGCATTACATTTTCACTTGTTGATATTCCGAACAATAGATTGTTAATAGAATAAAAAAAAGAAGAAGAAGAAGAAAAAAGAAGAAAAGAAAAGAAAAGAAAAGAAAACAGGTAACCGAGGGAAGAGAAAAAAAGAATCGAACGAATCATCTAGTCTAAAAAGAAAGAAAAAAATAACTCGAGTTATTATATCAAATGTATATCTATTGATGGTAATTATTTTTTTCTATTGACATTCGATTATTAATGTAGAAGTAGGGGGAAAAAACAATTTTTCAACAAGATTCATTCTCTTTTATATCCATACAATCGTATTATTCATTTGATTAAACAAGAGGCAAATACAAAAGACATTGTATAATCAAAGTAAGTAACCATTCGTTTTATCAACAGTTTGTCAAAGGAGAAGAATATTTATTCATATACATAATCGTATGTTTATAATTGTTACTTATATTTAAACTTATTTCTTTTTCGCTTTGTTATATACATTCTTGAATATATGATTAGTCAATGAAAGAGAACAAATTTTAGATGAATAAGAAATATTCTCTCTTTTTTTTTTCTTCCTCAGTACGACATACACGACTATTACTACTACTACTCTTAACAATAGTACCTATTCAATGTGAATACGTGTGCATGTGTGTGACAATATCAATTAGACGAAGTTCAAGTCCGGAGGTATGCAAAACATTTTCCGTTAAAATGTTAGAAACATCGAAAAATATATCAGATAGTTCTTTTCCGTCTTAGACGGCTTTCACACTCCATTAGTTCTCATTATTTCTTCTTGTCACACTCTTCGATGATGGAGACAAATAGGTAATAAGATGCAGAAGCGAAGGAAAAAACGAGAGGCAGTCCGTGTCCTCTTCATTAAATATATGCAAGAAAAGAAAAAAGAGAAAAAAAGAAAAATCATAATTTATCCTTTAGATATACATTTAATTTATCATTTGATCTCTTTGCATTCCTTGTTTTTTCATACATTTTTTTCTTTTTTCGTTTAATATATCGACATTTAATTGCTAATACTTGATTATTATTATTATTCTAATTTCTAGTGTTTCGTTTTTTTCTCTTTCTTTTAACATAAGGTTTCAATTCTCGTGTAAATAATCAATACTTATTGTCGATACCATAAAGAAAACCGAGCAAACTATTCAAATCTTTCTTTCTCTCTCTCTCTCTGTTATTCTTTACTTGTCGTCTTTCAAACATAATATGTATATTTAATAAAAAAAAAAGAAAGACGTAAAAATGTACATTAGAAGTGTGAAAATGTTCTCTCGTTTTATGCGCTTCACTAGATTTGTTTCACATGATCAGTCTCGTATATTCACTAGAAAGAAGATCAATATAATAGTTCTAAATCGACTTTTTTTGCTTGATTACGATATACGGTGGACATAAGGGTAATTAGAACGAACGAGATAGATAGTGAAAGAGAAAAAAAAAGCGAAACGTACGAAAGTGAGATTGAAATCGTTTAACAAACCAGCAAGGACTCGAGATGAAGGTGCATCTCATAATGTCGAAGTCGGATGATGATGATAATGATGATGATGATGATTGAATTTTTTCTTCTACTTTTTCTCTCATACTCTCGTATATATTCAATTTCGTTATATGATCGGTTCATTTTTCACCTTTGATTATCGTTCTTGAACGCTTTTCTCACATGTCTTATTCATTTCTACACGTAGCGTCGAAAGTTTTTATTATGTCGTCTATCATCACCTGCTGATTTTTTGCTTCATATTATAATAGTAAAAATGCAATGCCATTTTTTTATGAATTAAGAACAGAGAGAGAGAGAGAATGCAAGAGTATATACATAAGATTTTCTCTCTCTCTCTCTCTCTCTCTAGCTCTCCTTCTCATTTTTTTATATATACATAAAAATGGTTCTCACATATTATAAATTATTCGTCCGAACAAGCGAACAAATCTAATGATTTCAATTGGCAAAGACGGGAATTTTTTTCTTTTCTTCCTTTCTTTCAAATTTTTGACAATCGCGGAAAGACAAAACTCGAAATAAAAAACAGTTTCATTTCGAAAAATAATATCGATTATTTCTAGATTAAAATCTTATGATGTCACTTAAACGAAAGTATGAATTTGATCAAGTACAAACAACTTCAATTGAATCGCCTGAAAACGATTCAATAACAGCTAAATATATAAAAACAGACGAATTTTTCGATGATGATCGTAAGATGAAATGTTTTTTTTATTTTTTGAGAAATTAAAATTCAATTTCGAATAGATGAATCCAATGATAGACCATCGTCTCCATCGTTATCATCCGATGAAATCAAAACATTTCCAACAAAACATCGTCGAAAAAGTCTCGCACAATCAAAACGTTTGCCAAGTGCAAATCGATCACCAACTATTCCAATGATTCTTAGTCTAATTGATTCATTAGTCGATGAAAAAGAACTTCAACAAAATAACGATGAAAATCTTCTTCTTACAATCGATAATTTAATTGATAATCTCAAACATTTGAGAGAAAAAATTCAAACTGTTCATCATGATGATACACATCCATTGAATTTAACTAAACCAAAATCAAAGCAACACACTAATGAACAAAACAAATCATCATCAACATCATCATCATCGTCGTCGTCTGCGGCACAAGCAGCAGCAGCAACAGTATCACCTGCAACGACAAATAATTTTCAATTACCATCAGCATTATTCTCGTCACAACAGCCGTTCTTTTCACCTTTTGCTGGTAGAAATTCATCTCAATCAAAGAAAGAGTTGTTTTTATTTTTTTTTCTCGTTCGTACTGTTTTTAGTAGCGAATATGACACATTTACAAAATTATTTCAAATTATCCGCTGCATCTGTACTCAATGATTCGATTGTAGGAGAAAACAGATTTCTTTTGGATGTCAAAACGAAAATTAATTTTACATTTAGAATTTCAAAAACGGAGATAATCGTCCGCCTATACCATCTCCATTTCTTCCTGGTTTGAATATGTTTCCTTTTCCTTCAACGCCGAATCATCACAAAGAATCTCATGACTCGTCAAATTGTAAATCTTTCCTTTTATATTCGGTTTATTATTTCGAATTTTCGTGTTCTAGCTCGACAAAACTCAACAAATCGTAAAGAACGATTTACTGAAAGTTCACTTTCATCATCCAATGATCACATCAAACGACCAATGAATGCATTTATGGTTTGGGCACGTGAAGAACGACGAAAAATTCTTAAAGCCTGTCCCGATATGCATAATTCAAGTATTAGTAAAATCCTAGGCACACGTTGGAAAGCAATGACAAATGAAGAAAAACAGCCATTCTACGAAGAACAATCACGTTTGAGTAAAGTTCATATGGAGAAATATCCTGATTATCGATATCGACCGAGACCGAAACGAACGTGTGTCATCGATGGAAAGAAAATTCGTTGGTAAGATTGAAGAACAATTGCAAGTTTATTTGCAAAAAAAAATCAATCGATTGTCTATTCAGGTCTGAATATAAACAAATGTTAAAACAACGAAAAACAGGTTCATTCGATGATCAATTATCACCAGATCAAAGTTCATATTTCAGTAAGAAATTTGCTATTTTCAAAAAATGAATTCTTTGTTTTTTTCTTTCTTAAAGATAATGATGAATGTAGTTCAGATGAAAGTACAACATCACAGAAAGAACTTATTTTTCCTGATTAATCAATGTGATTTGCAAGACAAAAAATCGAACATATTTGGTGCTTGACCGACAGTATATTCTCGTATTGTTTAATCAGATGTATTTTGACAATTGTGTTTCGTTTGTGTGCGTGTGTGCGTGTTTTTTATTTAATAAATAACAAATCAATATAATCTAACAGTGAATCTCATTTTTGTGGATGTTCAACACCATTTTTATGTACATTTATCATTTGTGCGCATGGTTTGAATCCCGGTGCGCATTTTAAACAATTTTTCTGTCTCTCTTCTTTTTATGTGTTCATTACTCATATTCTTTATTCTATATATAGACGTACATTATGTTTTTTTTTTCTTTTTTGAAAAATAAAATACTTAAGTATTATCTCTCTGAACTAGTGACATCTATATCAAATTTAACGAAATCGATTTGATTTTTTTTGAAGAAAATGGAAATAAAATTGAGAGTTGATTTTTTAGACATTGAGATAGGATATTTCGATTGAATTGGATATTGGAATGGTAACCATAGTAATCACTTGAATGAATTAGTCTGATGAGATTTAGATGCTATAAAAAAATCAATTTCACCACTTGAAATCGGACAAGTGTGAAATGAGCAACGATTTGAAGTATATTCTTCTTCCAAAGATCGAAGCGCGTCGTCGAACACCAAAATTTCAGCCATGGTAAAACCGAATTTTCCTAATTCAACAGATAAATAATTGCTCGTTTTGTGGCAGGTACCGAGAACGACTCAAAATGAAATATCCGTGTCATATGACTACTAAAAATTGGAAGTTTGTCAAAGATGGTCTCGATGATTTTCGAGATGGTGTACCACCACCTCATAATAACATTATTTTACAAGTAAACTAGAGTTTTTCTCGTTCGAACAGAGATGTTTTTATTGTTTGGATTAGCCTGATAAAGGTCTCGGTCCAATCGTAGTACCAAGTTCACCACGTCGCGTAAAAGCAACTGCTTCGAATGTTCGAAAACGTCTTCAAAACCATCAAATTTATCTCAGTCGTGAATTGCCAACTGCAGAAAAACGTCGTCAATTAATCGAAACTTACGTTTCGACTATTCTCGATCATCCGATTGCATTTTTCTCGCATTTTGATAAAGCTTTAGAACCTGAAGTAATCAACAATTGAATTCAATCTTTGCTTTCAAAACGAAGATCTTCTCTAGATGTACGATCGTTTGACTAAATTACTCGAAGCTGAACTACTACGAACATTTACTGATGAAACCAGTCCGATTGAATATCGTGACGGACTTTCAATTTCATCGAGTGTACCCGAAACACACCAAACAGAAAAGACAGCATCCGATCGGTCGATTCACCTGAATCAGCCGGTTACAAATGATACGCCATCAGACACGAAAAGTAGTTCAACACGAGTGAGAAAAACTCTTGACGAACTCGAAGAAGAAATCGAAACTGAAGAAGAACGATTCAAACGAATGAATCCCTATCGATGGTTTATTGAAAAACAACGCGAAGAACAACAGCCGAAAGATTTAACCGAACACGACGAACAAACATCGGCGATGGTGAATAAACAATTTCGAATTGAGTTTTTAAGAAAGAAAGAGAAATATTTTCAGGAAGAACGTCTTCGATTCGTTGCTGAAGATTTTTGTAATTGGTTGCATAAACTCGGCGGTGAAGCACAATCGGAAATTGATCCAGCAGTTGTTCGAAATCTATTCTCGACCGCTTACGATACGAAACCATCGTTAAGTGTGCCGATAAAAATCGTTGAAATGACACGAGTAAAAACTTGATTTGTCAATCTTATGATCGTTTTTGTCGTGTCAGATTCCGCCGGAATTGAGAGAAGGTGTACAGGAATCAATCATTGCCGGATCGGAATTAACCAAATCGAGTTTACCTGACATGGTAAAAAGTGTTCATTTCGAAAGCAAAAAAATATTTTTTTGAAATTTAGCCTTCTAATTCAAGTACCATTCGTAAATTTCCAACTTTTCCAATTGATTCTGAAGGTTTATCACCGCGAAAATATCGTTATGGTGCTTGGTATTTGCCAAAACATCTCTGGCAACGATCGTTAGTTACTGAAGAACTTCGAGATCCGAAAGTAATCAAAGCTGAACTTGAGGACGAAACGAAAAAACGTCAGGAGGAAATGGTAAGATCGATTCAATCGAACAATTTTAGTATTATTTCGTGAAAATAGAATGCTCGTCTTGCTCCTTTACATGGCGTTGATTCATTTCGTGAATATTTAGTCGAAAAAAGTGTCTCTCGTCTTCCAAAAGTAAATTCAACATTTTGAAATTTATTTTGTTTTAATTTTTTCTGCAATTAGTTG
>Ga0209922_103261_pt1 | contig 13106 bp, 10 predicted proteins | sample ThiBiot_500_biof_FD_183946 | JGI IMG/M metagenome (GOLD analysis project Ga0209922, IMG submission 183946) | Wastewater bioreactor microbial communities from Cape Town, South Africa - Thiocy_expt_500_biof (SPAdes) | ecosystem: Engineered > Bioreactor > Thiocyanate-remediating > Anaerobic-Aerobic ...
ATCTCGGCCGTGAGCGACGTGCCCGCGCGGCCCGCGAACAGCAGCGCCGTGACCACGGGCCCGAGCTCGCGCACCAGCCCCAGCGTGACCACCAGGCCCAGCGAGTTGGCCGAGCCGTAGAGCTGCAGCACGTTGTAGCCCTGCAGCGCCAGCACGAAGCCCACGAACAGGCCCGACATGGCGATGATGGACAGCGAATAGTTGCCCAGGAAGTGCACCTGGTCGCGCACCAGTCCGAAACGCCGCATGGCCGTGCCGAACAGGCCCACGAGGCGCACGAACAGGCGCGCGCCCATGCCGAGGTCCGCCAGCTTGCTGCGCACGGCATAGCCCACGTGCGACGGCCGCCACCAGCTCATGGCGCACCTCCGTCCTGGTGCTGCGCCTCGACGGGGCCGAAGTCCTGCGCCACGCTGGGGCCGGGGTAGTGGAACGGCACGGGCCCCGTGGGCAGCGCGTGCACGAACTGGCGCACCAGCGGGTCGGTGCTGGCGCGCACCTCTTCGGGCGTGCCCTGCGCGGCCACGGTGCCGGGGCCGAGGATGATGACGTGGTCCGCCAGGCGGAAGGTCTCCTCCAGGTCGTGCGAGACGACGATGGTGGTCAGGCCCATGGCGTCGCCCAGCTGGCGGATGAGCTGCGCGGCCGTGCCCAGCGAGATCGGGTCCAGCCCCGCGAAGGGCTCGTCGTACATGATGAGCTCGGGATCGAGCGCGATGGCGCGCGCCAGCGCCACGCGCCGCGCCATGCCGCCCGAGACCTGGCTGGGCATGAGGTCGCGCGCGCCGCGCAGGCCCACGGCGTTGAGCTTCATGAGCACGATGTCGCGGATCAGCTCCTCGGGCAGGTCGGTGTGCTCGCGCAGCGGGAAGGCCACGTTTTCGAACACGCTCATGTCGGTGAACAGCGCGCCGAACTGGAACAGCATGCCCATGCGCCGGCGCGCGGCGTAGAGCTGCGCGGTGTCCATGCGGCCCACGTCCTGCCCTGCCACCAGCACCTCGCCCTGCTGCGCGCGCTGCTGCCCGCCGATGAGGCGCAGCACCGTGGTCTTGCCGCCGCCCGAAGCGCCCATGAGCGCCGTGACCTTGCCGCGCGGCACCGTCAGGGACAGGTCGCGCAGGATCACGCGCTCGCCGTACCCGAAGGTGACGTTGCGCAGTTCCACGAGGGCGTCGCTGGACGCTGGGGGTTGGGATGACATGGTGGACAGCAAGGGGGCCGCCGGGGTCCGGGCCACGCGGCGAACCCTGCATCATAGGGGAAACCCCTCACCCTCCGCTGCGCACCTATAGAACCTATGGTTTTAATGTCATGACTCGCTATAATGATAGGTTCGAAAAAATGTCACGCCCCAGCCCCCGGCCGGGGCTGATTGCTGTCAGCGTTGCATGGGCGTATGAATGCGCACAACGGAACGAAGGCGCGGCAATGAGCCAGCGACATTCCTTTCCTTCCGTCACGCGCCTGCCGCCGCAGCAGCGTGCCGGCCGGTACCCGACGGGGCGCTCCCCCGGCCGTGGTAGCGGTTTTTGCCACCTCCTCGCAAAAAGGGAAAAGGTTCCAGAACCATGAAAAATCTCCAGTCCGTCGTCCCCATAGCACCTGCCGCCACCCCGCGCAAGGCCACCGGCCTGCACCTGATCGGCGACCTGTACGGCTGCCTGTGCGACAGCCGCCTGATGCTGGACGCCGAATACCTGGAGACCTTCTGCAAGGAACGCGTGGCCGCCGCCGGCCTGACCGCCGTGGGCAGCCTGTTCCACAGCTTCGGCGAGGGCGGCGGCGTGACCGGCGTGGTGGTGCTGGCCGAGTCGCACCTGTCCATCCACACCTGGCCCGAGGCGGGCTACGTCACGCTGGACGTGTACGTGTGCAACTACACCGCGAACAACCGGCCCAAGGCGCAGAAGCTGTTCGACGACCTGCAGGCCGCATTCAACCCCAAGGATCCCCACCTGCACCGCGTCGACCGCGCCTGATGAGCGGCACGCCTGCCGCGCAGGCCACGCGCTACGTGGCCGAGCGCCTGAACGCCGACTTCGGCTTCTACCTGAGCTGCGGCCGCCCGCTTGCCGAGCGCCACTCGGCCTGGCAGCACATCGAGGTCTTCGACAACGCCCAGTTCGGCCGCGTGATGCGCATCGACGGCTGCTTCATGACCAGCGAGCGCGACGAGTTCTTCTACCACGAGCCCATGGTGCATCTGCCGGCCATCGCCCACCCGGGCGTGCGCACTGCCCTCGTGGTGGGCGGCGGCGACGGCGGCGCGGCCGAGGAGCTGCTCAAGCTGCCCGGCATCGAGCGCGTGGTGCTGGCCGAGCTGGACGGCGAGGTGATCGCCATGGCGCGCGAGTGGCTCGGCGCCATCCACCGCGGCGCGTTCGACGACCCGCGCCTGCAGCTGCGCCTGGGCGACGCGCGCGACCTGCTCGTGCAGGGCGGCGAGCGCTTCGACCAGATCGTGCTCGACCTGACCGACCCCTTCGGCCCGGCCGTGGAGCTGTACACGGTGGAGTTCTACGAGGCCTGCCGCCGCGCGCTGAACCCCGGCGGCGTGGTGTCGCTGCACCTGGGCTCGCCCATCCACCTGCAGGAGAGCATGGCGCGCATCGCCGCCTCGGTGCGCGCGGTGTTCCCCGTCTTCCGGCCCTACCTGCAGTACGTGCCGCTGTACGGCACGCTGTGGTGCATGGCCATGGCGTCGTGCGACACCGACCCGGCCCTGCTCGGCGCCGGCGAGGTGGATGCGCGCATCGCCGCGCGCGGCCTGCACGGCCTGCAGCTCTACAACGGCGCCATGCACCAGGCGCTGCTGGCCCAGCCCAACTTCGTGCGCGCGCTGCTGGCACGGCCCGCGCGGCCGCTGCGCAGCGGGGACGTGCTGGACGAGGTGCGCGATCCGTCGGAGCTGCCGCCCATCACGGTGACGGCGGGCTGATCCTCAAAAAAGAGAGCTGCTCCCGCTTGTCCCTACTGGTTTTCAGCATTAAAACACGCTGAAATCATTGGAGGGCAAGCGGGAGCAGCTCTCCTTTTTGATCAATGCGCCTCGCCGAACATGCGGTGGTGCAGGCGCCGCAGCGACCACCACACGCTGGCCGCGACCAGCGGGATCGCCACGGCCGCCGTGCTCTCGGGCGAGAAGGGCCAGCCGATCTTCTGCGCGCCCTTGGCCAGGTAGCTCACCAGGCCGACGATGTAGTAGGTGATGGCCGCCACCGACAACCCCTCCACCGTGGACTGGAGCTTGAGCTGCAGGTCGCCGCGGCGGTTCATCGCGGCCAGCAGGGCCTGGTTGTTCTGCTGCTGCTCGATCTCCACGCGCGTGCGCAGCAGGCTGCTCATGCGCGAGACGCGCTCGGACAGCGCGTTCTGCCGCCGCGCGGCCCAGGCGCAGGTGCTGCGCGCAGGGCTCAGGCGCCGCTCCATGAATTCGCCGATGGTCTGCAGGCCCGCGAGCCGCGATTCGGCGATGTCCTGGATGCGCCGGTCCACCAGCTCGAAGTACGCACTGCTGGCCGAGAAGCGCGAGTGCGTGGCCGCGTACTGCCCCTCGACCTGCCCTGCCAGCCGCGTGAGGCGGTCGAGCAGCGCGGGCTCGGCGTCGCGGCGCGAGCTGCGTATGGCCTCGGCCAGCGCAGCCAGCTCGCGCTCGGCGCTGGCCAGGGCGGCGCCGGCCTCGCGCGCGGCGGGCAGGCCCAGCAGGGCCGCCATGCGGTAGGTCTCGATCTCCAGCAGCTGCTGCACCAGCCGGCCCAGGCGCTGGGGCGAGAGCGCCCCGGCCACGAGCAGCATGCGCGAGAAGCCGTCGGCATGGATGGCGAAGTCGGTATAGACCTCGCCCTGCCCCTCGGCCACGGCCGAGGCGACGAGCGACTCCTCGCGCAGCCAGCCGCGCTGCGCCGGCGTGGCGGGCCAGCCGCTGCCCGCGGCCACCCACAGGTGCAGCGCGCACAGGCATTCGCCGGGCAGCAGCGCGAGCCAGTCGCGCGGCACGGCCTCCAGCGCCGCCGCGGGCGCTCGCCCCTCCCCCGCATGGATGCCGCCGGCCGGCACGACCGTGAAGGTCCAGGTGACGAACTCGGTGTGCAGTTCCCAGCGGATGCGGAAGGCCCCCAGGTCCGCGCGCAGATGGGTGGTGTGCGCGTCCGGCGGCGCCAGGTGGTGGTCGCGCAGCAGCGCCGCCAGGTGGGCGCGGCTCGCGTCGCGGCCCGCCGCGTCGGCCAGCATCACGATGTGCGAGATCGCCAGCGGCGCGGCCATGGCCTCGGGCGGGCGGGCGTGGACTTCGTTGTGCAGCAGCACGCGCTGGGCGTTCTGCGTGGGAAGGGTGGCGAGGGTCATGGGCATGTGCGGGCTGGGTGCGCCATTGTGGCGCCCGCCCCCGCCCGTCCGCCGCCATGTGCTGCCAAAACAACGGCAGCGCGGCCCGGCCTGGATGAACGGACTTCGCACGGCCGGAGAAGGCTTGAATAAATAAATCAAGCGGTTGATTGAAAAAAATAAGAATCCCCACTACACTGGCCCGCATGAAAAACACATCTGCGGTGCCAGCAGCCAGCCTGGCCGACGAAGGGAAGGCCCCGCCCAGGCGCGGACGGGGCCGGCCACGCAAGTCCGAGGCGGGCGACAACAGCTCGCGCAATGCCCTGATCGTGGCGGCGGCGCGCCAATTCCGCGCCAAGGGCTTCGACGCGACGACCACGCGCGACATCGCCCACTCCATCGGGATGCAAAGCGGCTCGCCCTTCTATCACTTCAAGAGCAAGAACGACCTGCTCTTCGCCATCATCGAGGAGGGAATGCTGGCCGCGCAGCGCAGCCAGGACGCGGTGCTGGCGGAGATGCCCGAAGGCGCCGCCGCAAGCGAGATCCTGTACGCGCTCGCGCTCAACCACCTGTGCGTGCTGTGGCTGCCGGGCAATGACTTCGTGCCCGTGATGCTCCACGAATGGCGCTCCATCACGCCAGGGCAGCGCAAGAAAATTCAAGTCCTCAAAGACGCCTATGAAGAACCCTGGCGCCGCGTGCTGGAGGCGTTGCAGGAGCAGGGGCGGCTGGGCACCAGCACTTCGCTGGCGCGGCTGATGCTGTTCGGCATCCTGCACGGAACCATGCGCTGGTTCGACCCCAAGGGGCGCCTGGGCCTGGAGCAGCTGGCCCAGGAATGCGTCAACGCCCTGGTGGCGCGGCCACAGGCGGGCAAGGCCGGCAGGAAGCCCGCCGCAGCCAGCAGCAAAGGCCGGTGAACGATGGAAACGATGAACCATTCCGAGCGCTTCCCCCTTTTCGAGTCGCGCCTCAATCCACGTTCGGCCCAGGCATTGCAGCGCCGCGAAGACCTGCTGGCGCGCATCGGCGAGTGGCGCGCGCTGGAGCAGCGCGCGGCCGATGCGTCCGCCAAGTCCCTGCCCGTCTTCGAAAAGCGCGGCCAGCTGCTGCCCCGCCAGCGCGTGGCGCTGCTGCTGGACCCTGGGCGGCCCTGGCTGCCCCTGTGCCCGTTGGCGGGCTATGGCGTGGATACGCCCGAGCTGGACAAATCCGTGCCGGGCGCCGGCGTGATCGCCGGCATCGGCTGGATCAGCGGCACGCGCTGCGTGGTGGTGGCCAACGATTCGGGCATCAACGCCGGCGCCATGCAGGCCATGGGCGGCGAGAAGACCTGGCGGGCCCAGGAGATCGCGCTGCAGAACAAACTGCCCTTCGTCTACCTGGTGGAAAGCGCCGGGGCCAACCTCATGCGCTACCGCGTCGAAGGCTTCGTCAAGGGCGGCGCGCTGTTCCGCAACCTGGCGCGCCTGTCGGCCGCGGGCATTCCCATCGTCACGGTGCAGCACGGCTCGGGCACGGCGGGCGGGGCCTACATGCCGGGGCTGTCGGACGTGGTGATCATGGTGCGCGGGCGCTCCCGGGCCTTCCTGGCCGGGCCGCCGCTGCTCAAGGCTGCGACGGGCGAGATCGCCACCGAGGAGGAACTGGGCGGCGCCGAGATGCACGCAGGCATCTCCGGCCTGGGCGAATACTTGGCGGAGGACGACCGCGACGCCATCGGCATCGCCCGCCGCGTGATCGGCGGCCTGGACTGGAAGCCTTTGGATGCCGGCGAGCGCCCCGCGCCCGAGCCCGCGCTGCCCGGCGACGACCTGCTGGGCCTCATGTCCACCGACCTGCGCCAGCCCGTGGACATGCGCGAGGTGATGGCGCGCCTGGCCGACGGCTCCGAGCTGCTGGAGTTCAAGCCGCTGTACGGCGCGGCCACCCTGTGCGTGCAGGCGCGCATCCGCGGGCATGCCGTGGGCTTCGTCAGCAACAACGGCCCCATCGACGTGGCCGGCGCCAACAAGGCCACGCACTTCATCCAGTGGATGTGCAAGCTGGGCCAGCCCATCGTCTACCTGCAGAACACCACGGGCTTCATGGTCGGCAAGGACAGTGAGCAGGGCGGCATGATCAAGCACGGCTCCAAGATGATCCAGGCCGTCACCAACGCCGCGCGCCACGTGCCGCAGATCACCATCCTGTGCGGCGCCAGCTTCGGCGCGGGCAACTACGGCATGTGCGGGCGGGCGTTCGAGCCGCGCTTCCTGTTCTCCTGGCCCAGCGCGCGCACGGCGGTGATGGGCGGCGAGCAGGCGGCCGGCACCATGCAGATGGTGGCCGAGGCGGGTGCCGCGCGCAAGGGCGTGCCGCTCGACGCGCAGGCCCTGCAGGAGCAGCGCGAAAAGATCATCCACAACTTCGAACGCCAGGCCGATGCCTACTACACCAGCGGCCAGATGCTGGACGACGGGGTGATCGACCCGCGCGACACCCGTGCCGTGCTGGCCGAGTGCCTGGACATCTGCGCCGATGCCCGGGCGCGCGAGGTGCGCCCGCTGCAATTTGGCGTGATGCGCATGTAGAGCGCCGCCAGCCATCCACGAACGAGCAGTTTTTACTGCCGGCCCGTTGGCCGGCAAGGGCTTCCTTTGCCCGAAATATGGGCCACGCGGCCCGCAACCTGGAATGAAAAGGGGACAAGCATGCAATGGACTCACGAGCACATGGAAGTGCAGCGCAGCCTCAGGCGCTACATCGAGGACCAGATCAATCCGCACGTCGACGAGTGGGAGGAGGCAGGCATCTTCCCCGCGCACCAGGTCTTCAAGGGGCTGGGCGAGCTGGGCCTGCTGGGGCTGACCAAACCGGTGGAGTTCGGCGGCGCGGGGCTCGACTACTCCTACGCCGTGGCCATGGCCGAGACGCTGCACCACATTCCCTGCGGCGGCATACCGATGGCGATCGGCGTGCAGACCGACATGTGCACGCCGGCGCTGGCGCGCTTCGGCAGCGACGAACTGCGCCGCGAGTTCCTCGCGCCCGCCATCGCCGGCGACATGGTGGGCTGCATCGGCGTCAGCGAGCCGGGCGCGGGCTCGGACGTGTCCTCGGTGCGCACCTTCGCCAAGAAGGATGGCGGCGACTACGTCATCGACGGCGAGAAGATGTGGATCACCAACAGCCTGCAGGCCGACTGGATGTGCATGCTGGCCAACACCAGCGAACCCGAGGGCGGCAACAAGCACCGCAACAAGAGCCTGATCATGGTGCGGCTGCGCGAGAACGGCAAGCTGGTGCCCGGCATCACGGTGAACAAGATCCGCAAGATCGGCATGCACTCCAGCGACACGGGCCATCTGTTCTTCGACAACGTGCGCGTGCCGCGCCGCAACCTGATCGGCGAAGAAGGCAAGGGCTTCATCTACCAGATGCAGCAGTTCCAGGAGGAGCGCATGTTCGCCGCGGCCAGCAATTCCGGCGGGCTGCGCAGGCTGATCGACCTGACCATCGAATACGCGCAGCAGCGCAAGATGTTCGACAGCCGGCTGTCCGAGATGCAGTGGTTCCAGTTCAAGATGGGCGAGCTGGCGACCGAGGTGGAGTCCCTGCGGGCGCTGCTGTACCGCGCCTGCGAGCTGTACGTCAGCGGCCAGGACGTGCTGGAGCTGGCCACCATGTGCAAGCTCAAGTCCGGGCGCACCAGCCGGCTGGTGTCCGACACCTGCCTGCAATTCTGGGGCGGCATGGGCTTCACCTGGGAGAACCGCATCTCGCGCGCCTACCGCGACGGGCGCCTGGGCTCCATCGGCGGCGGCGCCGACGAGGTGATGCTGGGCATTCTCAGCAAGCTCATGGGCATCGCCGGCCAGAAGGCGCGGGGCTGAGCCGATGAAGCGCATTCTGATCGCCAACCGGGGCGAGATCGCGCGGCGCATCATGCGCACGGCCCACGCCATGGGCATCGAGACCGTGGCCGTGTTCTCCGAGGCCGATGCCAACGCCCTGCACGTGCGCGAGGCCCGCTTCAGCCACCCCCTGGGCGGCAACAGCTCGGCCGACAGCTATCTGCGCATCGACAAGCTGCTGCAGGCCGCGGCCGCCACCGGCGCCGATGCCGTCCACCCCGGCTACGGCTTCCTGAGCGAGAACGCCGACTTCGCGCAGGCCGTGCAGGATGCCGGGCTGGCCTGGATCGGCCCGCCGCCGGCCGCCATCCGTGCGCTGGGCAGCAAGGCCCAGGCCAAGGCGCTGGCGCGCGCCAGCCAGGTGCCCTGCCTGCCGGGCTACGACGGCGCCGGGCAAGACGACGCGCTGTTGCAGGCCGAGGCCGGGCGCATCGGCTATCCCGTCATGATCAAGGCCGTGGCGGGCGGCGGCGGGCGCGGCATGCGCCTGGTGACGCAGGCGGCCGGCTTTGCCGAGGCGCTGCGCGGCGCGCGCTCCGAGGCGCTGGCGGGCTTCGGCGATGCCCGCGTACTGATAGAGCGGGCGCTGCTGGCGCCGCGCCACGTGGAGGTGCAGGTGTTCGCCGACCGGCACGGCGCCTGCATCCACCTGGGCGAGCGCGACTGCTCGGTGCAGCGCCGCCACCAGAAGATCATCGAGGAATCGCCCAGCCCCGCGGTCGATGCCGCGATGCGTGAGCGCATGGGGCAATGCGCCGTGGCGCTCGCGCGGTCGGCGGGCTATGTGGGCGCGGGCACCGTGGAGTTCCTGGTCGAGGGCCGGGAATTCTTCCTGATGGAGATGAACACGCGCCTGCAGGTCGAGCACCCGGTGACGGAGGCATTGACGGGGCAGGACCTGGTGGAGTGGCAGATCCGCGTGGCCCGCGGCGAACCCTTGCCGTGGACCCAGGAACAGGTGGTGCTGCAGGGCCATGCGATCGAGGTGCGCCTGTGCGCCGAGGACGAGAGCTTCGCGCCCCGGACCGGCACGGTCGTGGATTTGCAACTGCCCCCCGCCGCGCAATTCGAGGTGGCGGCACTGCGCATCGACAGCGCGCTCGAACGCGGCAGCACCGTCACGCCCCATTACGACTCCATGCTCGGCAAGCTGATCGTCCATGCGGCCGACCGCGCCTCTGCGATCGACGCCATGCGCGCCGCGCTGCGGCAGACGCGGGTGCTCGGCGTGCACACCAACCGCGCCTTCCTGGCGGCCTGCCTGGACCACCCGGTGTTCCGCGCCGGCGAAGCGCTGGTGCCGTTCCTGAACGGCGCCGCCGATGGGTTGCGCGAGGGGCTGCAGCGCCAGGAGCAGGCGGCCCTGTGGCCCGCGGCAGCGGCCATCGCGCTGGGCGCGGGCACCGCGGCGCAGGCGCTGCCCTGCGCATTCGAGCGGCCGATGCGCGTGGGCTACCGCGATCAGACGCTGGCCGCGGGCCTCAGAGTGGACCGGGAAGGCGCGGTGCACATCCGGCCCGATGCGCCGGCGCCCGGCGCGGTCACGCTGCTGCTGGTGGCCGGCCACAGCCAGCCGGCCCGCGCCGGAGTGCGGACGCTGCGCTGCCAGGGGGACGGGGGCGTGCTGGAAGTCCACGCCGCCTGCGTGCAGGCCGGCCACTGGCATGTGCAGACCAGCACCGGCGCCGAACTGTGGCTGGCGGACCTGAGCCTGCGGCCCCTCAGGCAAGGCGGGGCGGCCGCGCCGGACTCCGAGCTGCGGGCGCCGTTCAACGGGCGCGTGATCCGGGTCAACGGCGAGGCGGGGGCCCTGCTGGAGGCCGGCACCGTCGCCGTGGTCATCGAGTCCATGAAGCTGGAGCACAGCCTGTCCCTGCCCGTGTCCGCACGGCTGGCGGAGATGCTGGTGGAGCCGGGGCAGCAGGTCGGCCCGGGGCAGCTGCTCGCGCGGCTGGCGCCGGACGCCCGCAGCGGGCCGCGCGCGTGATCGGAAGAAAAGGAGACATGGAATGGACAGCTACGCAGATTCCACGGAGCGCCGCATCATCCGGCGCATCGCGCTGGGCGACAACCTGACGCGCGCGGCGCGCGTGCACGACGAGGCGATTGCGCTGGTCGACGGCGGCGAGCGCCTGAGCTACGCCGCCTTCGAGGCCCAGGCCAACCAGTTCGCCCACCATCTGCGCGCCAGTGGCTTGCCCGCCGGCAGCAAGGTGGCCATGCTGGCGACGAATTCCATCGAATTCCTCGTGGCCTGCTACGGCATCTTCAAGGCGGGCATGGTCTGGGTGCCGGTCAACCACATGCTGTCCGCCGACGACGTGCGCTACGTGCTGGAGCATGCGGAAGCGGCGCTGGTCCTGGTAGACGACGCCATCCACGACAGGCCCGAGCTGCGCGCCATGCTGGACGCCCTGGCGCTGCCGGTGCTGCGGCTGCGCCCCGGGCGCGGCGCGGACGAGGCGACGCCGCTCAGGCAGGCCCTGCAGGGGCAGCCCTGCACGGAGCCGGCCGTTGACATCGGCGACAACGACCTGTCGCTCATCATGTACACCAGCGGCACCACGGGGCGGCAAAAGGGCGTGATGCACTCGCACCTGTCGGTGCACTCGGCGCTGGCGTCCAACGTGGCGGAGTCCGGCATCACGCGTGACAGCGTGTGCATGGCCATGCTGCCGCTGTTCCACTGCGCGCAGTTCGCGATGACCGCCGCGACCCTGCTGACCGGCGCCCGCGTGGTGGTGCTGCGCGGATTCGACGCGGAGCGGCTCCTGGACACCATCGAGCGCGAGCGCATCACCCACCTCACCGGCCTGCCGCTGATGTACGCGGCCCTGCTGGCGTCGCCCACGCGCGCGTCGCGCGACCTGTCCAGCCTGGTGCAATGCAGCTACGGCATGGCGCCCATGCCCCGCCCGATGCTGGAGCGCCTGATCGCCGAGTTCTGCCCCCACTTCAGCCTGGGAACGGGCCAGACCGAGGTGTTTCCCGCCACCGCGCGCTTCCGCTCGGACCAGCAGCTCAAGCGCTCCGGCAGCTACTGGGGGCAGGCCACCATGGTCAACGACCTGGCCGTCATGGACGACGAAGGGCGCCTGCTCGGCCCCGGCGAGATCGGCGAGATCGTGCACCGCGGGCCCAACGTCATGCTGGGCTACTACAAGGACCCGGAGGCCACCGCGGCCGTGAGCCGCTTCGGCTGGCACCACACGGGCGACATCGGCATGTTCGACGCCGACCGCCAGCTGCTGTTCCTCGACCGCAAGAAGGACGTGATCAAGACGGGGGGCGAGAACGTGCCCTCGATCAAGGTCGAGGAGGTGCTGCTGCGCCATCCGGCCGTGGCCAACGCCGCCGTCGTCGGGCTCGCGCACGTGCGCTGGGGCGAGGCCGTGAGCGCCTTCGTGACGCTCAAGCCGGGCATGGCGGCCTCCGCCGGGGAGCTACAGGCTTTCTGCCAGCAGCAATTGGGCGGCTTCGAGGCGCCCAAGGCCGTCCGCGTGCTGCAGGAGCTGCCCATGACACCCACCGGAAAGATCCAGAAGCACCGGCTCAAGGCGGCGTTTTCCGATCTGTACGGGCAGGACGCCTTCAACGACCCCACCCCCTAGACAGGAGAGACTGGCATGAATGAAGAATTGCGCGCGGAGCTGCGCGGCCCCGTGCTGTACCTGACCATCCACCGGCCCGAGCGGCGCAACGCCATGAGCCCCGCCGTGCTGCAAGGCCTGCGCGACGGCATCGAGCGCGCCGATGCCGACCCGGCCATCCGCGCCGCCGTCATCACCGGCACGGGCGACAAGGCGTTCTGCGCCGGCGCCGACCTGCAGACGGGCAAGTCGTTCGCGTTCGACCACTCCCGGCCCTACCAGGGCCTGGCGGACTTGATGCGCCGCGCGCGGCGGGCCACGGTGCCGCTGATCGCGCGCGTCAACGGCGCCTGCATGGCCGGCGGCATGGGCCTGATGGCCATGTGCGACATGGCCGTGGCCAGCGAACACGCCATCTTCGGCCTGCCCGAGGTCAAGGTGGGCCTGTTCCCGGCCCAGGTGCTCAGCGTGCTGCAGCACCTGATACCGCGGCGCACGCTCAACGAGCTGTGCCTGTGCGGCGAGCCGGTCTCGGCCCGAGAGGCGCTGGAGATGGGCCTGGTCAACCACGTGGCGGACGACGTGGACGCCAGGCTGGACTGGCTGCTGGCGCGGCTGCTCGACAAGTCGCCCGCCGCCGTGCGCCGCGGGCTGTACACGCTCAAGCACGTGCAGAGCATGGCCTTCGAGGAATCCATGGCCTTCACCGAAAGCCAGATCGCCCTGTTCGCGCAGACCGACGACGCCAGGGAGGGCCAACTGGCCTTCCGCGAAAAGCGCGCGCCCCAATGGACCGGCCGCTGAGGAGAAGACCCATGGCAGACAAGAAAGTCCGCATCGGCGGCGCATCGGGTTTCTGGGGCGACTCCAGCGTGGGCGCGCCGCAGCTGGTGCGCCACGGCGACATCGACTACCTGGTGTTCGACTACCTGGCCGAGCTGACCATGTCCATCCTGGCCTCGGCGCGCATGAGGAAGCCCGAGCTGGGCTACGCCACGGACTTCGTCACCGTCACGATGAAGACCTTGCTCAAGGAGATTGCCGAGCGCGGCATCCGCGTGGTCAGCAACGCGGGCGGCATGAATCCGCACGGCTGCGCGCAGGCCATCGCCGCGCTGGCGGCCGAGCAGGGCGTGCCGCTGCGCATCGCGGTGGTGGAGGGCGACGACGTCATGCCGCTGCTGCCCGCGCTGCGCGAGGCCGGCGTCAGGGACCTGCAAAAGGGCCTGCCGCTGCCGGCCAGGGTGGTCAGCGCCAACGCCTACCTGGGCGCCCTGCCGATCAAGCA
>Ga0209922_103264_pt1 | contig 13099 bp, 12 predicted proteins | sample ThiBiot_500_biof_FD_183946 | JGI IMG/M metagenome (GOLD analysis project Ga0209922, IMG submission 183946) | Wastewater bioreactor microbial communities from Cape Town, South Africa - Thiocy_expt_500_biof (SPAdes) | ecosystem: Engineered > Bioreactor > Thiocyanate-remediating > Anaerobic-Aerobic ...
CTCGGGCGCGGCGTAGAGCAGCGTGATCTCGCCGCGCGAGAGGCGCCGCTCCACGTCCAGCGTCTGCTGCCAGTCCAGCGTGGAGTTGAGGAAGGCCGCCTCCACCCCCGCCTCGTGCAGCGCGCCCACCTGGTCGTGCATGAGCGCGATGAGCGGCGAGACCACCACCGTCACGCCCCGCCCCGCGTCGCGCCGCACGATGGCCGGCACCTGGTAGCACAGCGACTTGCCCCCGCCCGTGGGCATGAGCACGAGCGCGTCGCCCCCTTCGATCACGTGGTCGATGATGGCCTGCTGCGGGCCACGGAACTGCTCGTAGCCGAAGACGTCGTGCAGGACGAAATGCGCGGGAGACAAGGAAGACTCTTTTTTTGATAGCTGCTGGCGCTTGCCGGATAAGCGCCAAGGCCAGATTTGACCAATATTCCAGGCGACAGGGCAAGGCTGGCGCCAGGCGCCTATTGTGCGTGCTCCGGATGCGGGCCCCCGCGCGCGTCCCCCGAATGATGTCCAAACCATTCGCAAATCGAATTCATTGGTCCGCTTATTGAATTGGACATGAATCGCTGACTCCATCACCATCGGCATGCAACCAACTATTTATTACAGGAGACAAGCCATGAAGACCATCCTGCGCGCCACGCTCGCCGCGTGCGCCCTCGCCATCGGCGCCACGGCGGCCCTGGCGCAGGCCTACCCCAATGCGCCCGTGACCCTCGTCGTGCCCTTCGCGGCCGGCAGCGGCACCGATTCGGTGGCGCGCGCCGTGGCCTCGGGGCTGGCCGCGCGGCTCAAGCAGCCGGTGGTCGTGGACAACAAGCCCGGCGCCAACGCCCAGGTGGCCGCGCAGTTCGTCGCCAAGGCCAAGCCCGACGGCTACACGCTGTTCATGACGACGAACACCTCGCACTCGGCCAACCCCGCGCTGTACAAGAACCTGAAGTACGACCCGATCAAGGACTTCACGCCCGTGGCGCGCGTGGGCGAGCTGCCCTTCGCGCTGGCCGTGCACCCCGCGCTGCCGGTGAAGACGCTGGCCGAGCTGCTGGACTACGCGCGCGCCAACCCGGGCAAGCTGAGCTACGCCACGCCCAACAGCACCTCGCTGGTGGCCATGGAGAGCATCAAGCACATCGCCAGGATCGACGTGCTGGGCGTGCCCTACAAGTCCAGCCCCCAGGCCATGACCGACCTGGTGGGCGGCCAGGTGCAGGTGTACGTGGCCGACCTGGGCTCAGGGCTAGGCATGCTCAAGACCGACAAGGTGCGCACGCTGGGCATCACCACGGCCGAGCCCACGCCGCTGCTGCAGGGCGTGCCGCCCATCGGCAAGACCGTGAAGGGGTTCGACCTGACCTCGTGGAACGGCATCTTCGGCCCCGCGGGCCTGCCACCGGCCGTGGTGCAGCGCCTGAACACCGAGCTGCAGGCCGTGCTGGCCGACAAGGATCTGCAGGACAAGCTCGCGCAGATCGGCTTCCAGGTCTGGCCCAGCAAGACGCCCGAGGAATTCGCCCAGTACGTGGACGGCCAGCTCGCGCACTGGCGCAAGCTGATCCAGCAAGCCGGTATCCAGCCCGAATAAAAATGCGACAACCCCCTGAGCGGCTGCGCCGCTTCCCCCTTCTCTCACGCTTCGCGTGGGAAGGGGGACGCCACCAGTGCTGCGGGGCGGCCCTTGCACGGTGGCCCTCGCATGGGGCGCGCCAGTTCCATCGGCTGCTGGCAGTGCGCGACGCAATGGAGAAAGGCCCCACATGACCACATCCCGCTACCTGGTGCGCGCCGCCGACGTGCCCAGCTACCAGCCCGCCAACCACCACCACACGCACAACCAGCGCCTGATCGGCCCCGAGACCGTGGGCGCGCGGCAGATGGAGGTGCTGCTGGGCACGCTGCACAAGGGCGGCGGCGCGCTGCCGCACGCCCATCCCGGCATCGAGCAGGCCTGCTACCTGCTCGAAGGCACGGCCCGGGCCGAGGTGGAAGGCGAGGCCTTCGACATGGTGCCGGGCGACATGTGCTTCTTCCCGGCCGACAAGATGCACGTCTTCACCGTCACCAGCGACCAGCCCGTCAAGCTGCTCGTGATCTACAGCCCGCCCTACGGCGAATCGCCCGACAAGGTAATCCGACCATGAACTTCGCACTCACCCCCGAACAGGAACAGATCAAGGCCGCCATCGAGCGCATCTGCGAGCCCTTCGACGCCGACTACTGGCTGAAGAAGGACCGGGAAGGCGGCTTCCCGCACGACTTCCACCAGGCGCTGGCCGAATCCGGGTGGCTGGGCATCGCCATGCCCGAGGAATACGGCGGCGCGGGCCTGGGGATCAGCGAGGCCGCGCTGATGATGCACACCATCTCCGCCACGGGCGCGGGCCTGTCGGGCGCGTCGGCCGTGCACATGAACATCTTCGGCCTGCACCCCGTGGTGGTGTTCGGCACCGACGAGCAGAAGAAGCGCTGGCTGCCGCCGCTGATCCAGGGCAAGGACAAGGCCTGCTTCGGCGTGACCGAGCCCAACGCGGGCCTGAACACCCTGAAGCTGCAGACCACTACGTGGTGCACGGGCAGAAGGTCTTCATCTCCACCGCCCAGGTGGCCAACAAGATCCTGCTGCTCACGCGCACCAGGCCGGCCGAGGAATGCAAGGGCACCGAGGGCCTGACGCTGTTCTACACCGACCTGGACCGCAGCAAGATCGACGTGCACGAGATCGAGAAGCTGGGCCGCAAGTGCGTGGACACCAACCAGCTGTTCATCGACGGCCTGCGCATCCCCGTGGAGGACCGCGTGGGCGAGGAGGGCAAGGGCTTCTCCTACATCCTGCACGGCATGAACCCCGAGCGCATCCTGATCGCCGCCGAGGCCGTGGGCCTGGGCCGCGCGGCGCTGGCGCGCGCCGCCGGCTATGCGGCCGAGCGCGAGGTGTTCGGCCGCCCCATCGGCAAGAACCAGGGCATACAGCACCCGCTGGCCGAGGCCTGGATGGACCTGGAGGCCGCGCACCTCATGGTGCAGAAGGCCGCATGGCTGTACGACCAGGGCAGGAACTGCGGCGCCGAAGCCAACGCCGCCAAGTTCCTCGGCGCCGAGGCCGGCTACCGCGCCTGCGAGCGCGCCATCTTCACGCACGGCGGCATGGGCTACGCCAAGGAATACCACGTGGAGCGCTACATGCGCGAGTCGTGGATCCCGCGCCTGGCGCCCGTGAGCCCGCAGCTCATCCTGTGCTTCATCGCGGAGAAGGTGCTGGGCCTGCCCAAGTCGTATTGAGGGCACCCAGGGGGGGCGGCGCCAGTGGCGCGGCCTCTGGGCGAGCAGCGCCAATCGCAATGTGAACGGGACCGCTGGCATCATGTCCGGCATGAAACTGCACCAGCTGCGCTACTTCGCCGTGCTGGCCGAGGAACTGCACTTCGGCCGCGCGGCCGAACGCCTGGCCATCACGCAGCCGCCGCTGTCCTCGGGCATCAAGGCGCTGGAGGAGGAACTGGGCGTGCGGCTGTTCGAGCGCACGAGCAAGTACGTGGCCCTGACCCCCGCGGGCCACGCGTACCTGGCCGAGGTGCGCGTGGTGCTCGACCACGTGGCGCGCGCGGGCGAGACTGCGCGCTCCGTGGCCGCGGGGCTGCAGGGGCGGCTGGACATCGGCTTCACGGGCTCCATGGTCTACCGCGACATGCCGCGCATCGTGCGCGCCTTCGGCGAGCGCGCGCCGGGCATCGATGTCCAACTCCGCGAGCTGTCCTCCAGCGAGCAGATCGACGCCCTGCTGCACCGCCAGCTGCACGCCGGCTTCATCAACACCGCCGCCGTGCCGCCGGGCCTGCTCTGCCGGCAGCTCGCGGCGGACCATTTCGTCTGCTGCCTGCCGCAGGGGCATGCGCTCGCGCACGGGGCCAGCGTCGCGCTGCCCGCGCTGGAGCAGGAAAGCTTCGTGATGTTCGCGCGCGACGTCGCGCCCGCCAACCACGACAACGTGATCGCGCTGTTCCAGCGCGCCGGCATCCACCCCCGCACGCGCCACGCGGCGCGCCAGTGGCTCACGGTGGTGTCGCTCGTGGCGCTGGGCATGGGCGTGGCGCTGGTGCCGGCGTCGCTGGCCCAGGCGGGCGTGCAGGGCGTGTGCTTCCTGCCCATCGCGGGGCTGCACCACCCCACCGTGGGCGTGCTCGCCTGGCACGAGGGCACCGACACGCCCGCGCTGCGGGTCTTTCTGGAAAGCGCGGAGCCCTTTCTACAATCGGGTCCATGACCCTGCCCCACTACACCCGCGCCCAGCAGCTGCCCGCCATCCTCGAACAGCGCATCGCCATCCTCGACGGCGCCATGGGCACCATGATCCAGCGCTTCAAGCTCACCGAGGAGCAGTACCGGGGCGAGCGCTTCAAGGACTTCCCGCGCGACGTGAAGGGCAACAACGAACTGCTCAGCCTCACGCGGCCCGACGTGATCCGCGACATCCACGAGGGCTACCTCGCCGCCGGCGCCGACCTGATCGAGACCAACACCTTCGGCGCCACCAGCATCGCGCAGGACGACTATCACATGGGCGATCTGGCCTACGAGATGAACCTGGAGAGTGCGAAGCTGGCGCGCGCGGCCTGCGACAAACTCTCGACGCCGGACAAGCCCCGCTTCGTGGCCGGCGCGCTCGGCCCCACGCCCAAGACCGCCAGCATCAGCCCCGACGTGAACGACCCCGGCGCGCGCAACGTGACCTTCGAGCAGCTGCGCGCGGCCTACCTGGAGCAGACGCTCGCGCTCATCGCGGGCGGCGCCGACGTGCTGCTGGTCGAGACCATCTTCGACACCCTCAACGCCAAGGCCGCGCTGTTCGCCATCGACGAGGCGTTCGAGCAGACCGGCGAATGCCTGCCCATCATGATCAGCGGCACGGTGACGGACGCCTCGGGCCGCATCCTCTCGGGCCAGACCGTGACGGCCTTCTGGCACAGCGTGCGCCACGCCAACCCGCTCTCGATCGGCCTGAACTGCGCCCTGGGCGCGGCGCTGATGCGCCCCTACATCCAGGAGCTGGCCAAGGCCGCGCCGGACACCTTCATCAGCTGCTACCCCAACGCCGGCCTGCCCAACCCCATGAGCGACACCGGCTTCGACGAGACGCCCGAGGTCACGAGCCGCCTGGTGCACGAGTTCGCCGCCGAGGGGCTGGTGAACATCGTGGGCGGCTGCTGCGGCACCACGCCGGACCACATCGGCGCCATCGCGCGCGCGGTGGCGCCCGTGGGCGCGCGCAGGCTGTTTGCGGCCGTGTCCTGAAGCAGCACGGCGCGCCTGCATACGGAGTTTTGATCCATCATCGCGGGGTGTCGGCCGGACAAGGGCCTGCGTCCCGACGGGTTCGGGACGGGGCGTTCAGGAGCCCCCCATGCACCCCAACATCCCGAGAGAGGTCTTCGCCGGTTTCCTGCGCACGCGCCGCATGGTGCGGCACTTCAGGCGCCGGGCGCTGCTGGAGACCCTGGGCCGCACCGGCGTCAGCCGGGAACTGCCCGCCGCGCAGTCCCAGGCCCTGGCCGCGGCGGCGGGCGCCGACGCCGCGGCCCTGCTGCGGCAGCTCGGCAGCGCCGAGACCGGCCTGACCGAGGCGCAGGCCGACGCCATTCGCCTGCACGCGGGCCCCAACGAGGTGGAGCACGAAAAGCCGCTGCCCTGGTGGATGCACCTGTGGCACTGCTTTCGCAACCCGTTCAACCTGCTGCTGACGCTGCTGGCCGCCATCTCGCTCTTCACCCACGACATGAAGGGCGCCCTGGTGATAGGGACCATGGTGGTGCTGTCCACGCTGCTGCGCTTCTGGCAGGAGGGCAGGTCCAACAAGGCGGCCGACGCGCTCAAGGCCATGGTCGGCAACACGGCGACGGTGCTGCGCGGCAGCCTGCCCGACAGCGCCGGCGCGCGCCGCGTGGAGCTGCCGATCAGGCTGCTGGTGCCCGGCGACCTGGTCGTGCTGTCGGCCGGCGACATGATCCCGGCCGACTGCCGCGTGCTCGCGGCCAAGGACCTGTTCGTGGCGCAGGCGGCCATGACCGGAGAGTCCATGCCGGTGGAGAAGTCGGCCGCCCGGCGCGACGCGGGCGCCGGCAACCCGCTGGAGCTGGAGAACATCGTGTTCATGGGCACCAACGTCGTGTCCGGCTCGGCCACGGCCGTGGTGCTGGCGACGGGCAACGGCACCTACTTCGGCACCCTGGCCGGCCGCGTCATCGCCACCGACCGCGCGCCCACCTCGTTCCAGTCGGGCGTGAACAAGGTCAGCTGGCTGCTCATCCGCTTCATGTCCGCGATGGCGCCGCTGGTGTTCTTCATCAACGGCTTTTCCAAGGGCGACTGGCTCGAGGCCCTGCTGTTCGCCCTGGCCATCGCCGTGGGCCTGACGCCCGAGATGCTGCCCATGATCGTGACCTCGACGCTGGCCAAGGGCGCGGTGTTCCTCTCGCGCAAGAAGGTCATCGTGAAGCGGCTGGACGCGATCCAGAACTTCGGCGCCATGGACGTGCTGTGCACCGACAAGACCGGCACGCTGACGCAGGACAGGATCTTCCTCGCGCGCCACGTCGATGCCTGGGGCGAGGAGTCCGACGACGTGCTGGAGCTGGCCTACCTCAACAGCTACTACCAGACGGGCCTGAAGAACCTGCTGGACGTGGCCGTGCTGGAGCACGTCGAGGTGCACCGCGAGCTCGAACCCGCCAGGAACTTCCGCAAGGTCGACGAGATCCCGTTCGACTTCGACCGCCGCCGCATGTCGGTGGTGGTGGCCGAGCACGACGCGCACCACCTGCTCATCACCAAGGGCGCGGTGGAGGAAATCCTGGCCGCATGCACCCGGGTGCGCCACGGCGCGGCCACCGAGCCCCTGACGCCCGGGCTGCTCGAACGCATCCGCGCCGTGACCGCCGGGCTCAACGAGGAAGGCCTGCGCGTGGTGGCCGTGGCCGCCCGGCAGGGGCCGCCCACGCAGGACGTCTACGGCCTGGCCGACGAAAGCGCCCTGACCCTGGTCGGCTACGTGGCCTTCCTCGACCCGCCCAAGGACTCCACGGCCGCGGCGCTGAAGGCGCTGGCCGCGCACAGCGTGGCCGTGAAGGTGCTGACCGGCGACAACGACCTGGTGGCCGCCAAGATCTGCCGCGAGGTGGGCCTGGCGCAGCAGGGCGTGCTGCTGGGCGGCGACGTGGAGCGCATGGGCGACGAGGAGCTGGGCCGGGCCGTGGAGAGCCACAACCTCTTCGCCAGGCTCACGCCCATGCACAAGGAGCGCATCGTGCGCCGGCTCAAGGCCAACGGGCACGTGGTGGGCTTCATGGGCGACGGCATCAACGACGCGCCGGCGCTGCGCGCGGCCGACATAGGCATTTCGGTGGACAGCGCGGTGGACATCGCCAAGGAGGCCGCCGACATCATCCTGCTGGAGAAGAGCCTGATGGTGCTGGAGCAGGGCGTGCAGGAGGGCCGGCGCACCTTCGCCAACATGCTCAAGTACATCAGGATGACGGCCAGCTCCAACTTCGGCAACGTGCTGTCGGTGCTCGTGGCCTCGGCCTTCATACCGTTCCTGCCGATGCTGCCCATACACCTGCTGGTGCAGAACCTGCTGTACGACATCTCGCAGATCGCCATACCGTTCGACAACGTGGACGAGGAGCTGCTGCGCCGGCCGCTGCGCTGGCAGCCGGGCGACATAGGCCGCTTCATGGTGTTCTTCGGGCCCGTCAGCTCGGTGTTCGACATCACGACCTTCGCCATGATGTGGTTCGTCTTCGGCGCGCAGACGCCCGCGCAGCAGACACTGTTCCAGTCGGGCTGGTTCGTCGTCGGCCTGCTGACGCAGACCCTGATCGTGCACATGATCCGCAGCCCCAAGCTGCCCTTCGTCCAGAGCCGCGCGGCCACGCCGCTGCTGGTGATGACGGGCGTCATCATGGCCGTGGGCATCTTCCTGCCCATGGGGCCGCTCGCGCACTACTTCAAGCTGCAGGCGCTGCCGCCGCTGTACTTCGCGCTGCTGCCGGCCATCGTGCTGGGCTACATGGCGGCGACCCAGGCCATGAAAAGCGTCTACCGGCGCCGCTGGGGCTGGCAATAAGCAGTGGCAGGACTAGACTGTCCGCCGACAGGAACGCAGGCAAGGCAGGCGCACCATGGACTGGACCACCCACCACGTCTTCAACCAGTTTCCCGAGCTCTACGACTACGACCCGCTGGCCACCGACCCGGCGCTGTGCGAGGCGCTGGCGCGCACGGGCGCCGGCTGGGCCCGCCCCGCGCTGGACGGCTACGCCGCGCGCCTGGGGCGCGCCGAGACCTATGCGCAGGCCGAGCAGGCCAACCGCCACCTGCCCGAGCTGCGGCGCTTCGACTCGCGCGGGCGGCGCATCGACGCGCTGGAGTTCCACCCCAGCTGGCACGCGCTCATGGCGCCGTACCGCGGGCAGGGCCTCGTGAGCCTGCCCTTCAAGGAAGCGCGCGCGGGCCGCTGGGCCGCCTGGGCCGCGGGCTTCTACCTGCACGGCCAGGTGGAGCAGGGCACGCTGTGCCCCGCGACGATGACGCAGGCCGCCATCCCCCTGCTGCAGAAGGAACCGGCGCTCTGGACGCAGCTGCAGGAGCGCCTCTACAGCGACGCCTACGACGCGCGCGACCTGCCCGCGGCGGACAAGGCCAGCATCTGGCTCGGCATGGGCATGACGGAGAAGCAGGGCGGCTCCGACGTGCGCGCCAACACCACCGTGGCCACCCCCGTGGGCGCGGGCGGGCGCGGCGGCGAATACCTGCTGCGCGGGCACAAGTGGTTCTTCTCGGCGCCGCAATGCGACGCCCACCTGGTGACGGCGCGCGTGCAGGAGGGCGGCCCGTTCGCATGCTTCTACGTCCCGCGCTGGCGCCCGGACGGCAGCCGCAACGCGGTGCGCGTGCAGCGCCTGAAGGACAAGCTGGGCAACCGCAGCAACGCCAGCGGCGAGGTGGAGTTCGAGGACGCCTGGGGCGTGCTCATGGGCGAGGAGGGCCGCGGCATCCCCACCATCATCGAGATGGCCGGCTACACGCGCCTGAACTGCGTGGCGGGCAGCGCCGCCATCCTGCGCCAGGCGGCGGTGCAGGCCATCGCCTACGCGCGCCGGCGCCACGCCTTCGGCAAGGCCCTGGCGGAGCAGCCCCTGATGCGCGCCGTGCTGGCCGACCTGGCGCTGGAGAGCGAGGCCGCCCTGGTGCTGCTGATGCGCCTGGCCGAGGCCTTCGAGCGCGAGGGCAACGGCGACCCCGCCCAGCGCGCCTGGAAGCGCGCCATGACGCCCGCCGCCAAGTTCTGGGTCTGCAAGCGCGCCGTGGAGCTGACGGGCGAGGCCATGGAGGTCTTCGGCGGCAACGGCTACGTGGAGGACGGCGTGATGGCGCGGCTGTTCCGCGAGGCGCCCGTCAACTCCATCTGGGAAGGCTCGGGCAACGTCATGTGCCTGGACGTGCTGCGCGCCCTGGCCCGCGAGCCCGAGGCCGCCCGCGCCCTGCTGGCCGAGCTGCAGCCCGCCGCGCAGGGCGAGCCGCGCATCGCCGCCGCGCTGCAGGGCCTGCAGGCGCTGCTGGCCGCGCCGGCCGATGAACTCGAAGCCCTGGGCCGCGTGCTCGCGCAGCGCCTGGTGCTCGTGGCCCAGGCCTGCCTGCTGCGCGCGCATGCGCCCGCCTGCGTGGCCGACGCGTTCATCGCCACGCGCCTGGGCGACGGCTGCGCGGGCCGCGTGGCGGGCGCCATCGACACGCGCGGCATGGACGCGGGGGCCATCCTGGCGCGGGCCTTCGCAGGGTAATTTCAAGCCAAATCAGCCCCTGGCGCTTATCTGCAGGGCGCTAACAGCTCTCTTATTAAGAGCACATCGGCATAAGTGGCGCCAACCACCATCCGCAAGCGCACCACGCGCGCGTTTCTGAGCAAAGGCCGGATTCGCCAGCCCTTCGAAAAATATCGACGGGTATCTGGCCCCTTTTCCGTTCTCGCGTGTCATGTATCGAGAGGGCCGGCCTGCGGCCCGTTCAAGGTGAATCCCCCATGGATCTGTCTTCATGCCGCTCTTGTGCGGCTTGCGCCAGGGCGAATCGACATAGGAGCTGCTGATGGTGTCCCGCCTGCTGGCCGCCGTGTTCGGTGGCTATCTGCTGGCCAGCGCCCTGGCCGTGTTCATCGCGGCGGCGCTGCCCGAACCGCGCGCCGAGGCCGTGCTGGCGGGCGTGCAATGGAGTTTTGCGCTGTACGCGCTGGCCGTGGTCTGGGCGTTCTCGCCGGTATCGCCGGGCCGTGTCTGGCTCGGCCTGCTGGCGCCCGCGGCCGCCCTGGCGGGGGCGGCGGCGCTGCTGGCGCGCTGGGGAGGCTGAAAAATGGCTGCGCAGCAAAAAGCATCCGGCGCGGGTGCCGGCGGCTTCCGCCAGGCCCAGGCCTGGCTGCATACATGGTGCGGCCTGTGGTTCTCGTGGCTGCTGTTCGCGGTGTTCCTCACGGGCACGCTGGCCGTGTTCGAGGAACCCATCACCCACTGGATGACGCCCGAGCACCATGCCGAGGAGGCCGCCGCCCCGGCGCCCGCGGGCACGAACCGCGCCCAGCGCCTGGCCTGGGGGCTGGCCTACATGGAAAAGCACCATCCGGGCGCCGGGATGTGGGAGCTGTGGCCCGCGGATGCCGAAGGCGCGGGCGATCTGCGCGTCTACTGGTTCGACGAAAAGCGCCAATACGCTGTGGCCAGGCTGGACACCGCCACGGGCCAGCCATTGGCCGCCGGGCAGGGCCGCAGCGCCGCGCGTGCCACCCTGGGCGGCCACCATTTCGTGGATTTCCACTACGAGCTGCATGCCGGGAAGGCCGGGCTGTGGGTGGTGGGCATCGCGGGCATGGCCATGCTGGTGGCGCTGGTCAGCGGCGTGGTCACGCACCGGCGCATCTTCAAGGACTTTTTCACCTTCCGCGCGCGCAAGGGCCAGCGCAGCTGGCTGGACGCGCACAACGCGGTGGCGGTGCTCACGCTGCCGTTTCAGTTCATGATCGCCTACACCGGCATCGCCATTTCGGGCATGACCTTCATGCCCGCGGGCATTGCCGCCCATTTCGGCTTCGGCAGCGAAGGCGCGCGTGCCTATGCCGCAGCACTCAACGAGCCGGGCAAGCCCAGGCCCTCGGGCCGGGCCATGGCGGTTCCGGATCTGGAGCCGTTCGCGCGGCGCGGCCAGGAGCTGATGGGCCAGCCCGTGCGGGCCGTGGTCATCGACCACCCGGGCGACGCGGCCGCGCGCATCGGCGTCTACGGCTGGAACGGCGATGAAAGCATGCGCCGGCGCCTGAGCCCGACCAGCGGCATGGCCATGTTCTCGGCCGCGACGGGCGAGGTGCTGCAGGTGCGCCAGCCCGGCGGCGTGGATGGCGGCGGTGCATCGCTGGCCCAATCCGTGATGGGCGGGCTGCACATGGTGCAGTTCGGCGGCCTTGCGCTCAAGTGGCTGTATTTCCTTTGCGGCCTGGCGGGCAGCGCCATGATGGCGACGGGGGCCATTTTGTTCATGGTCAAGCGCCGCGACAGGCACCTGGGCGAGTTCGGCGCCGCGACGGCGCGCATGTACCGGCTCATCGAGGGCCTGAACGTGGCGGCCATCGCGGGCCTGGGCGTGGCCTGCGTCGGCTACCTGTGGGCCAACCGGCTCGTGCCCGTGGGCCTGGCGCACCGGAGCGGCTGGGAGCTGGCGGCGTTCTTCGGCCTCTGGGGGCTGGCCCTCGCGCATGCGCTGGTGCGCGCGCCGGCCGCGGCCTGGCGGGAGCAGCTGGGCCTGCTGGCCTTGCTGTGCCTGCTGCTGCCGGCGCTGAACTGGCTGACCGTGGGCGACCATCTGCCGGCGCAGATGCTGCGCGGCGACTGGGAGAGCGCGGGCGTGGAGCTGTTGTGCATGGCGGCCGGGCTGGCAGCGGCCTGGGCCTGGCGCCGGCAGGGGCGCCGCGGCGCGGCGGGCCGGGAATCGCGGCAGCCGCGGCGGCGTGCGCGGCAGGGCGGCGGCAGGGCGGAGATGCGCCCATGAGCACGCTGCACGCTTCTTTCCTGGCGCTGGCGCTGGCCTTTGCGGGCATGGCGGCGCTGGCATTCGCCATGGACCGCCACCATCGGCAATTGACGGGCGCGCCGGAGACGCCGCCCGCCCGCCGCCGGCTGCTGCGCTGCGCCGGCGCGCTGCTGCTCGCCGCGGCCGGCATCCCCTGCATCTGGGCCTGGGGTGCCACGGTGGGCACGGTGGCCTGGCTGGGCTGGCTCTCGGCCGGAGCCCTGGGGGCGGTGGGCCTCGTCAGTGCCGCGCCGCGCGTGGCGGCCGGTGCGGCATGCGCAGCGGCGTTGGCGGCGGTGCTCGGGCTGATCCAAGGGGTGCGATGAGCACACCAGGGCGATACGGGCCTGGAAATAGAATGCGATTTATTCGCATTTGCGCATTCGCCATGTCATCCCCCTCCACGACCCACGCCCAGGCCACCCAGGCCCTGTACCTGCAGCACCACGGCTGGCTGCTCGTGGGACGCGGCCGACCTCGCCCAGAGCACCTTCGTGCGCGTGCTCACGGCCACCGGCCAGCGGCTCGACGAAGTGGCCGAGCCGCGCGCCTACCTCACCACCATCGCGCGCAACCTGCTCATCAACCACGTGCGCCGCCAGGCGCTGGAGCGGGCGTGGCTCGACGCCGTGGCCCACCTGCCCGCGCCGCTGGCGCCATCGCCAGAGGAGCAGCTGCTGGTGCTCGAAGCCCTGCGCGAGATCGACGCCATGCTCGGCGGCCTGCCGCCCCGCGCGCGCGAGGCCTTCCTGCTCGCCCAGCTCGACGGGCTGACCTACGCCCAGGTGGCCGCGCGGCTCGGCGTGACCGAGCGCACCGTCAAGCGCTACATGGCCGAGGCGTTCGCCCAATGCATCCTGCTCGCGGCGCCATGAACCACAACGCCCCCCGCATCGCCCGCGAGGCCGCGCAGTGGCTCGTGCGCCTGCAGGCCGGCGAGGCCGACGGCGGCGCCCTGGCCCGCTGGCGTGCCGCCGACCCGCACCACGAGGCC
>Ga0209922_103265_pt1 | contig 13099 bp, 14 predicted proteins | sample ThiBiot_500_biof_FD_183946 | JGI IMG/M metagenome (GOLD analysis project Ga0209922, IMG submission 183946) | Wastewater bioreactor microbial communities from Cape Town, South Africa - Thiocy_expt_500_biof (SPAdes) | ecosystem: Engineered > Bioreactor > Thiocyanate-remediating > Anaerobic-Aerobic ...
GTCATCCCCCCATCCTCCCGCGGCCACCCGCCCGCCGCACCGCCTCCGCGGGCGCGCCCGCTCTCCGGTGATCGAGTGCCGGCGCGTAGTGCCGGCGTATCGAGATCACGCTCCCCGCGCCGCCCCCCCCGGTGATCGAGTGCCGGCGCGTAGCGTCGGTGTATCGAGATCACGCTCCCCGCGCCGCTGCCTCCCGGTGATCGAGTGCAGGCGCGAAGCGCCGGTGTTTCGAGATCACGCTCCCCGCGCCGCTGCCCCCCCGGTGATCGAGTGCCGGCGCGAAGCGCCGGTGTATCGAGATCATGCTCCCCGCGCTGCCTCCCCCCCGGTGATCGAGTGCCGGCGCGAAGCGTCGGCGTATCGAGATCACGCTCCCCGCGCCGCTGCCCCCCCCGGTGATCGAGTGCCGGCGCGAAGCGCCGGCGTATCGAGATCACGTCGCCGCACCAGGAAAAAGAGTAGGACCGGTCGGAGAGGCTTCCGACCGGCCCTTGTCCCTTGCACCAAGAGTGTCCTGCAATCACATGAGGTAGCTGCCACAGCAAAACAACTACCGTGCGAGCACTCTATAACGGAACGGTAACGGCGGACAAGAGTCTTTCGTGATCTTTTTGTGATTCTTTTCTCATCGCTGACACCTGTGCCCTATGTCGACTCGTCTGCTGTCCGATGACAACCCACCTGTTGTTTCTGCCAACCGATCTGTAGCTGGGATGTCGGACTCCAGCCCTACGATGAGGCGATGCGCGTCTACGTCCACGGTGCCGGGCGGACCGGTCGGGATGCCTGGCCGAACGCATCCCCGGATGACGCACTCTTCGCCGAGTTCGACTCCGCGCTGTCGCTGGACGCACGTGTCGACGAGATCGCGATCCTCACACCTCCGGCTGCGGTGGTGATCGCACACTCGGCGGGTGCTGTCCCGAGCGTGCTCGCCGTGTCGCGACGGAAGATGTCGCCGCGTGCTCTCGTGCTCGTCGAACCGGCGTTGTACGACGTCGCCCGCGGTGCGCCGGCCATCGAACGGCACATCGAAAGGATGACCGCGGCCAGGCGGCGTGCCGATGCCGGCGATCTGTTCGGGTTCTGGGAGATCGTGCGTCCGATGATGTTCGGTGCGGCCGCGGAGCGCGACGCGTGGGAGGCCGAGCGCGAACGCGCGTTCCGATTCGCGGCGGTCGACTTGCCGTGGGGTCACGGCATCGCCGCGCGCGCACTGACGGGCATCCCCACGCTCGTGGTCACGGGAGCATGGAACGACGAGTACGAGGCGATCGGCGCCGCCCTCGCGGACGCGGGAGCGACCCACGTTGCCCTCGCGGGCTACGGACACCGGCCACAAGATCACCCACACTTCGAGGACACGGTCCGCAACGTGCTCGGGTGAGCCCAGGACGCGGTCTGCCCCCGCCACACCGTCGGCGACGACGCCGTGCCGTCACGGCAACAGAAGTGTCCCCTCACTCCATCTGCTCGCTCATGCAACGCTTCGGTCCCCAGCGGAAATGAACGGGGTATGGACACCAGGATGGAGACACCCCGATGAACACGATGACCGACGCCGACCTCGTTGCCGCGCTGCGCGCCGCCGACCCGGCACGGTCGATGATCGTGTCGGCCGCCGAAGCCGCCCGCGCTGTGGGGCGGGCCCGCACGGACAAGAAGGCACGCCGTTGGCTGCTGGTGTCGACGGGTATCGCCGCACTCCTGGTCGTCGGGGTCCCTGCGGGAGCCTATGCGTCCGGCGTTCTTGCGCGGACGGGCTGGTTCGGATCCCCGAACCCCGGTGATGACCGTGCGTCGTGCGTGAGCACCGAGCACGACTGCAACGACGAATGGATCGATCTGGGAGCTCCCGACCTCGACACGGTCGTCGCCTCCGTCTACCCCGAGTGGATGCCGCTGGCCCCCGGCGTCACGCGTGAGGACCTCACTGCGCGAGTCGTCGCGATCATGACGGGAGACAACGCCTTCGCGCCTGAGCGGCTGATTCGACGCACCTTCGAGTCCGAGTCGTACAAGGACTGGCTCGGCGCGTGGATCGCCGCTCACGAAAGCGGAGACGTCGCCGGGCAAGACGCGGCATCCCGAGTGATCACGGAGGCATCGACTTGGCCGACTCTCGTCGCAACAGACGGGGGAGGGGTCACGGACATCATGCGCGCGTACGCCACACGCATCGCCGCAGGAGACAGCGAGGCAGCGCAGGGCATGGCACAGTTCGAGGGTGCCCCGGGCTGGGATGGGATCGACCGATCCACGCTCAGCGCCGAGATCTACGACGAGGTGCTGGGGGATAGGCCGTGAGCGCGGCCGACGCCGTGGGCGGTGGAACCGGCGCCCTGGACATCGTCACCGAGCTGGCGCACGCGTCGGACCGTGCCTTCGACGACGCCGTCGCTCCGTTGGTTCCGCTGCTCCTGCGGTACTTCGCGCGTCGCGTGACGCCGAGCGAGGACGCGGCGGACTGTACCTCCGAAACGCTCGTCGCTTTGTGGAGGCACCGCCGCCGTCTTCCCGCAGCAGAGGCGGAGCGACGCGCGTGGGCGTATGGCATCGCCCGGAACGTCCTCGCGAACCATCGGCGTGGGCGGGTCCGCCGCGATCTCGCGGACGACGCGCTCCGGGCCGCAGCCGCCACGCCGACGCCGCCGATCCCCGATGAGGCGTTCATCGCCGCCGAGGCGTTGAATCTCTTGCCCGAACGGGATCAAGAGCTCATCCGCCTGGTGGTGTGGGAGGAGCTCTCCATCGCCGAGGCGGGGCGTGCGCTCGGCATCGGCGCGGCGACCGCGCGCTCGCGGTATGCTCGCGCCCTCACGCGGTTGCGCGGCGTATACGCATCGCTCGACGCCTGATGATCGTGCGTGTCGGGTCGCCAGGGGTGACCCGACACGCACGGAGCGGTACCGTGTGGGGCACGGCCCGGACGGAGGAGGCATTCATGAGCGACCCGGTGCAGACCACGAACAGGACGACGACGGATGCCCTGTGGCGCGTCATCATCATCGCGATCTTCGTCATCGGGGCGATCGTGGCGGTCGCGCTCCCGCTGCTCACGGGCAACTGGAGGTCGGTCTTCACATCCGCCCAGGTCTTCGCCTTCGGCATCCTCATCGCGGCGATCCGGTCGATCCGCCGCTGATCATCGTGTCGGATGCCAGGAGTGACGCCGCCCGCTACGCGGCGCAGCGTGCGGCTGGAGAGCAGCCGACGACAGGCTCTGACGAACAGAGCCGGGGCACCGGTCTCACCGCCGAGAACTCGTCGGCCGTCGTCGAATCCGCGATCCAGCAGGCGATCCGCCGAGGCGAGTTCGACAACCTGCCGGGCGCGGGCAAGCCGCTCGAGGGGCTCGGCACGCATCACGATCCGGACTGGTGGCTCCGACGGAAGATCGAGACCGAGAACCTCAGCGGGCTCGGGCCACCCGCACTGCGACTACGGGTCGACAACGCCGAACTCGAGAATCAACTAGACCTCGAGTCGCGCGAGAGCCGTGTGCGCGAGATCCTCGAGGACTTCAACCGGCGCGTCGTCGAAGCCCGTCGCCAGCTCCAGGGCGGGCCGCCCGTCGTCACGCCGACGCGCGACGTCGACGGCGAGGTGCGCGCCTGGCAGGACCGCCGTGCCGCTCGCGCCGCGCTCGCGCGGGAGGCGGCGGCAGCCGACGCGCCCGCGCCGCGGCGACGCCGCTGGTTCGCGCGCTGATCCGTCGGCCCCGAAGGTCAGGACTCGGGGTCGTACCCGAACTCGCGGAGCTCCTGCGGGCACCGGCACGCCGCGGCGATCCGGGCCGCCCATGACTCGGCATCCGCTCGCGTGGGTGCCTCGATGATGGTGTATCCGCCGAACAGATCACCGGTCTGGGGGTAATGGCCCGGGGTCACCGTGCCGTCGGCGGAGACCCGGACCGGCGGCACCTCCTCGTTGACGCCGCCGCCGAACACGTAGACGCCGGCGGCCTTCGCCTCACGGATCACCTCGTGCGACTCGCGCACGACGTCGTCGAACTCCTCCGGCGCGAACTGCATCGCCCCACTCGGGAACGAGATCATGTACTTCGTCATCGACGTCCTCTCGGGGATGAACCGTGACCGCCCCCACGTGTCGGGTGAGGGCGGTCACCGGAGCCTACTTGAAGGCGTCCTTGACGTCTTCGGCGGCCTTCTTGACCTTGGCCTTCGCCTGTTCGGCTTCGCCCTCGGCTTCAAGGCGCTCGTTGTGCGTCATCTTGCCGACGCCCTCCTTCACCTTGCCGCTGACGTCTTCGGCCGCGTTCTTGATCTTGTCGTCGAGTCCCATGGGAGCCCCTTTCGATCGTGTGTCACCACCGTAGGTAGGTCTGCCGCGCGCAGGTGAGGGGGTTGACTCTCCACTGCGAAGAACGTAACGCGGCGCGGGCACGGCTCGACGTCGACGGCGAAGGCCCCCGCCGGTCAGGGCGAGGGCCTTCGTAGGGGGAGTGCTCAGTACCAGCCGGTCGACTGCGAGTGGCTCCACGCGCCGCAGGCGCTGCCGTAGCGGCCCGAGATGTACCCGAGGCCCCAGGCGATCTGCGTCGCGGGGTTGGTCTGCCAGTCGGCACCGGCCGATGCCATCTTGCTTCCGGGGAGAGCCTGGGGGATGCCGTAGGCGCCCGAGCCGTTGGCGGCGTTCACGCGCCAGCCCGACTCCTTGTTCCACAGCGACACGAGGCACGCGAACTGGTCGTCGCCCCAGCCGTAGCTCGAGGCCATCATCGAACGGGCGATGCCCTGAGCCGACGCCGGGTCGACGTTCACGTTGACCGCGGGGACGGATGCCGGTGCCGCCACCTGCTGCTTCTTGGCGGCGGCCTTCTCCGCCGCGGCCTTCTCGGCGGCGGCCTGCTCGGCAGCCGCCTGCTCGGCGGCGGCCTGCGCAGCCGCGGCGTCCGCGGCGGCCTTTGCGGCGGCGGCTGCTGCGGCAGCCTCGTCGTCCGCCTTCTTCTGCGCGATCGCGGCATCGAGCTTGCCGCGCAGCGCGGCGGTCCGCTCGAGCACAGACTCGGTCTCGGCGTTCGCCTCATCGGTCAGTGCCGGGATGAGCATGGCGGGCGTGACGTCGAGGGCTTCGAGCTTGTCGATGTAGCCCGCGAGCTCACGGGTGTCGACGACCGTCGAGGGCGCGTCGACCGTGAGGCCGGATGCCGCGATGTCCACCGTCACGGTGCGGGCGGCAGCGATGGCATCCTGCGCCTTGTCGAGCGCGGTCTGCCCCTTCGCCGTGATGACGCTCAGCGGCGCGGAGAGGGAGGTCGTCGCGGAACCCGCCTCTGCGGCGGGTACGTCTCCCGTGTACCCCTGCGCCGGCAGGGCGCCCGCCGTGGTGAGCAGCCCTCCCAGGAGAGTCAGGGACACTGCGGGCACGGCAAGGCGAACTGAGAGGCGAGGCATACGGTAACTTCCGGTGGATCGGAGCCGGTCGCACAAAACCCGTCGGAAACAGGGCTGGCACACACGGCGCGCGTCTTCGGGTGAACGCTGAGGTCACAGGTTTACAACACTTTCTGGACAGAACCGGCACAGATCCTGAGTGAAACCTGAGTGCGGACGGTGGCCGAACGTCCGGAAGCGGCGGGGTTTCCGCCGGGTTCGCGGTGCGCGCAAGCACCTCCAAAAGGTGCTGTCGGGGCCCCGGATGCTAGGTATAGAGTCGCGTACAGAGGGCAGGTCCACGCGAGATTCCCCAGGGAGGGACCATGGCATCCAGTAATGCAGCCGAGATCGTCGAAGCGGTCGGAGGCCCGCAGAACATCGCGAGCCTCACGCACTGTGCCACGCGGCTGAGATTCCAATTGCACGACGGCACGAAGGCCGACAAGGTCGCCGTCGAGAAGATCGCCGGGGTGATGGGAGCCGTGCCGCAGGCCGGTGACCGATTCCAGGTCGTGATCGGCGGCGGCGTGCAGAACGTCTACAACGACATCATGGCGTTGCCCGTGATGTCCGGCGCCGGAGCGGGATCGGTGCCCGCCGACGGCGACACGATCGACGACATCAAGGCGCGCGAGCGCGCGAAGGGCCCCCGCGGGACCAACCCGTGGCTCGACTCGCTCTTCGAGTTCCTGTCCGACTCGTTCCGCCCGATCCTCGGTGCGCTCCTGGGGGCATCGCTGTTCATCACGTTCATGGCGCTGATGTCGACGCTCGGCGTGATCGGCAACTGGGCGGACCCGCGCACCGAGCTGCCGCCGTCGTGGCAGTTCGTGAACCTGATGTGGCAGTGCGTGTTCATCTTCCTGCCCCTGATGGTCGCGTACAACGCATCGCAGAAGGTCGGCGCCGACCCCTGGGTCGGGTTCGCGATCATGGCCGTCGTCATGCTGCCCGGGTTCACCGCCCTCGGCCTCAACGACGCGGCGACGCACACGACGTTCCTCGGCTCCGACATCACGACGATCCCGATCTTCGGCGTGCCGTTGACGATCTTCAACTACAACTCCCAAGTGTTCCCGCCATTGTTGATGGCGGCCGTCCTCGGGCCGCTCTACAAGCTGCTCAAGCGGATCATCCCGGACAACCTGCAGCTGATCTTCGTGCCGTTCCTGTCGATGCTGATCATGATCCCGCTGACGGCCTTCCTCATCGGCCCGATCGGCGTCTACGCGGGCGCGGCGCTCGCGAACCTGCTCAGCTCCATCAACACGTTCTCGCCGTTCATCTTCGCGATCGTGATCCCGCTGGCCTATCCGTTCATGGTTCCGCTCGGGCTCCACTGGCCCATCAATGCGATCATGCTGCTGAACATCCAGAACCTGGGCTACGACTTCATCCAGGGGCCCATGGGTGCGTGGAACTTCGCCTGCTTCGGCGCAACCGCGGGCGTTCTGTTCCTCTCGTGGCGCGAGAAGGACAAGGCCATGCGGCAGACCGCGACGGGTGCGCTCGCCGCGGGCCTCCTCGGCGGCATCTCGGAGCCCTCGCTCTACGGCATCCATCTGCGGTACAAGCGGATCTATCCACGCATGCTCGTCGGATGCCTCACCGGCGGCGTGATCATCGGCGTCGGCTCCCTGCTGCTCGGCCTCGAGCACGGCATCACGACGAAGGCCTTCGTGTTCACCTCGCTGCTCACGATCCCGGCGTTCGACCCGATCGGGCTGTACAGCCTCGCGGTGCTGGGCGCCTTCGTGGTGGCGATGGTGCTCGTCATCATCTCGGGCTACAAGAACCCCGACGACGCAGGCGAGGCCGCGGTCGCCGCGGCAGGTGCGGGATCGGCGCTGGTCGGCGAGAACGCGGCGACGTCCGCGTCGGTCGCCTCGGTCGCCGGATCGGACGAGCTCTCCGCATCGGGTGCCGCGGCAGGCGTCGCCGGTGCCGCCACCGCGACCGCCCTCGCGACGAAGCCCGCCGGGACGACATCGTCGGTCGGGGCGCTGCTCCAGCTCGCATCGCCGCTCGACGGCACGGCCGTCGCCCTCGACAAGGTGCCCGATCCCGTGTTCGCGGGCGGTGTGATGGGTCCCGGCGTCGCGATCGAACCGACGGGGGACACGGTGTACTCGCCGGGGGCCGGCATCGTGGCCGCGGCGCAGCCGACGGGGCACGCGTTCGGGCTGGAACTCGACAATGGTGTGCAGGTGCTCATCCACGTCGGAATCGACACCGTGAACCTCAAGGGGGAAGGCTTCGACGTCAAGGTCAAGAACGGCGATCGCGTCGAGGTGGGCACACCTCTCGTCACGTTCGACCGTGCGGTCATCGAGAAGGCCGGGTACCCGATCATCACGCCGGTCATCGTGCTGAATGCGGATGACTTCGACACCGTCGACCCCGTGAAGCTCGGCCCCGTCGCGCACGGCGATCCGCTGCTGGACGTGCAAGAGAAGGGTTGACGCGAGCACGACTGCGCAGATGACGGCCGGGGCGGATGCCCCGGCCGTCATCGCGTTGCGGCGGCATCGCGGATCTTACCCGCGCACGACTTCCCTTCGCGCTGGGATGCAACTAGTATCTATCTTGTTCATCAGCAGGGGACGGGGTCATGGAACACCAGGAGACGGAGGCATCCGCCGCGGATGCCGCCTACGCGAAGGTCAAGGAGCGGATCCTCGACGGCGATCTCGCCGGCGGGACGATGGTCAGCGAAGGAACGATCGCCGACGAGCTGGGGATGAGCCGCACCCCCGTCCGCGAGGCGTTCCTGCGCTTGCAGGTCGAGGGGTGGATGCGGCTGTACCCCAAGCGCGGTGCGCTGATCCGCGAAGTGACGCCGGGAGAGCTCGACGACGTCGTCGAGGCGCGCATCCTCATCGAGACCGATGCCGTGCGGCGGCTCGTCCGTGACTCCGAACGGGTGCAGGACGTCGTCGACGAGCTCTCCGACATTCTCGACGAGCAACGCCGCGCGTACGAGGCATCCGACCTCGCGCGGCTCGCCGAGGCAGACACGGCCTTCCACGCGCGGATCGTCGCGGCCGGCGGGAACGCGTTGCTCGCAGAGTTCTTCGCGACGCTGCGCGATCGGCAAAGGCGGATGCTCGCGCGGTCGCTCTGGCGACACGACGACCGAGCCGAGCAGGTGCTCGCCGATCATGGATTGCTCGTCCGCCTCATCGGCGATGGCGAGACCGCGGCGTTCGAGGTGGCACTCGGTCGCCACATCAAGAAGACCCACCGGGAGTTGCTGTCGTGAGTGAGATGTCCTCCGAGGGAGCCGCCGCCGGGGTGCGGGTCGCGATCGTCCCGTGGATGCGCGTGAGCGCAGCCCTGTTCGCCGTCGCGTGGGGCGGGAACGAGTTCACGCCCCTGCTCGTGATGTACCGCCAGATCGACCAGATGAGCGCCTTCAGCGTGAATGTACTGCTCGGGGCATATGTCCTGGGCATCGTGCCCGCGCTCCTTCTCGGCGGTCCGCTGTCCGACCGGTACGGCCGCCGACCGCTGTTCGTCCCCGCGCCGATCATCGCGATTGCGGGCAGCACGCTCCTCGCCGTCGGGGCTTCCTCGATGCCGCTCCTGTTCGCCGGGCGGGTGCTGTCGGGTATCGCGCTGGGGCTCGTGATGGCAGTCGGCACGAGCTGGGTGAAAGAGCTCTCCGAGCCTCCGTTCACGACCCGCGCCGTCGACGGCCGTGGAGCCTCACGCGCCGCGCTCGCGCTGACGTCCGGGTTCGCGCTGGGCGCCGGTTGCGCTGCGGCGCTCGGGCAGTTCGGTCCCATCCCCACCGCATCGCCGTACCTGCTGCACATCGCCCTGACCCTCGTCGCGCTCGTGCTGCTGTGGACGGCGCCGGAGAGCCGACCGCGTAGGGACACCTCGGGGCCGCTCCTCGCCGACCTGCGCATCCCCACCGCGATGCACCGTCGGTTCCTCCTCGTTGTCGTCCCGATGGCGCCCTGGGTCTTCGGCACCGCCGCAAGCGCGTACGCGATCCTGCCGGGCCTCATGATGGCGCAGGCGCCGGGGCTGCAGATCGGGGTGTCGGGTCTGTTGTGCGTCGTCGCGCTCGGTTGCGGTGTTGCGGTGCAGCGCTTCGCCGCGAAGGTCGACACTCCGCTGTCAGCCCGCGGCATCGGGATCGCGCTGACGGTCACGGTTCCCGCCATGATCCTGGCCGCCGTCGCGGTGAGCCTCAACTCGCTCGCCTGGGCGTTCGTGGCCGCCGCGGCACTCGGGGCGGCCTACGGCATGTTGCTCGTCGGGGGACTGCGCGAGATCCAGCGGATCGCCGGTCCGCGTGATCTCGCCGGACTCACCGCTGTGTACTACTCACTGACGTATCTCGGCTTCTTCATCCCGGCGATCCTCGCCGCGCTCGGCGCGTGGATCCCGTACACGACGATGTTCCTCGCCGGCGCGGTCCTCGCCGCGGTCAGCGTCGGGATCGTCGCCCTGAGCTGGCGTCGCCACCTGCCGGCGGCCTGACGAGGAACGGCCCCGCGGGGAACCGCCCGGCGAGGCATCCTCGCGAAGACCTCGCAGAGAAGGGGGGCGCGGGAAGGACATGTCCTCCCCGCGCCCCCTTCGGATGCATCAGTTGTAGAGCATCCCGCCGTCCACGAGCAGCACCTGGCCGGTCACGTAGTCGGCCTTCTCGCTCGCGAGGAACGACACGACGTTCGCGACGTCTTCGGGCGTCTCGATGCGGCCGAGGGCGATGCTCTCGACGTTCTCCTTGAGGTTCTGACCGCGGGGCTTGCCGTTGATCTCCGACAGCTTCTCGTCGATGAGATCCCACATGCCGGTGCCGACGATGCCGGGGGCGTAGGCGTTGACCGTAATGCCCTTCGGCGCGAGCTCCTGCGCCGCCACCTGCGTGAGGCCGCGGACGGCGAACTTCGACGCGGAGTACGCACCGAGGATCGGGAAGCCCTTGATCGACGCGATCGAGGCGGCGGAGATGATCTTGCCCTTCACACCGAGCTCGATGAACTTGTCGGCAGCGGCCTGGATGCCGAAGACGACGCTGTTCACGTTGATGGAGAAGATCTTGTCGAGCTCTTCCGCCGTCACGTCGAGGATCGGCTTGACCTGCGCGATGCCCGCGTTGTTCACGATGACGTCGAACCCGCCGAGCTGCGTCGCGGCTGCGTCCACAGCGGCGACGACGTCTTCCTTCTTCGACACGTCCGCGGCCACGAAGATCGCACGGCGGCCCAGCGCTTCGATCTCCGCGACGACGCCACGCGCCTTCTCCTCCTGGAAGGCGAGATCTGCGACGGCGACATCGAAGCCGTCCTTCGCGAGCTGGAGCGCGATACCGCGACCGATTCCCTGACCTGCGCCCGAGACGAGAGCGACCTTGGCAGTGGACATTCCGACTACTCCTTCATGGTTCGATGGAGCGCTGTGGCGCTCCGAGAGAAGGCCGGCCGAAGGCACGGTGGTGTTTCCGCCGGCCGGGAACGCATCACGAGGATGCTGCCTTTTCATTGTCCGTCCGGGTGCTGCGAGCAGGGCCTTCGGCCGCGGATATGCCTCCGTTCGGAGGGGGTCAGCGGCTGACTGCGACCGCGTCCCACACGGCGTCGGCGACCTCGCGCTTCGTGCCCTCGGCATCCGCGACCACGGTGTCTTCGGCGTCGAGGATCAGCACCCGGTTGTCGGGTGTCTCGAACCCGGCATCCCACGACACCCGGTTGACGATGAGAAGGTCGACGCCCTTCCGGGCGCGCTTGCGCCGCCCGCGCTCGAGGAGCTCCTCGTCGGAGTCGGCCGTCTCTGCGGCGAAGCCGACGACCGTCTGGCCGGGGCGCCTCCCGGCGACGAGTCCCGCGAGCACGTCCGGGTTCGGCACGAGGTCGAGCAGTGGCACGCCATCCTCCTTGCGGAGCTTGTCGTGCGACACCTCGGCGACGCGGAAGTCGGCGACGGCGGCGACCATCGCGATGACGTCGGCGGATGCCGCGGCATCCGTCATCGCGTCTGCGAGCTCCGCGGTCGTGCTCACCCGGACGACGGTGATGCGGGGGTGGCGGGTCGCGGCATCCAGCACACCGTCGTCGACGTGCGCGGCGACGAGCACGACCTCGGCGCCGCGGTCGGCGGCAGCGACCGCGAGCGCTGCACCCTGACGCCCGCTCGAACGATTGCCGAGGTAGCGTACGGGGTCGATCGGCTCTCGTGTGCCGCCCGTCGAGACGGCCACGCGCCGCCCGGCGAGATCGGTGGGTCGTGCGGCGCGTGCGGCGCCGCTGCTGGCTGCTTCGAGCGCCGCGGCGAGGATCTCGTCCGGCTCGACCATGCGGCCGGGGCCGCTGTCGCCGCCGGTGAGGGGGCCGTCGGCCGGGCCGACCACATGCACGCCGCGCGAGCGCAGCACCTCGATGTTCGCCTGCGTCGCGGCGTGCTCCCACATCGCGGTGTGCATCGCGGGGGCGACGACGACGGGCGCCGTCGTCGCGAGGAGAGTGACGCCGAGCAGGTCGTCGGCGATCCCGGCTGCCATCTTCGCGAGCGTGTTGGCCGTCGCCGGGGCGATCACGACGAGGTCGGCCGAGGTGCCGAGCGCGACGTGCCGCACCTGGGCGACGTCGTCGTGGACGCTCGTCGTGACAGGATTCCTCGAGACGGCCTCCCACGTGGTCGTCCCGACGAACCGCAGCGAGTCGGCGGTGGGAACAACGTGCACCTCGTGGCCGTTGGTCACCAGCGCACGCCGCGTCGCACTCGAGCCTGGCATCCACATGATCGCGCACGACGACCTCGACGACCCTGCGACGGCTCGCATCGCGGCGTGGCACGAGGCGTTCCCCGTTCCCGCCGAAGGTGTCGCGGACGACGTCTGGATGACCGCGTGGCTCGACGCCCTCGAACGGACGAGCGAGGTCGGCCCGGTCGATGATCGGGCGATCGTGCGCGACAACCGCCCCTTCGGGTACCCGACCCTGTCCCTGCTCGTCTGCGCCGCCTCCGTCGGCGCCGACGGCGTGCGGGTGCGCTACGGCGAGTTCGACCGCCCCGGCGTCTGGAACCGCCCGACGCTGGCCTGACCCCCTGTCCGAAGTCGAGACCCGGTCTGCACGCCGAAACCCGGGCTCCGGTCGCGGGGTCTCGGCGCGCAGACCGGGTCTCGCGGAATGGGGGTGGGGTGCTAGCGTCGCGGCCATGGATGGTGAGGAGCCCGAGGTCGTGTTCTTCGCGGATGCCGCGGCCTTCCGCGCGTGGCTGGAGGAACACCACGAGACCGCGCCGGAGCTGTGGATGGAGCGTCGCCTGAAGGCACACCCCGAGCAGGGGCTCACGTGGGAGGACGCCGTCCTCGAGGCGCTGTGCTTCGGCTGGATCGACTCGACGAGCCGGAGCATCGGCGGCGTGCGCGCGCAGCGCTGGAGTCCGCGCCGACCGCGCTCGAACTGGAGTGCCGTGAACATCGCACACGTCGAACGGCTGCGCGCGGCCGGGCTCATGCGACCGGCCGGTCTCGCCGCGTTCGAGCGGCGCACGCCGGAGCGGACCGGGGTCTACGCGTACGAGAACAGCGACGAACTGACGGATGCCGAGGCATCCGCACTCACCAGGGACCCCGCGGCGGCGGCATTCTGGGAGATCGCGACGCCCGGCTACCGCCGCATCTGTGCGAACTGGATCCACAGCGCGAAGCGCGAACAGACCCGCACCGATCGGCTCGC
>Ga0209922_103270_pt1 | contig 13082 bp, 7 predicted proteins | sample ThiBiot_500_biof_FD_183946 | JGI IMG/M metagenome (GOLD analysis project Ga0209922, IMG submission 183946) | Wastewater bioreactor microbial communities from Cape Town, South Africa - Thiocy_expt_500_biof (SPAdes) | ecosystem: Engineered > Bioreactor > Thiocyanate-remediating > Anaerobic-Aerobic ...
CCACCTCGTCCCGGGTCAGCGCACTCACATCGGCCAGTGCCAGGTCGATCGGCGCCAGGGTCAGCGTCTCGAAGCGCAGGAAGCCCGGCGCTGCGGCGACCGTCTCCACCTGGTTCTCGACCCTGAGCCCGAACTCGCCTTCGCGGTAATAGCCGGGCTCGATCGTCATGATCACGCCGGGCGCGAACTCGTAATTGTTCACCACCTTGCCGAAGCGCTGCGGGTGCTCGTGCACCGAGAGGAAGTGCCCGACGCCGTGCCCGGTGCCATGATCGTAATCGAGCCCCAGGTCCCACAGCGGCCGCCGCGCCAGCGCATCGAGATGGTGGCCGCGCGCCGTCACCGGGAACTGCGCCGTCATCAGCGCCACGAACCCCTTGAGCACCGCGGTATAGGTGCGGCGGACCTCAACGGACACCGGGGCGAAGGCGGTGGTGCGGGTGACGTCGGTGGTGCCGCTCAGATACTGCCCGCCGGAATCGATCAGGTAGACGCCGCTGATGGTGAGCGGCGCATTGGTCGCTTCGCTCGAAGCATAATGGCACATCGCGGCATTGGCCGCCGAAGCCGAGATCGAGCGGAAGCTCGGCTCGACGAAGCCTTCGCCGCGCGCCCGGAACGCCAGCAGCTTGTCCTCGGCTTCGAGCTCGGTGATCGGGTCGCCGGCCATTTCGCGCGCCGCCACATGCTCGTGCAGCCAGCTCAGGAACTCGGTGAGCGCCACGCCGTCACTGACATGCGACGAGCGGAAACCATCGAGTTCGGTACTGTTCTTGATCGCCTTGGCGATGGTGATCGGGCTCGTCTCCGACAATACCGTGCCGCCGGCCCCCTGCACGGCCAGCGCTGCCGCCACCGAGGCAAAGCGCGGATCGACCAGCGCCCGCTTGCCGCCCGAGCGCGCCGCGATGCGCCCGAGCAGGTCGGCCGGCGACCGCGTCGTCACCGCTTCGAGCTCATAGGCTTCGCGATCGTTGGGAAGCTTGCGCTCATCGACGAACCACTCGGTCTCGCCGCTCCGGTCGAGCAGCAGGAACGACTGCGGCAACGGCGTGTACTGGACATCGCTGCCCCGCACGTTGAGCAGCCAGGCGATATTGTCGGGTTGCGTCTCGACCAGGAAATCCGCGCCGAGCTCGGTGAGCCGTGCCCCGATGCGGCGCCGCTTGTCGAGCGCCGCTTCGCCGGCATTGGCAAAGTGCTGGATCCGTCCGGTCGGCGGCGCCGGCTGATCCGGCCAGATCGCATCGATCGGATCGGCCTCGAGCGCCACCAGTTCGCCGTCGGCCTTCTGCATCGCCGCTTTCAGCCGCTCATGCAGATCTGACGGAATCAGCATCGGGTTGAAGCCGATCCGTTGGTTGCGGGGCAGCTTGTCGCCGAGCCAGCGTTCCAGCGGAAAGTCGTAAAAATGCGAGATCTCGAATGCGTCGAGATCGACTTCCTGGCGCACCTGCACCTGGTAGCGGCCATCGACGAAGATCACCGCGCTGTCGGCGGTCACCAGCGCGATGCCGGCCGAACCGGTGAAGCGCGTGAGGTAGCGCAGCCGCTCGTCATGCGGGGCGCAATATTCGCCCTGGTGCGCGTCGAAGCGCGGCACGATCACCCCGTCTATGCCGAGCCCGGCGAGTTCGGCCCTCAGGGCGGCGAGCCGGTTCATCTCAGAAGCCATATTTGGCAAGGTCCGGACGGGACTTCAGCCCGGCCTCGGTGACGGCGCGAACCTGCGCCTCCTCGGCCCCGACCAGGGCGAGGCGCGGCGCGCGGGTGACCGGCGAGGTGCCGCGCACGATCGTCTCCACCAGCTTGATGTTCTGGACGAATTTCGGCCCGATATCCATGTGCAGCAGTGGCAGGAACCAGCGGTAGATTTCCAGCGCTTCGGGGATCCGCCCCTCCTCGACCAGCCGGTAGATGGCGACGGTTTCACGCGGGAAGGCCACGACCAGCCCGGCGATCCAACCGCTGCAGCCCAGGATCAGGCTTTCGAGCGCCAGGTCGTCGACCCCGGTGAGCAGCTGGTAGCGATCGCCCAGGGCGGCCAGCGTCTCGTTGATGCGGCGGGTGTCGCCGGTCGATTCCTTGATGGCGACGAATTTCGGCTCGTCGGCCATTTCGAGGAGCATCTCCTTGCTCACGTCGATGCCATAGGCGATCGGGTTGTTGTAGATGATGATCGGCAGGTTGGAGGCAGCGGCGATGGCCCGGTAATGCGCCACCACTTCGCGATCGTCGGCGAGGTAGCGCATCGCCGGCAGCACCATCAGTCCCTCGATGCCGAGCTTTTCGGCTTCGGCGATGGTGAGCAGAATCGGCTTCCGCCCTGCCGCGGCCTCGATGGCCACCCGGGCGATGGCGAGCTTTTCCTCGCGCGTCAGGCTGCTGGCCTCGCCGAGCGAACCGCAGACGATGACGCCGTCGACCCCGGCGGCGATCTGATAGGCGACATCTGCTTTGACGGCGGCGAGATCGACCTCCTGATCGCTCGTCATCTTGGTGGTGATCGCCGGGAACACGCCGCGGAAATCGCTCTTTCGCATTGTCTTGTCCTTGTCTCGCGGGCAACGGCCGCCATCGTTCGAACACATCCGGGCGTCCGACTTTGCCAGTGTCTTAGGCGCAAAAGTAACTGTCGGCAAGTTGTCGACATTACTATTGACAATCTGCGTACAGGCTGTCGACTATTGCAGTTACGGGAGCGGCTGCCCTCTGCACTCGCTCGCCCATCAAGGAGGGAACCCATGGCGCATACCAACCTGAAACGAGGCGGATTGCTGCCGCGGCTGGCGCTGGCCGGCCTCGTCGCGACCGCCCTGTCGACCGTACCGAGCCTGGCGCAGGACGCCCAGCCGGGCGGCACGCTGCGCATCCTCGGCACCGAGGATCTCGACCATTTCGACCCCACCTCGGCGGCCCTGGTCACCACCAACAATTTCCTGCGCGCCGTATCGCGCCAGCTGATCTCCTACGAGGCCTCGACCGACGAAACGGTCCGCATCACCCCCAAGGGCGATCTCGCCACCGAAGTGCCGCAGCCCACCGATGACGGGCTCACCTACACCTTCAAGCTCCGCCAGGGCGCGCAGTGGAACGCCCCGTCGGGCGCCCGCCAGATCACCTCGGCCGATCTCGAACGCGGCTTCAAGCGCATGTGCAACCCGGCGCTCGGCTCGGCGGCGCTGACCTACTACTCGAGCCTCGTCGCCGGCATGGCCGAGTTCTGCGATGGCTTCAGTAAGGTCGAGCCGACCGTCGAGGCGATGAAGGCCTATATCGAGGGCAACGACATCACCGGCATCGAGACGCCGGATGACGAAACCGTGGTGATCCGGCTGACGCAGCGCGCCGGCGACTTCATCTACATGTTGTCGCTCGCCACCTCTGCTCCGGCACCCGTCGAAGTGCTCGACTACATGCCGGATGGCCCGGATTACCGCAGCAATTTCATCGCCAGCGGCCCCTACACCCCCGGTGCCTACACCCCGGATTCCTCGCTGCAGCTGGTGCGCAACCCGGCCTGGACCGCCGACAGCGATCCGCTGCGCAAGGCCTATGTCGACCAGATCGACATCACCTTCGGGCTCACCGTCGACGCCATCATGCAGCAGCTGCAATCGGGCGACGGCGACATGACCTATGACGTCACCATCCCGCCGGCCATCCTGTCGATGCTGACCGCCCAGGGCGACGACAAGCTGATGACGGTGTCGTCGGGCAACACCAACTTCATCTTCATCAACACCGTCTCGGGCAACAACAATGGCGCGCTCAAGGACCTGAAGGTCCGCCAGGCGCTGAACTACGCCGTCGACAAGGCCGCCATCGTCCAGCAGATGGGCGGGCCGTCGATCGCCAAGCCGGTGAACGGCATTTTCGGCCTCGGGGTGCTCGGCTACCACGAGTTCGACCTCTACCCCTCGGCTGACGCCAAGGGCGACCCGGAAAAGGCCAAGGCGCTGCTCGCCGAAGCCGGCTTCCCCAACGGCATCACGCTGAAAATGCCGTTCCGCAACAAGGGCAACGAGCCGGCGGTGGCGCAGACCATCCAGGCCTCGATGGCCAAGGCCGGCATCACCCTCGAGCTGACCCCGGTGGCCCCCGCCGACTACTACTCGAAGTTCATGACCAACCCTGTGAACACCCAGGAAGGCACCTGGGATATCGCCCCGGTCGGCTGGACTCCGGATTGGGCCGGCGGCTCGGCGCGCTCGGTGTTCCAGCCGCAGTTCAGCTATGACGGCACGCACCAGACCTACAACTACACCGACTACAACAACGACAAGGCCAACGAGCTGGCCCAGCAGGCGATCAACGCCACGACGCCCGAAGAAGTCGGCGCGCTCTGGGCCCAGGTCGACGAGCTGGTCATGGCCGACGCCCCGGTGGTGCCGCTGATCGCCAACCTGATCGTGCTCTACCACGGCGCCGCCGTGCAGAACTTCCAGCCCTACTCGATCGGCGTGCAAGGCGACTGGACCAACGTCTGGCTGCAGCAATAGGCTGAGGCTGACGAGCCGGCGCGGGGATTGCGCGGTGCGCACAGAGTACCCCCCACCCTGTCCCTCCCCCGCAAGGGGGGAAGAGACGCCCACACCGGCGCCAGTGTTTTGGTCTCCCTCCCCCTTGCGGGGAGGGGACAGGGGTGGGGGTACTCTTTCCTCACCGGCTCATCGGCCGCGTTGTCGCCATGTGCGATTTCTCGAGGGTTCGGGGCCGGTACTTAATAGTCGTGCCTTGGACCAGCGCCCTCACTTCGCCGGTCCGCAGTCTGGAGCAGTTGCGTGGCAGTTCTCGAAGCGCGGCATCTGAGCGTCGATATCCCCACCGAGGACGGTGTGATCCACGCGGTGCGCGACGTCTCCTTTGCGCTCGAAGCCGGCGAACTGTTCGGCATTGCCGGCGAGTCCGGCTCGGGCAAGAGCGTCCTCACCCAGGCCATCCTCGGCCTGCTTCCCAATGCGATCGTGTCGGGTGAAGTGCTGTTCGAGGGCCGCAACCTGCTCGGCCTCAAGCCCGCCGAACTGCAATCGATCCGCGGCTCGCGCATCGGCATGATCTTCCAGGATCCGATGTCGAGCCTCCACCCCTATTACACCGTCGGCAGCCAGATCACCGAGATGATCCACGCCCACGAGAAGGTGGAAAAGCCGGTGGCGCGGCGCCGTGCCGTCGACCTCCTCGCCCGCGTCGGTATCGCCGAAGCCGATCGCCGCTTCGATAGTTTCCCGCACCAGTTCTCCGGCGGCATGCGGCAGCGCGTGATGATCGCCATGGCGCTGGTGCTCAACCCGCCGCTGGTCATCGCGGACGAGCCCACCACCGCCCTCGATGTCACCGTGCAGGCGCAGATCGTCGCGCTGCTCGACGAGATGCGGCGCGAACTTGGCACCACCGTGGTGATGATCACCCACGACCTCGGCCTCCTCTCCAGCATCGCCGACCATGTGATGGTGATGTATGCCGGCCGGCGCATGGAACTGGGGCCAAGCGCCCCGCTCTTCGCCGCCCCGGCCCATCCCTACACCGCGGGGCTGCTCGCCTCCTCACCCGCCAATTACGAGGCCGGCGCCGAACTGGTGCCGATCCCTGGCCGGCCGCCCAGCCTGCTCGAAACGCCGGCCGGATGCGTGTTCGCGCCGCGCTGCGCCAGCGCCCTGCCCCGCTGCACCAGCGAGGCGCCGCCGCTGCGGGTGTTCAGCGATGGCTTGCAGTCGCTGTGCTGGCTCGAAGGCCCGCCCGCCGATGCCGCCGCCAGCGTCGCGGCCGTCGCCAAAGCCCCGGCCGCCGACGAGACCGTGGTCAAGGCCGAGGGCGTCCGCCTCACCTATGGCGCTGGAAGTCTCTTCAACCCCGGCGCCGGCTTCGAGGTGCTGAAGGGCATCGATCTCGAACTCCGCCGTGGCGAAACCCTCGGCCTTGTCGGCGAAAGCGGCTGCGGCAAATCCACCTTTGCCCGCGTCCTCGCCGGGCTGATCCCGATGACCTCAGGCAAGGTGGCGCTGCTCGGCCGCGACCTCGGCTCGCTCGACCCGCGCGCCTGGCAGGCGATGCGGCGTGAGGTGCAACTGGTGTTCCAGAACCCGTTCGGCGCGCTCAACCCGCGCCGCCGTGTCGGCGCCATCATCGGCGATCCGTTCCGCATCCACGGCCTCGCCGCGGGCGCCGAACGCAAGCGGGAAGTGCAGCGGCTGATGGAACTGGTCGGGCTCAACCCCGAGCACTACAACCGCTTCCCCTCGGAATTCTCCGGCGGCCAGCGCCAGCGCATCGGCATCGCCCGGGCCCTGGCGCTAAACCCCGCGCTGATCATCTATGACGAGCCGGTCTCGGCCCTCGATGTGTCGATCCAGGCGCAGGTGCTGAACCTGATGCGCTCGCTGCAGCGCGATCTCGACCTCACTTACCTGTTCATCTCGCACGATCTCGCCGTGGTCCGGCATGTCTGCGATCGCATCGCAGTGATGCAGGCCGGCCAGATCGTCGAGCTCGCCGACGCCGAAACGCTCTACCGCACGCCGCAGCACCCCTACACCCAGACCCTGCTCGCCGCCTCGGTCGCCACCCCGCCCCGCCACCCTGCCGCCGGCCGCACGCTGGTCGCCTCGCACGTTCCGGAGGCCGCATGACCGCGCCAGCCGCCATCCCCGTCGTGCAGCGCGGCTCGCTGGCGCTGACGCTGCGCCGGCTCGGGCGTGACCCGGCCATCATCGCCGCGCTGGTCTTCATCGTGCTGGTGGTGATCTTCGCCCTCTCGGCGCCGTGGATTTCGGCGCTGACCGGCCACTCCGCCATCGAGCAGTACCGCGATACCGGCCTCTCCGAGATGGGCCTGCCGGTGGCGCCGAATGCCGAATTCCTGTTCGGCACCGACCATCTCGGCCGCGATGTCCTCGTCCGCCTCGCCTATGGCGCACAGGTCTCGCTCACTGTCGGCGTGCTCGCCGCCGTGGTTGCCGCCCTGATCGGCATCACCGTCGGCATGGTCGCCGGCTATTTCGGCGGCTGGGTCGATACCGTGCTGAGCCGCGCCATGGATCTGGTGATGAGCGTGCCGTTCCTGCTCTGCGCCCTGGCGCTGGTCTCGGTGTTCGGCCCCAGCCTGTCGCTCAGTATCGGCGTCATCGTCTTTTTCAGCTGGACCACCATGGGCCGCGTCATCCGCGGCCAGGTGATGTCGCTGCGCCGGCAGGAATTCGTCGAAGCCAGCCGCTCGCTCGGCGCCGGGCCGCTGTCGATCATGTTCATCGACATCCTGCCCAATCTCAGCGTGCCGATCATCGTCTACACCACCATGATGATCCCGGGCTCCATCGTCTTCGAGGCGACGCTGAGCTTTCTCGGCATGGGCATCGTGCCGCCGGCCCCCAGTTGGGGCGGCATGCTGGCCGATGCCGCCGGCAATTCGCTCTACCTCGTCGCGGCCTGGCTGGTGCTGATCCCGGGCCTCGCGCTGCTCTTCACCACGCTCGCCTTCAACATCCTCGGCGATGGGCTGCGCGACGCGCTCGACCCGCGCGGCCGGCCAGTCAGGAAAGCTGCCAAGGGGAAAGCCAGATGATCCGCTATCTCCTCGGGCGGGTGGCGTTCGGCGCGCTGATCCTTTTGACGCTCAGCATGTTCGTGTTCTTCCTGTTCTTCGTCGCCCCGGGCGATCCGGCCCGCATGGTGGCGGGCGACAAGGCGACCGAGACGCAGCTGATCCAGATCCGCACCAATCTCGGCCTCGACCGGCCGATCCACGAGCAATATCTGAGCTTTCTCGGCAAGGCCGTGACCGGCGATCTCGGCTTTTCCTACCGCAACCAGCAGCCGGTCGCGAAGCTGATCTTCAACCGCCTGCCCGCCACCCTGTCGCTGGTGGTGGGTGGCGTCCTGGTCTGGCTTGCCGTCGGCATCCCCATCGGCATCATGTCGGCCCGCCATCCCGGCGGAGTGCGCGATCGGCTCGGCCAGGGCTTCATCCTCATCGGCCTCAGCTTTCCGACCTTCGTGCTCGGCATGATGTCGCTCTACCTGTTCTATTTCCTGCCCCGGCAATCGGGCTTCATGCTGTTCCCGGCCGGCGGCTTCAAGCCGTTCCTGCCCAACCCGGCGATCTGGGCCTGGCACCTGATCCTCCCCTGGACCACGCTGGCGCTGACCACCGCCGCGGTCTATGCCCGGCTCACCCGCGGCCAGATGCTCGAAGTGATGGGCGAGGATTACATCCGCACCGCCCGCGCCAAGGGGCTTTCGGAGCGAAAGGTGGTGTGGAAGCACGGCATGCGCGCTACCCTCACCCCGCTCGCCACCCAGCTCGGCGCCGATATCGCGCTGCTGCTCGGCGGCGCCATCGTCATCGAACAGGTCTATGGCCTGCAGGGCGTCGGCGCCCTCGCGGTGCAGGCGGTGGCCAACCAGGACCGGCCGATCATCATCGGCGTGGTGCTGCTCGGCGGCCTCTTCATCGTCGTCGCCAACATCATCGTCGACATCGCGTATGTGCTGCTCGACCCGCGCGTGCGGTAGGGGTGTGCAGGAATGTCGTTGAGCACGATCCCGACACACCCACCGGCTGTCATCCCTGCGAAAGCAGGGACCCAACTATCCGCTGGCGTAGGCTGCGAGATGGGTCCCTGCTTTCGCAGGGATGACATCGCGCCCGGCTCGGGTCATCAGTGAAAAAGCTCTGGAGAGGTTCTTCAATGCCCGTCGCCGAATACATCATCCCCGGCATGCTGATCCGCGATCACCTGCTGCCGGTGCCGCTCGATTGGCAGAAGCCCGAGGGTCAGTCGATCGAGCTGTTCCTGCGCGAGGTGGTCGATCCGACCAAGCGCCATGACGACCTGCCGCTATTGGTGTTCCTGCAGGGCGGCCCCGGCGGCAAGTCACCGCGTCCGACCAAGGGCAGCCCGTCCTGGCTGGCCGAGGCGCTGAAGACGCATCGGGTGATCCTGCCCGACCAGCGCGGCACCGGTCGCTCCACCCGCATCGAAGCCGCCACCATGGCGCAGTTCTCCGATGCAGAGGCCGCCGCCGACTATCTCGGCCATTTCCGCGCCGATTCCATCGTCGACGATTTCGAGCACGCCCGCAAAACCCTGTTCGCCGGCAAGCGCTGGGAATCGCTGGGCCAGAGCTATGGCGGCTTCCTCACCCTCACCTATTTGAGCCGTTACCCCGAAGCGCTCGCTGCCTGCTATGTCGCCGGCGGCCTCGCCAGCCTCAAGCCCGATGCCGACGAGGTCTACCGCCGCACCTACCCGCGCGCCGCAGCAAAGAGCCGGCTCTATTACAAGCGCTATCCCGACGACGTCGCCCGCGTCGCCGCTATCGCCGATTTCATCGACGGCAACGAGGTCCGCCTGCCCGATGGCGACCGGCTCACCGTCAAACGGCTGCAGACCATCGGCATTGATCTCGGCATGGCGCCCGGCCACGAGAACGTCCACTGGCTGATCGACGAAGCCTTCTCCGCCCCGGGCCGGCTATCCGACCACTTCCTCGCCAGTGTCATGAGCCTCACCAGCTATGACGGCGGCCCGCTCTTTGCCGCGCTGCAGGAGAGCATTTACGGTCACGGCGCCGGCGCCACCGACTGGGCCGCCGAGCGGGTCCGCGCCGAGCATCCCGAGTTCGATCCGTCGGCCCGTCCGCTGCTGTTCACCGGCGAGATGATGTATCCTTGGATGTTCGAGGAAATCCGCTCGCTCCGCCCGTTCCGCGCCGGCGTCGAGGCGCTGGCGGCGCGACGGAGCTACTCCGCGCTCTACGACCTGCAGCGGCTTGCCGCCAACCAGGTGCCGGTCAGCGCCGTGGTCTATTTCGACGATCTCTATGTCGATGCCGGCCTGTCGCTCGAAACCGCCGCCGCGGTCGGGAACCTCCAGCACTGGGTCACCAACGAATACGAACATGACGGCATCCGTCAGAGCGGCGACGTGTTCAAGCGGCTGGTGGAGATGGTGAAGGAAGCAGGTGGGCCGCTGAAGGCCTAGGCACGACTTGCAGCAGGATTCCTCCCCACCGAGGCGGCAGTCGGGATTTCCTCTCCCGCTTGCGGGGGAGGGGGGACCAGCCGAAAGGCTGGTGGGAGGGGGGTGCCACAAACACCGGCCTCCGCCCAGTCCGCCCATCATTCGTGCGTGGGGCTCCCCCCTCCCACCACGCTTTCGCGTGGTCCCCCTCCTCCGCAAGCGGGAGAGGAATCCTGACTGCGCGCGGCGTGCACAAGATGCCCCTAAATCACCCCGCGTCTGATCGCCTCGGCCACTGCCTGCACGCGGTTGGAGGCGTTGAGCTTGGTGGTGATCTCCTGCACCTTGCGCTTCACGGTGATCTCGGTGAGCGCCATCTCGCTGGCGATGTCCTGCGAACGGCTGCCGTCGGCGAGCAGCCTGAGCATCCTGACCTCCTGCGGGCTGAGCCCGCTGTCGCGCTGGATCTGCTGCGATGCCACGCGCCGATATTCCTCCATCATTGCCGGGATCAGCTCGGCCGACAGCGTGCGCTCGCCGGCATGGATGGCGCGGATCGCCTGCGCCAGCGTCTCGTAGGAATTGGTCTTGAGCAGATACGCATCGGCGCCCGCCTCCAGCGCCCCGACCAGGTACTGCCGGTCGTCATAGGTGGAGAGGATAATGCATTTGGGCGCATCGGCCCGCGCCTTGATCAGCCGCGCCAACTGGATGCCGTCCATGGTGCCGAGCCGGATGTCGATGGTCACCACATCGGGCTTGCGCCGCACCAGCTCCTCCAGCGCATCGTTGGCATTGCCCGCTTCGGCCACCACCTTCATGTCGCCTTCACCCTCCAGCAGGCTCTTCACGCCGCGGCGGAAGATCTCGTGGTCGTCGACGATCATGACCTTAATGCGCTGCTGATCCACCTGGCACCCCGATGATGATGTTGGTCCCCTGCCCTGGGCGGCTGTCGATCGACACCTCGCCGCCCACCGCGTTCGCCCGCTCGCGGATGCCGACGAGGCCCAGCCCCTGTTCGGCCGCATCGAGCGCGAAACCGCAACCATCGTCGCGGATCGACACTTCGAGCCGCGTCGGGGCGAAATCCAGCAGCAGCTCGAGCCGCTCCGCCCCGGCATGGCGGACGGCGTTCTGGCACGCCTCCTGCACGATGCGGTAGACCGCGAGGTCGGCCTCCGGCCCGAGCGCGAACGGCGTGCCGCTGACGCTGATATCGGTGGCGAGCGACACGCTGGCCGGCAGCGACGACAGGTAGTTCTCGAGCGCCGGGATCAGCCCCAGCTCGTCCAGCACCGTCGGCCGCAGGGCATAGATGATCTGCTTCATCTCCTGCAGCGTGGTGTCGAGCATGCGCTGGCACTGCGTCAGCCGCTGGTCGAATTCCGGATCGACCACCCGTCGCCTGAGCGCCTGCAGTTCATAGGTGGAGGCGAGGATCGACTGCGCCACGCTGTCATGCAGGTCATAGGCGATGCGCCGCCGCTCTTCTTCCTGCACGCCCACCAGCCGCCGCAGCAGCGCCTGCAATTCGTGCGCCTTGTGGGCGATCTCGTCGCGCGCATCCTGCAGTTGCGCCGTGCGGCTCGCGACCTTCTGCTCCAGCGCCTCGCTGAGCTCGGTGGCGCGCGCGAACAGCCGCGCGTTGCCGATCGCCACCACGGCCTGGTCGGCAAAGGTACGCACCACCCGGCCATGCTCGGTGCTGTAGAAATCCGGCTCCGGCCAGTCGATGCAGAGCCAGCCGATGCAATCGTCACCCAGCACCAGCGGGGCGCTGCACCACGAGCGCACCTGCCCGGTTCCAGGCTGCCACACCCAGTCGAGCTGGGTGCGGACATCGCCGATGATCAGCGTGCGGTGGTCGCGCAGCACCGGCGCGCTGAGCGGCGCATCCTCGGGCCGGAACACCACGCTGCGCACCAGCGCGTCATCGGGGTAGCCCTTGGCCGCCACCACCCGCATCAGCCCATCCTCGCCCAGCAGCGTCACCCGGCAGCCGCGATGCGGCACCACCCGGCCCAGCTCCTTGAGCACCGCCTCGAGCACATGGCTGGGGTCGAGGCTGGACGAGATGATGCGCGACACGTCGGCCAGCGTGTCGGCGAGTTCGCGCTCCTGCCGCTCGGCCGCGAACAGCCGGTTCTGTTCGATCGCCGGAGCGATCTGGTCGGCAATGGTCTGGAGGAGGATCACGTCGTCACGCCGGAACGCATCGCGCCGGTCGCTCTGGATATCGAGCACCCCGATCACCCGCTGCCCCAGCCGCAGCGGCAGGGCCAGTTCCGAGGCGGTGTTGGGCAGCATGGCGTGCGAGACGAAATGCGTGTCCTGCGTCACGTCGGCCGAAATGCGGATCCTGCCGGTTTCGGCCACCCGCCCGATGATGCCGCGGCCGATGGTTTCGCTGAACCCCGCCGCCATCAGCTGCTCGGCAAACGGCCCGCTCGCATGCACCAGGTCGGTGCTGCCCGCCGCCTCGTCGACCAAAAGCAGCTGGATATGCTCGTAGCCTAGGGAGCGATGGATCAGCCGGGTGATCTCCTCGAACAGTTCCGCCCGGTTGTGGATCGAGGTCACCTGCTGGCCCAGACGGTGCACCAGCGACAGGTGGCTGCGGATGCGCTCGCTCTGCGCCATCAGCGCGCTGGTCTGCAACAGGCCGCTGAGATCGTCGGCCACCAGCCGCACCAGTTCGGTGCGCCGCCGGGCCCCGCGCTCGGCCAGCGGAAAACCGAGCACCACATGGCCTTGCGGCCCTTCGATGCCGGCCAGCACCGCGCCCTCCACGGCATAGCCCTGGCTGGCCGCCCGGTTGATCAGGTGGGTGGGAAAGCTGACCGTTTCCCCCGCGCGCAGCCTCACCTCGCCCAGCTGCCGGTGGATCGACGGCGGAATATCGCCCGATACCAGCACTTCGACGCCGCGTTCCCCGCCCAGGAGCAGCGCCGCCCAGCGGGCGCCGGTGACGCCGATCGCCCGTTCCATCCGTTCGATCAGCTTCTGCCGGTCGGCGATTTCCGGGTCGGTGGTCAACAGGTGCTGCAACCGCAGCGCCTGCATCCCGTCATCGTCGTCGCGGTAGAGCGGGCGGGCGAGCGAGACGCCGGTCTGTAC
>Ga0209922_103271_pt1 | contig 13080 bp, 9 predicted proteins | sample ThiBiot_500_biof_FD_183946 | JGI IMG/M metagenome (GOLD analysis project Ga0209922, IMG submission 183946) | Wastewater bioreactor microbial communities from Cape Town, South Africa - Thiocy_expt_500_biof (SPAdes) | ecosystem: Engineered > Bioreactor > Thiocyanate-remediating > Anaerobic-Aerobic ...
TTCATCTTCGTAACATTGGCAAAATTCATTTTCGTCGTTGATGATGAATTCGATTCATCAGTTGATTCTTTCGGCGGTTTTGTCAAAACATCAGCCAGTGATGTTGTGAGAATATTCGAAGCAAATGGATTATATTCTCCTGTTGTCGATGCAGCAACGAGTAGAGAAGTCGAAGAAGAAGGTGGAGGTGGTGGAGAAATCGAAGCAGATGATGATGATGTTGACGATGGTACTAATGGCATACGATAGCCTGGTTGAGATGGTATCAATGGTTTTGGATGATTGTTTGTGTCTATTGATGTTGATTGTTCGATTTTCTGATGAGAATTATTTGGATAATGTTTATTCGAATGTGAATAATGATACGAATTAGGTGGTTTTATATGATTTGATTGATGATTCCATCGATTTGAATTCACCCATGTTGCACCTGTTACTGTCAATGGTTGTGAAGTTTTTCCTATCGACGATGAATTCGTTGTTGTAGTATTTCTCTTCGATTGAATGTTCGAAGAACGAGTATTGTTCGTCGTCGGGAGATCTACTTGAAAATAATCGATTTTCGGTGTATTCTCATCGTCATGATTCGAAGTAACTGTATTTGATCGTGATTTCGATTTGGTTTCATTGATTGAAGGTAGAAGACTCATTAGATCTGTTTGTGAATTCTTTAGCATTGTCTGCACTAGTTGATGTGCATGTTTGATTGCATCAACAGTGCCTTTGATAACAATTGTTTTATCGCCAATAGCTCGTTTATTTTCGATTTCAATCGTGGCACCTGTTGCTTCTCGAAGAACATTCAAATTCGATCCATTTCGTCCGATAATTCTCGAATATTGTTCATGTGGTATGACGATTTTCTTTTGTTTACCAATAACTTCTTGCCAATCATCATCAACAACAATTGTATTTGTCTCTTGTTGTTTCGTTTTCAGAGCGAGATTTTCTTGACGTCGTTCGATTTTCCTCGTCATTGTATTCGTTTTCTTTTTATTATTATTATTATTATTATTATTTGATTGTTTCGATTGAAGAATCGAAGATTCAGGCGAAGGAGATTTCGGTTCGATTGGTTTATTATCTGTATTAACCATTTGCAAACGTAGATCATCATCAACGACGAGTGTTGTCGATTGAGAAGATGAAGAAGGAAGTTGTTGAGAAGATACAGGTTCTTCATTTTCATTATGTTCTTCTTCGTCGTCGTCTTCTTCATCTTCTTCGGTTTTCGTTCGTGATTCGTTGACAGTCGTTGATTTTTGTTTGCCTTTCTTTTTTGCTTTTCGTTTTTCACGTTTCTTTGCTGCAGCTACTTTTCGAGTTTCTTCACGAGATTTTTCTAAATCAATCTCTTTCAATAAACTGTTCGCAGCTTTATTAGCTTCAGCTGCTTGCCGTTCTTTGGCCGATATAATTAAATCCATACATATTTGACATTTTTTCAATAGATCTTTGTCTGTAATTGTTGTTATCAATCGTCGACAATCGGCATCCGATGGAAATTGTCGAACTTGTCGAACAAGATACTTCACAACTTTACTATGTCCTTTTCGAAAAGCTGCCATTAAACACGAAACTTTTCGTAGATCGCTCGTATCGGGATCAGCACCACGTGTAATCAATAATTGTACAACTTCTAAATGACCATTATTACATGCGAGCCAAAGTGGCGTCGCACCTTTCTTATTTCGAGCATCAATTGTTGCGTCATAGAGAAGTAATAATTCAACGAATTTATGATGACCTTTATCAGCAGCAATCGTCAAAGCTGAAAATAGGATCGATAAGTATGAAAGTACGTGGTTTTTTGTTGTTTAGTACCTGTATCTTTCGATGTTGGCACGGGTGGTGCATTGACATCAGCACCTCGTTCTAATAGAACCCGGCCAACATCAACATAACCACCTGATGCTGATTCCATCAATGGCGTAAGACCTGTTTTAGCTCGATGTTCGATGTTTGCTTTTCGATCGACGAGTAACGAAACAACTTCAGCACGTCCTTGAAAACATGCTAATGTCAATGCAGTATTTCGATTGGTTTCGATTTGTGCATTGATATCCGAGTTCATGTCTAATAAAAGTTTGACAGCAGCTACATGTCCATTCATAGATGCGAGCATTAACGGCTAAATAAATAAATAGACTTTATTATTGCAAAGAAAGACTCGAATTTTAACATACAGTTATGCCTAATTTACTTCCCGTCCTAAAAAAAGAACAAAAAAATTCATAAATGGAACAAAAAACTAAAGAATCAATACCTCGAATTAACTTCTGCGCCGTAATTTAACAGTAAACGAATGATATTTACATATCCACCAGACGCAGCAAGACTCAATGCTATGAAAAAAAAGTCAAAATCAAATATTTCACAAACGAAAAGACAACGAATTCTACCCGTATAATCCGATACATTTCGATGTTCTCGATTGGCTCCTTTTTTCAAAAGAACTTCAACAACATCTTGTCGTCCACCGCTACACGCCAGCGATAGAGCTGTATCTTTCGTTCGTTCAGATTGTGCTTCAATCATAGCATCATTTTCCAGCAAACGTCCAACGATATTTGCATGTCCAGCCGTTGCTAAACAATTCAATTTCAAAAAAAAAAATAACTGAGAAAACAAACAAACAAACCCGCTAAGATCAACGGAGTAAAACCTTTCTTATCACGATGTTCAATGTTAGCACCTCGATGTAAAAGTAAACAAACAAGTTCTTCATGTCCTCCAGCACATGCTAAAGTCAATGCTGTATCATGATTCGAATCGGTTTCACAATCGATATCAATACGATTTTGAAAACGTCGATGAGTATTCATCTGAGAGAGATTATTGACTAAAGAAGAACGAGAAGATTGTTGATCTTCATTGATTGTTTTCGTTTTTAAACAAGTCACTGTTGGTGTTGGTTCGTGATGAGTTAATTTATTTATTGATGATGTAAATGGTGGCAATGATTTTAATTGTTCACTGAATGATTGATTGGCAACTTTTTTTATTTTCTGTACGAGATCGGGATGATTGGTTTTAAGTTCAAGATTCGATGGATGATTAACTAATTCTCGTAGATGTTCGAGAGCTTTTTGTGTATCCGTATTAATACACATCGAGATTTTCGTTGCATTCGTTTGACAATCATCGTTGACTGTTGTTGTCGGTAAGAATTTGAAATTCTTCATTTGTGTTTCGATTTGTTCGATGCGACGATTACTTTTCAATGTTGTACGATGAAAAGATCGTTTTAATTTTGAATAATGTTGATGATACTGTAATGATGAAATATTCAATTTGTTCGGTAGTGATGATGAATTTGATTGTGTCGAACAAGTCGAAAAGAAGTCGATGGTTTGAGGTGGATTGGGAAGAAATGATTGAGATGTTGATTCAGATACAGATGAAGATGATGATGTTGACGATGAAGAACTAGATGTTGATGAAGATGATGTTGTTCGTTTCTTCTTACCACTAAATGTATTCGAAGAATCTTTTTCAATTGATTGAATTTGAGGAAGAATTAAATCTAAAGAGATTCAATCGATGAGAAAAATAAAAATGAGAAATAGATCATTTCAAACTTGATTGTAAAGGTTGTGATTTTTTATCGGTCGTTTCACAAATTGGTACGGTCTGTGTAACATTTTTCGGATATTCGAGTAGCAATTTTACTATTTCAGTATAACCACCTTTCACTGCTTCGATTAAACAATTCAAACGATCCTTTATAATAAAAAAAAGAAAACAAGGTAAATCAATTTCGATTTATTGGTTTTTTTCTACTTTAAGAAGATGATTTGGATCTGCACCATGTTGAAGTAATAAAGAAGCTATATCGAAATGTCCATTAGCACATGCTAACGACAGAACATTTGCATCATTACTATTTGTTGTTCGATTTATATCTGCTCCTTTAGATATTAAATATCGTACTGTACATAAATGACCAGCTCGTACAGCTTTCATTAATGCTGTTCGTCCTTCATTATCAGTTTGATCGATATGTGCACCGGAATGAAGTAAAACTTCGGCTACTTCAGTATGATCACCTTCGCATGCGTAACTCAATGCTAAATCAAAAAAAGAAAACTATCGAATTTAAAATCTTTTCCTTAACCGACCTGTTTCTCCAGCTGATGCTGTTCTATTCACATCAGCATGATTTTCAATAAGATATTGAACTAATTCTAAATGTCCTTCTTGTGCAGCTTCCATCAACGGTGTCGATTGTCCGAGATTGACATTAGCTTCATGTTGAATGAGAATTTTGGCGACATCAAGATATCCTCCTGCACACGCCAATGTTAATGCTGTTTCTTGTTGATCTTCAGTTGTATGATTAACATCAGCGCCTTTCGATACAAGTAGACTAACAAGTTCATCATGTCCTTCTCGACTAGCTTCCATCAACGGTGTATAACCTTCGTCATTAACTTCTTCTAGATTTGCACCACGTTCAATTAATAATTTGACTAATTCAATATGACCACCGCATGCACTCAATGTCAACGGACTTTCGTAACTATCCGGTGGCATATTAACATCAGCACCATGATCGAGAAGTAATCGAGCGACTTGAACATGTCCGTCCATGCAAGCTTCCATCAATGCTGAAAATTTGCAAGATTTTATCTATCGATTTCGAATCATCGGGCAATACCTGTATGCATTTCATCGGTTTTATGATGTTTACTATCTGTCGATTGTGTATTTACACCAGCGCCATGATTAAGTAGAACTTGTGCTACTTCCACATGACCACCACTGGCTGCTTCCATCTAAATCAACAAGAAAAAACTCGATCTTCCACAAAAGTTTCTCTCTTACAAGAGGTGTATGCCCATTTTCATTGGTTTCTTCTACTTTAGCACCATGTTCAAGTAGAAGTCGAACAATATCTGCATAACCCTATCGAAAAATCACGAAAAGATTTTATTTGGCACAATTCGAATAGAAAATATCTACTCCTCCAGCTGCATAATGCAATGCCGTATTTCCCGATGTTGATTGCATATTTACACTTGCATTTGATTTTAACAAAAGTTCAACAATTTCATAATGTCCTCCGGTGCATGCTTCCATTAATGGTGTACAATCTTGTTTTGTTCCTCGATCATCGATATCAATATTTGGTATTGTTGTGAGCAACAATCGAACAAGATCTAGATAACCATTTGAACAAGCTAGAGTAAGAACACTGTCACCATCTTCGTTGACATCGCTAATATGTTCTTTTCCATTGGTTGTTTTAAGAAATTTTTCGATTGTTTGAAGATCGTTATTTAAACAAGCACGAAGAAATAGTTCGGAATAATCTTTGGAAATGAATTTCGTTTTGGTTTCTTGTTGATTTGTTGTTGATGACATGGCATGAGCGATTTCATGTAAACCATTGAGATTGAGATTATTCGTTACACTACTTGTTAAGAGTTGAACAACTTGTTTATCACGCCAGAATTCATCTGGTATAGGTGAATTAGTGATTCCCGTTGCTTGAAGTAAAGCAGCAAGTTTTGTTTGAGTATCTCGATCGATTATATTCAAATCCATTGAATCATGATTATTTGATAATAATTGATTCGTTGAATTAGAATTCAATGGTTCATCATCATCATCATCATCTTCGTATTCATCACTTGTGTCAATCTAAAGAAAATAGTTTTTTTGTTGTTCTATGATTTCGTTTAGATCTTGAAGTTTGGAATTTACAATCTCATCATCGTCGTCATCAGTTAACATTCCGTGTTCGTGATAACGTGCTAAACCAACAGATGCAATTGAAATATCAGATAAATCTCTTGTATTCGTTTGATTCGAAGTATTTTTCAGACATAAAGAACCATGATTCATGCTAGAAAAAGATATTCACATGTGTGTGTGTGTTTTTCTGAATGAAACAAATATTCTTTTTCACGAGCAAAAAATAAATAAATAAATCGAACAACTCAGTGAGCAGTTAATCGAAGAAGGTCAGTCGTTTGGTTGGTTCATAACGGAACATTGGGATAGTATGAAAGATGAGATACATACATAAATAGAAAGGAGAAGGGCAGAGAAGAGAGAACGAGCAGAACACCACCATCAACATCAATCCTAACATGACGATGTGATATAATCTGGATGGCTGGTAAAACATACGCATACATCGATTGCAACCATTGACATATTCCTTGATCAATTAAAATAAATTGAAGAGATTTTTTTGAGTTTAAACATAGTTCAGTGAGATTTGTTTTTAATTGAATGATTTTAAACGAGAAATTTTCTCGAGTTTTTCATTGATTGACTTCGTTGTTTTTCTCTCAAACAGATGCCGCTCGTAGTCGTAGAATTCGATATTGAAAAGAGAGTTTATTATTAAAAGAGACAGATCAATCAATTGCACAATGAGAAAAGTTTGGCAAACAAAAAAAATATGAACATTTCTTTCCATGAGAATCGACATTGAGTTTGACTATTGTCGTAATTTGTTTGATAGAGATGCGCCGATGATGAACCTTCTTGTCGAGGTAGACGAAGTAGTTCCTCTCCTAAAATAAATCAAATCAAATCGAGATTTCAAAGTTTTTTTTTTCCGTCGTACTTGTTCGTCGTCGAACGAGAATCGTCGATTGTTTATCCTGATATCGACATGTGAAATTAGCTGAACTAAAATTGTGCGATACTTTCTTATTCAAAAAAATCGTTAATCGTTGAGAATTGAGAGTGATTGTTTCGAGAAGAAATTGATAGTTAGCAGTAAATAAATCTTCATCGTTGATTAACCATTGAAGTTTAGCAAGATCAATTGATGATTGACATAGAAATGAACAAGTTATGGAAAATGTTCGATTAGATGGCGAAAGAAGGAGAGGTGATGAAGGAGTGACATATGGATTTGCTAGAAACAAAAATAGTGAAATTCATTTTTGAATGCAAATCAAAATTGTTCGATCGTACAATTGACAATGAGTTTAATGGTATGTTGACCATGATGTGTTGATTTACATCGATAATAGCCTTGATCATCGATTAAAATATTATTAATTAATAAACGAGATGTTGAGGGCGATGAAATAAGATTAAATCTTTCAATGGACGCATACTCAGGGAGAAGAATATCTCCGATGGAAATGAATGATAAACGATTCGTCGAAGAATTTGGACGAAACCATGAAATCTAATTCAAATGAGACACATTCACGATTAGTTCTTTCTTGGGAAATAAAAAAAAAAGAATTAGTTCAACGTACGATTTCATTGCTTTTTCTTATTGAATAAATTGGACATGTTAGTTCAACATTGGTACCACATGGCACATTCATAAATGTTGTCGAACAATGAACTAGTTTTAGAGGTTTTTTTTATTAATAAGAATAAGTCTCTATCAAATAATTAACTTACTAAGACATATCGAAAATGAAAATAAAAGATAAGTGATATGGATTGATTTAGATTGAATTCGAAACGACAAGTTGAACATGATTATCACGAACTGTCTGCAGCATTGCGTCTGAAAGTCAATGTAAAGATAAAAATCAAACAAAATGTATGATTAACTTTTTCAAATGAAAAAAGAGGGGAGAACACTGCAGACATCAATTGATGTGTTTTTTATATTCTCTCTTTACTTCTAATGATCAAACAATTAATTGACGTAGAGTGAGATGTGTTTATATGAAATTTGAGTTGATGTAGCTTTTGCCATATGTCAACAAGAGAAAAGAGAAAGAACAACTGTTCAGTCTGTTTCATAGACAAAAGAACAAAGAGTTAACTTTCGAGTTCCTACAAGCACTTGAATGGTTTATTACATAAAGAAAAAGAAAACGAGAGAATAGACGCAATAGCTCATGCAGACAATAGATTCTTGAATAAGTCAGACTGAACGAATGACTAGAGAAAGAAAGACAGAAAGACAGATAGAGAGAGAGAGAAATGGAATAAATTATTTCTTTCTTTTTTTTACTATTGAACTTCCAACAATGACAAACACTAAGAATCTTGAATTAGATCGATATAAATGATGATGAATGACACACGAGAATCACATCATTTTCATCATCGTCAATAAGGCTTAGCAATCAAACGAGATTTGCCTTTCGACTGATGTTGCACGTGCTCATCTCAAACTACACTAGCCAAAATTCCCTAACGGCACATATGATGCAACGTTAACATACATACATACATACATCAGTAAAACAAAAAGACACGAACAATCATCACTCATACAAATGGACTTTTGTTTCTTGTCTATATATTAGATGTATTCGATTTCTGTTCATCATATTCAATTTATCAAGAAAAAGGATTTCTATTGAAATCAATTAAGATGACAATTGATTTCATATTGCTTGTCACGGTAGATCTAAAAAATAAGTTATACTCACATAAAACAAAAAACGTCGTGAAAGATAAAAATCAAGTTAATCTTTGAAAGACTGTTCAATTGATGTTGATGATAAGAAACCAAAATGTCAAAGTTTTTTAAATGGATTGACTATGTGTATAGTAGCGTGCTAGCTTTAGCAATTCACCCGCCGGAAAAATCTTTGTAAATTCGAGTTGAGATGAGTTATGAACTAGAGTTGATGAGCATTCCTTCAATTCTCGATTAACTATCAAAAGAGACATACAACAAGCGAGAAAGAAAGACAGAGAGAGATTGAGGGAGAAGAGAGAAAAAGAGAAAGAGAAAGAAAACGAGAACAATGTCTCTCCTATTGTTCAAACTCTACAATTAAGGTAATTCACTCGTTGTTAACTTCACATTTTTTTTTAATTCGACAACCTCCAAACATGATCATGTTCACTTGAATGAACAAAAAGTCTTTTAATGAAAGAAAGGAAATCAAGACACTTCCGTTTCATATATTATTTCAAATATATCAAAAGAATGAAAGAAAAGAGAACACATACATATAAAAAAATCGATTGCCCAACAAGTTTCTTTTTTTTTAATGTTGTGTTCTGTTTGAGTCGAAAACTACGGGAATCAGTTTACTTTTTTCTTTCTTTCTTTCTTTCTGTTTTCTGTTACAATCAACAACATCACCTGAGAGACGCAAAGTGTGAGAGTTCTGTTTGTTCAATCGATCGCAGAAAGAAAATCGAATGACGTTACAATTGAATCAAAGAATTCTAAACGAACCACTTGCATCCAATGCTGAATGGGTTCACGAAAGTTCGGCACAAGTATGTGTGCTCATCATAAATCATTTTCTTTTTCTATTTTGAGATTGTATATGATTGATAATCTGATTCTCAATGGGAGGTGTCACTGATCATGACGATCGATGAGCTACTACCTAAACACAAACGCCTGCCCGCCTCTCGACTTCTAACATAATATTCAGGTCACGACATGATGCCTATTATCATAAGCTTACCTTTCTCTATGATGTAACTTATTACTATTACCCAGATGTATGTCTATGTCTATCCTTAGGCTTGACATGAATTGTGTGAGTGAGAGAGAGAAGAAAATTTGCTAATCATGATATGAGTTTTCTTTTTTAAAACGATTGAACAAGTGATCAAAAGATTTCTTATCAATACTCGGGCTGCTTTTTTCGTTTCATTGATCTAATGAAATTAGATACCGTTCACCTTTGTCTTCTTTCACATGACATGTCATGTATCAATCTCATGTAATTCTAGGTTGAAATTAAATTATATCATGGACATACGGGAGCGATTAATTCTTGTCAATTGATTGAAAATAAGAATTGGCTTATTACAGGATCGAATGACAATACAGCTCGTGTTTGGGATTTCAAAACAGGCAAACAAATACAATTGTATAAGCTCAATCATGATATGGCATCTGTACCATCAGTTCGAATCAATCACGATGCAACTCGGTAGGGATAATTCAATTGTATGAAAAATTAGCATTCTTTATCTTTGAATGTCTAGTTTATATTCATGTAGTTGGGATAAGACAGTTCGATGTTTTGACACTGAAACAGGCCAAGAAATAGTAATTTCATTTGCGAGAAAAAAAAATCAATTCTTTTCTTTTGTTTTAATAGTGGAAAGGTGTTCATGAACATATTGTAACTAATTGTCATATATCTCACGATGGAAAATCTTTATGTTCAAGTACAGATTTAGATAGTAGTTTAACAATATGGGATGCCAATAGTGGTGTTATTAATGCACATATTCCTCATGTTCATGAATCGACAATAACAAGTTGTCAATTTAACATGGCTGATGATCGAATAATCACAACGTCGACAGATAAAACAACGAAATTTTTCGATTTAGTTTCTCAACGTTCGACAATGACATTGAAGTATTGGAGAATTCAAAAAAAAAGACTCTAACTTAATCAACTAATTTCTCTTGTGTCTAATTGAATTTAGAGGTCACGAAGGAGCAGTCACCAGTTGTGCATTCAATAGTTTCGAACGTTTATATGCAACATCTTCATGGGATAAAACAGTACGTCTATATGATGCTACAACTGGCAGTTTTAGGTGAGCAAAAAGAAAAAGAAATTAGCTCTTGCCATTCATTGGAACACAGTGGGTGTTCAAATTAATGAGAAAGACGTTTCTTTCTTCATCGACTCCTCCTTCTTTTTCTTTTTCTGTTCATTATCCTGCTGAGCATGTCAACTGTTCAATTGATATGTATATTTATTCTTTTCTTTCGTAGACGTGAAGGTCCTTTAATGTTACCAAAATTACATGAAGGTTCAATCGCTGCATGTCATATGTCCGGTGATGCTACATTACTTGTCACCGGCGGTTATGATCTTCGTATTGTATTATGGGATTTAGAAAATATGACACATAAATTAGTTCTACGTGTACGATGAACATTCTTTGTCGTGGAATTTTTTAATCTGACTTTTCTTCGTAGGGACATCGAGATTGGATTAATGATGTGTGTTTGACAAGTGATAATAAATGGATTATATCGGTTTCGAATGTAAATTAATTCGAAAGAGAAATGTTCGTTTTTTTTGTTTTTATTCGAAATCAAATTTTAGGATTGTGATATTCGTTTATGGCATGTAGAAAATTGTGATAACATTAAACAAGTTGTCGAACAAAGTAAAACTTTAAAAAATGCGAAAATTGTCAGCGTATGTATTCGATAGATTCGTTTTTTTGAGATAAAAATTTGTTTTTTTTTTAAATATTTTCAAAGTGTTCGCGATGTGGCAAAAGTTTTTCATCGAATAAATTGAAACGTGACAAAAGCGATTTATCTTCAACAGTTCTTCTCTGTGTTTTCTGTCGTTTGGATGAAAAACAAAAAAATTCCAGCCATAATCGATTGTTAAACGAATACGATCGAGCAGCATTCAGTGAACAACTAAAACAACCATCATTAACTGACACTTCATTTCTACATCTTCAAAATCATTGAGAAAATCTGTGTTCTTCTCTTTTGACAGAAAAGGATATGCCATTGGTCTCAACCTGACAAGAAGGTTGCAAAGATTTATTTGTTTCTTTCGTTTATCCTTGTCTGTCTGTCTGTCTATCTATCTTTCTGGATTTCTTCAACCTTCGCATGATTTGTATATTGATCGATAACTAATGAGCAAAAACCTTGTTACAACCTTCAGAAATCAAGGAATACTTGTGTGTATTTTCTATTCGATATTATTTGGAAACAAATAAAAATCAGTTCGAATTCAAATTTCTATTTCGATCCGTTATTTCAAGGTCAAAACTAAAGAAAATATTCAAATCAGATACGACATATCTTTGCTTATCCTTGATGAATATTTCTCCTATATTCTAATGGCATTGTGCGCATGTACAAGGTTTTTTTTAGTCGTTCTTTGATACGTTAAAGTCATCGCACGCACATATATATATATATATATATTTTTGTTCTCAATCTTCTTCGCATTTTTTTCCTTCTTATTCAAGGTCTAAATAATAACATGACATGAGAATAGTAATAACAACAACAACAACAACAACGTCGACCGCAACAATAACAATAATAACACTGGAGTTCTCTTTCTTTTTTCTTATTTGTTCGATTGAAAAAAAATAAAGCCAAAACAAACCCGACGAGAATGAAAAAAACACACATGACGAGTGGAAAACACCATCGACAATAACAACGGATGTTTTTGAAGGTTTTGTCATCGAAACGCCTTCGTATAGGCAAAATGCAAAAATACGACTTCACCTTCACCGCAAAAGGAAGGAGAGAAGAAGAAGAAGAAGAAAAAAGAAAGCGCCGAGACATACAGTCAGTCAGAGAGATAGAGAACGGAAAATAATATTTTTTTTTAAATGCCACAACAAAAAAAGAAAAGCGTCTGTAAAGCAGACAACAACGTAGAGTATTTTGTTCGTCGCTATTGAGCTCGTTGTATATCAATCATCTGTTCTTTTTTGCGTGTGTATGTAACAGTTCATCAATTGAGTACTTCAAGGTTGTTTATTGGCTCGTGTTTTTAGAAGAGGTGTGTACTACGCACATTTTTATCTTTACTTCATCCGCATACAGGCATTCAAGGTCATAGAATCTTGTTTTTTTTCCTTGTATTTCTCTCCTTCATTTCCAGTCTCATTTTTATTCATGGGCATCGATCGAGCGAGAAACGAAGAACGTATAAAGAATCGTTATTCTATCCTTCTTATTTTGCTTTGAATAACTTCTCGCGTGTGTTTATGCTGTTTAAAGAAATCCGACAATTCTATGTAAATTATAGCAGTTATTAATCGATAAATTTCGATGTATCATTTCTTTTCTTTTTGTTTTTCTATAATTTTAGATGTCAAAATCTCAATGACAAGAATACATTGGTATTGAGTGAGAAAACATATTTGAATATATTCGTTCGATGAGTGAAAATGATGATCATGACAAGAATTGCTCGAGTAGTGACGACAATGATGATGATGATTACGAGCCAACATCAACGTTCATAATTGATAAATATTTTTCTGATAAACCGATTGAAACTAGTGATGATGATGATGATGATGATGGCGATGAAAGTGATATTGAAAATCAATATATATCAACAAAATATTTGATTCGATCGAATCGTTTATCGACTATTCTTCGGCAAACTAATAAACTTGTCGAAATTAAATTAAATATTCATCGAAC
>Ga0209922_103274_pt1 | contig 13074 bp, 10 predicted proteins | sample ThiBiot_500_biof_FD_183946 | JGI IMG/M metagenome (GOLD analysis project Ga0209922, IMG submission 183946) | Wastewater bioreactor microbial communities from Cape Town, South Africa - Thiocy_expt_500_biof (SPAdes) | ecosystem: Engineered > Bioreactor > Thiocyanate-remediating > Anaerobic-Aerobic ...
CGCGCCTGGCCACCTGGACGGTGGCGCGCAGCGTGCGCGACACGCTCGCACAATGCGGCTTCGCGGTCGACAAGGTGCCCGGCCTGCCCCCCAAGCGCGACAACCTGCAGGCCCGGTTCGACCCGCACTGGCAGCCGCGCACGAGCCGCCAGGCGCCCGCGTTCGCACGGCCGGCGCGCTGCCTGGTGCTGGGCGCGGGCCTGGCCGGCGCCACCGCCGCCGCCAGCCTGGCGCGCCGCGGCTGGCAGGTGACGGTGCTGGACGCGGGGGACGCGCCCGCCGCCGGCGCCTCGGGCCTGCCGGCGGGGCTGTTCGCGCCCCACCTCTCGCCCGACGACAACCTGTTCGCCCGCCTCTCGCGCGCCGGCGTGCGCGCCATGCTGCAGCAGTCGCAGGCGCTTTTGCAGGAAGGCATCGACTGGAGCCCGGCCGGCGTGCTGGAGCGCCGCCCCGCGGGCCAGCCGGGCCTGCCCGCCGGCTGGCACGACGGCCCCGGCGCCGACTGGAGCCGCACGGCCGACGCCGGGCGGCTGGCCGCGGCCGGCCTGCCGCCGGACGCCAGCGCCTGCTGGCACGCGCGCGCCGGCTGGGTGCGCCCGCCGCGCTTCATCGCGCGGCTGCTGGAGCAGCCCGGCATCGCCTGGCGGCCGCGCAGCGCCGTGGCCCGCCTGGCGCGCGGCGCCGACTGCTGGCAGGCGCTGGACGATGCCGGCAACCCGCTGGCCGAGGCCGAGCTGCTGCTGCTGGCCGCCGGCCCGGCCTGCAACGCCCTGCTGGCGCCGCTGCAGGCACCGCCGCTGCCGCTGCAGCCGGTGCGCGGGCTGATGTCCTGGGGCCCGCAACCCGCGCAGGCGCAGGGCCTGCCACCCTTCGCCGTCAACGGCGGCGGCGCACTGGCCGCCCACGTGCCCTGCGACGGCGGCCCGGCCTGGCACATGGGCGCCACCTTGCCGATGACCGCAGAGGAACAGGCCGCCGCCCACGCCAGCAACTGGCGGCGCCTGCAGGCCCTGGTGCCCGCGGCCGCGCCCGCGCTGCGCGCGGCCTTCGAGGATGGCCGGGGCCTGCGCGCCTGGGCCGGCGTGCGCTGCACGGCGCACGACCGCATGCCCATCGTCGGCCCGGTGGCGCCCGCCGCCCTGCCGGGCCTGTGGGTCAGCACCGCCATGGGCGCGCGCGGCCTGACGCGCGCCGTGCTGTGCGCCGAGCTGCTGGCCGCCCGCCTGATGGGCGAGCCCCTGCCGGTGGAGGCCCGGCTGGCCCAGGCCATGGGCTGCGAGCGGCTGTAGCCGGCAACCGCCGCCGGGCCGCGCCGCCATTGGCTCATAAGCTTATCCGCATAAGGGAAGCACAAAACAATAGTTTGTTCCCATAAGCCGTGCTTCTACAGTCGCGGCCATGCCCGATTTCGCGTTCATCCTCGCTGGTTTCGCCGTCGGCCTCATCGTGGGCCTGACCGGCGTGGGCGGCGGCTCGCTGATGACGCCGGTGCTGATCTTCGTCTTCGGCGTCAAGCCCAACCTGGCCGTGGGCACGGACCTGCTGTTCGCCGCCTTCACCAAGCTGGGCGGCACGCTCGGCCTGGCGCGCCAGCGCTTAGGGCGAATCGACCTTCAAACACCCCCGTCGTTGCCCATAGCGGCCCGCCAGGCTAGGCGCGAGGAGGGCGCTGGTAGGCACCAGCAACCGAAGAGCAACGACGCATGGCGGGCCGCTATGGGCAACCCTTCGGGCCAAGGCCCTGGGCAGCCCCCAGCGTCGTTGCTCGCCGCTGGTGTATCGCGATACACGGCGCGTCTCGCGCCTAGCCGTTGGCTGCCCAGGGCCTTGGCGACGGGGGTGTTTGAAGGTCGATTCGCCCTGACCCTGGCGCGTGGTGGCCCAGCTGTGCGCGGGCAGCATCCCCGCCGCCCTGCTGGCGCTGTGGGCGCTGCGCCACCTGGGGCCGGACAGCGCCGCCGCCCAGCGCCTCATGACCACCACGCTGGGCGCGGCCCTGCTGCTCACGGCGGCCGCCACCTTCTACAAGGTGCTGGTGTTCTCGCCCGAGCGCGCCGCCGCCGAGGCGGCACGCCGCCGCACACAGTCCGCCGACGCCACCCGGCCGCGCCACTGGAGCCTGCCGGTGCTGCTGGGCGCGGTGATCGGCGTCCTGGTCACCTTCACCTCGGTGGGCGCGGGCGCCATCGGCGTGTCGGTGCTGCTGCTGGTGTTCCCGCACCTGCCGCTGCCGCGCATCATCGCCGCCGACATCGCCTACGCCGTGCCGCTGACGCTGGTGGCGGGGCTGGGCCATGCCTCGCTGGGCTCGGTGAACTGGCCGCTCCTGGGCCTGCTGCTCGCCGGCTCGCTGCCGGGCATCTGGCTGGGCTCGCGCCTGGTCGCGCGCACGCCCGAGCGCCTGATCCGTTCCGTCCTTTCCGTGCTGCTGGCCTGGGCCGGGGCCAAGCTGGTTTTGATCTGAATCACTGATTTTTCTCTCCCCACGCCATGTACCAATACACCGACTTCGACCGCCAATTCGTGAAGCTGCGCGCGCAGCAGTTCCGCGACCAGCTGGAGCGCTGGCAGCGCGGCGAGCTGACCGATGAGCAGCTCCTGCCCCTGCGCCTGCAAAACGGCTGGTACATCCAGCGCTACGCGCCCATGGCGCGCATCGCCGTGCCCTATGGCGAGATCAGCAGCCTGCAACTGCGCACGCTGGGCCGCATCGCCCGCGAGTACGACAAGCCCGACCCCGAGCTGCTGGCCCACGCCCAGGCCACGCAGGACCAGCTCGAAGCCTCGCAGCCCGGCCAGACCCTGCCCGCGCCGCCGCTCAAGTACGGCTACGGCCACTTCACCACGCGCACCAACTGCCAGTTCAACTGGATCCCGATCACCAAGGCGGCCGACGTGATGGACCTGCTGGCCAGCGTGTGCATGCACGGCATCCAGACCAGCGGCAACGACATCCGCAACATCACCTGCGACGCCTGGGAGGGCATTGCCGAGGACGGCATCGTGGACTGCCGCCCCTTCGCCGAGATCACGCGCCAGTGGAGCTCGCTGCACCCCGAGTTCAGCTACCTGCCGCGCAAGTTCAAGATCGCCTTCAACGGCGCCGCCGAGGACCGCGCCGCCATCGGCTGGTACGACATCGGCCTGCAGGCGCTCAGGAACGACGCGGGCGAGGCCGGCTTCACCGTGAAGGTGGGCGGCGGCATGGGGCGCACGCCCATCGTGGGCAGCGTGGTGCGCGAGTTCCTGCCCTGGGACCAGCTGCTCAACTACATCGAGGCCATCGTGCGCGTGTACAACGGCTACGGCCGGCGCGACAACAAGTGGAAGGCGCGCATCAAGATCCTCGTGAAGAGCGAGGGCCAGGCCTTCATCGACGCGGTGGAGAAGGAGTACCGCGCCATCGTCGACCTGGACGGCGCCCCGCACACCATCACCCAGGCCGAGCTCGACCGCGTGACGAGCCACTTCGTGGTGCCAGAGTTCAAACGCGCCGACCTGCCCGCCAAGGTGGACCCGCAGGGCCAGCTCTACCAGCGCTGGCTGCGCCAGAACGTGCGCGGCCACCGCCTGCCGGGCATGAAGACCGTGACCCTGTCGTTCAAGCGCCCGGGCTTCGCCCCCGGCGACGCCGACGCCGACGCGCTGGACGCCCTGGCCCAGCTGGCCGAGCAGTTCAGCGCGTCCGAGGCGCGCCTGACCCACGAGCAGAACCTGATGCTGCCCTGGGTGTTCGAGTCCGACCTGCCCGCGCTGTACGAGGCCGCGCGCAAGCTGGGCCTGGCGCAGCCCAACATCGGCCTGCTGACCGACATGATCTCCTGCCCGGGCGGGGACTTCTGCTCGCTGGCCAACGCGCGCTCGCTGCACATCGCCGCCGTCGTGACCGAGCGCTACCAGGACCTTCATGAACTGTTCGACATCGGCCCGATCGACCTGCACATGAGCGGCTGCATCAACAGCTGCGGCCACCACCACAGCGGCCACATCGGCATCCTGGGCGTGGACAAGGACGGCAAGGAGTGGTACCAGATCACGCTGGGCGGCGCGGACGGCTCCCAGCTCTCCGGCCCCGCGATCGGCGGCAAGGTGGTCGGCCCCTCGTTCACCGCGGCCGAGGTGCCCGACGTGATCGAGGCGCTGCTGGACACCTTCCGCAGCCTGCGCCAGAGCGGCGAGCTGTTCATCGACACGCTGCGCCGCGTCGGCCACGACCCGTTCAAGCAGGCGGCCAACGCGGCGCGCCACCCCAAGGTCGAGGAAGCCCAGGCGCTGTAAGCCCCCATCCCGCAGCCTTCCCCCAGAGGGGGAAGGAGCAGAGCCCACGGAGAAGAATGCCATGAAAATCATTGCTGCTGACGCAGTACCGGAAAGCGCTGGGACCGAAAAAACCCTGCAGATCCCCAACGACGCCGACCTGGCCGAGCTGGTCGCCAGCGGCGCGCTGGAGGGCGTGCAGCGCGTGGAGCTGCAGTTCCCCAAGTTCACCGACGGCCGCGCCTACAGCCAGGCGCTGCTGCTGCGCCGGCGCTACAGGTTCGCGGGCGACATCCGCGCCACGGGCGACGTGCTGATCGACCAGCTCGTGCACATGCACCGCAGCGGCTTCACCAGCGCCGTGCTGGCCCCGGGCGTCAATGCCGATGCCGCACAGCGCCAGTTCGACCGCTACAGCGCCTTCTACCAGGGCGACGTGCTGGAGCCCCGCCCCCTGTTCGCACGGGAGGCCGCATGAGCACCCTCGATCTCGCCCGCATCAACGCCGAACTGGGCCGCGACGCGCCCGGCCTCGTGAAATGGGCCCTGGGCCTGAACCAGCGTTCCATAGTCACCACCAACTTCCGCCCGTTCGAGGCGGTGATCCTGCACCTGGTCACGCGGGTAGCGCCCGACGTGCCGGTCGTCTGGATGGACAACGGCTACAACACCGAGGCCACCTACCGCTACGCCGACGAGGTGACCCGGCTGCTCAAACTGAACCTGCGCATCTACCTGCCGCTGCGCTCGCGCGCGCACCGCGAGGCGGTGGATGGCCCCGTGCCCGCGCTGGATGACCCGCGCCACGCCGCCTTCACCGAGGAGGTGAAGCTCGAACCCTTCGCCCGCGCGCTGCGCGAGACCGCGCCCAAGGTCTGGTTCACCGCGCTGCGCGCCACCGACAGCGCCGTGCGCGCGCAGATGGACCCGGTGAGCATCAACCCCGACGGCCTCGTCAAGGTCGCGCCGCTGCTGCACTGGACGTCCAGGGACCTGCACCAGTACTGCGAGGCCCACGGCCTGCCCAACAACTTCGACTACGTGGACCCGACCAAGGGCGAGGAGCAGCGCGAATGCGGCCTGCACCTGGCCCACTGAAGAAAAACGATAGCTGCCAGCGCAGGCCCCACAAGCGCTGCAGCCCGATTTGATTGGAAAGACAAATGAACGCCCGAGTTGACACCTCCGTGCTCACGCACCTGAGCAACCAGCACCTGGACGCGCTGGAGGAAGAAACCATCTTCATCCTGCGCGAAGTGGCCGCCGCCTTCGAGCGCCCCGCGCTGCTGTTCTCCGGCGGCAAGGACTCGCTGGTCATGCTCCGGTGCGCCGAGAAGGCTTTCGGCGCGGGCCGCATCCCCTACCCGCTCCTGATGATCGACACCGGCCACAACTTCCCCGAGGTGACCGATTTCCGCGACCAGCGCGCCGGGGAGCTCGGCGCCGAGCTCATCGTGCGCAGCGTGGAGGACTCCATGGCGCGCGGCACGGTGCGCCTGGCGCACCCGGGCGAGAGCCGCAACGTGCACCAGTCGGTCACGCTGCTCGAAGCCATCGAGGAATTCCGCTTCGACGCGCTGATCGGCGGCGCGCGCCGCGACGAGGAAAAGGCCCGCGCCAAGGAGCGCATCTTCTCCCACCGCGACGGCTTCGGCCAATGGCAGCCCAAGGCCCAGCGGCCCGAGCTCTGGACGCTGTTCAACACCCGCATCGCCCCGGGCGAGCATTTCCGCGTGTTCCCGATCAGCAACTGGACCGAGCTGGACGTGTGGCAGTACATCGACCGCGAGGCCATCGCCCTGCCCAGCATCTACTACACGCACAAGCGCGAGGTCGTCGAGCGCCGCGGCCTGCTGGTGCCCGTCACCCCGCTCACGCCCCCGAAGAACGGCGAGCAGATCGTCGTGCGCGACGTGCGCTTTCGCACCGTGGGCGACATCACCTGCACCTGCCCGGTTGAAAGCGACGCCGCCACCGCCGCCGACATCGTGCTCGAGACCCTGGCGGCCGAGGTGAGCGAGCGCGGCGCCACGCGCATGGACGACAAGACCAGCGACGCCTCGATGGAAAAGCGCAAGAAAGACGGGTATTTCTGATGACCACCACTACTGATCTCGTAGCTGCCGGCGCACGGCAGACGGGCGCTGCGGCCCATTCCGACCATGATGCCGCGCTGCGCTTCATCACCTGCGGCAGCGTGGACGACGGCAAGAGCACGCTGATCGGCCGCCTGCTGGTGGACAGCAAGGCCGTGCTGCAGGACCACCTCGCGGGCGTCACCAAGAGCGGCGAGACGGACCTCGCGCTGCTCACCGACGGCCTCTCGGCCGAGCGCGAACAGGGCATCACCATCGACGTGGCCTACCGCTACTTCGCCACCGAGGCGCGCAAGTTCATCATCGGCGACGCGCCCGGCCACGAGCAGTACACGCGCAACATGGTCACCGCCGCATCGCAGGCCGACGCCGCCGTGGTGCTGGTGGACGCGACCAAGCTCGACTGGCAGACCCCCCGGCTCGCGCTGCTGCCGCAGACGCGCCGCCACAGCCTGCTCGTGCACCTGCTGCGCGTGCATTCGCTGGTGTTCGCCGTGAACAAGCTCGACGCCGTGGCCGACCCGGCCCTGGCCTTCGCGCACATCCGCGCCGCGCTGCAGCAGTTCGCGCAGGATGCGGGCATCACCGTGGCCGCCACCGTGCCCGTCTCGGCCCTCAAGGGCTGGAACGTGGTCAACGCCCGGCCGGGCTGGTGCGGCTACGAGGGCAGCAGCCTGCTGCAGATCCTGGAGCTGCTGCCCCACACCCCGGCCGACGCGCACCTGCCGCTGGCCTTCCCGGTGCAGTGGGTGGAGAAGTTCTCCTCGTCTTCCGACACGCGCCAGGGCCGGCGCGTGTTCTGGGGCCGCGTGGCCGCGGGCGGCGCCCGGGTGGGCGCGCAGGTGCAGGTCTTCCCCAGCGGCCAGCGCGCCACCATCGCCCAGGTGCTGGACCACGCGCGCCGCCCCGGCGACATCCAGGCGGGCGGCAGCGCCGGCATCGTGCTGGACCGCGAGGTGGACGTCTCGCGCGGCGACTGGATCGTCGCCGCGCCCACGCCCGCCGCCCAGGCCGCGCAGGACGATTTCGACACCCCGGCGGAGCAGCCCAGCTGGCCCGGCCGGCGCGAGCTCGGCGCCACCGTCGCCTGGATGGACGACGAGCCCCTGGTCGCCGGCCGCGTGTACTGGGCGCTGCACGGCCACCGCTGGGTCAAGGCCAAGCTGCGCCGCGTGGTGCACCGCCTGGACATCCACACCCTGGCCGAGCAGGACGCCACGCAGCTCGAACCCAACGCCATCGGCCACGTGGAACTGCTGCTGCAGGAAAGCGTGCCCGCGGCGCCGTTCGAAAAGGCGCGCGTGCTCGGCTCCATGATCCTGGTCGATACCGCGAGCCACAAGACGGCCGGCGCCGTGCTGGTGCGGACGTAGCCCGGGCCGCATTGAGCGGCATCAAGGTTTCCGCGCCACGGCCATGGTCGTCCCGCCCCCGGGACGGCCATGGGCCTAGAATTACGGGTTACACCCAATACCGATACCTGACAGAAATCCCATGACCCACGTTGTTGTCGAAAACTGCATCAAGTGCAAATACACCGATTGCGTGGATGTATGCCCCGTGGACTGCTTCCGCGAAGGCCCGAACATGCTCGTCATCGACCCCGACGAGTGCATCGACTGCGCCGTTTGCGTGCCCGAATGCCCGGCCAACGCCATCTTTGCCGAAGAAGACCTGCCCAGCGACCAGCTCGCCTTCATCAAGCTCAACGCCGAGCTGACGCCCAAGTTCAAGAGCATCACCAAGCGCAAGGCCGCCCTGCCCGACGCCGACGAGTGGAACGGCACGCCCGGCAAGCTGAAGGACCTGGAGCGCTGATCCTGCCCCCGGCCATGCAAGCGCCCTCAGCCCCCGCACCGGCGCAGGCCGATGCCGTGGTGATCGGCGCGGGCCCGGTGGGCCTGTTCCAGGTGTTCCAGCTCGGGCTGCAGGGCATCGCGGCGCACCTCATCGACGCCCTGCCCCACGTCGGCGGCCAGTGCGCCGAGCTCTATCCCGACAAACCCATCTACGACATCCCCGGCGTTCCCGTGTGCTCGGGCCGCGAACTGGTCGCGCTGCTGCAGCGGCAGATGACGCCGTTCGCGCCCTCGTTCCACCTGGGCCAGCAGGTCGAGACGCTGGCCGCGCAGGACGACGGCCGCTTCCTGCTGCAGACCACCGCGGGCACCCGGCTGCTGGCGAAGAGCGTCTTCATCGCCGCCGGCGTGGGCGCCTTCGTGCCGCGCACCATCAAGGTGGACGGCATCGCCGCGCTGGCGGGCAGCCAGGTGCTCTACCACCCCGCCAGCGTCGGCGCGGCCCAGGGCCGCCACGTGGTCGTGCATGGCGGCGACGAGGCCGCCGTGCAGGCCGCCATCGCCTGCGCGCCGCTGGCCGCCAGCGTCACGCTGCTGCACCGCCGCGACGTCTTCCAGGCCGCGCCCGCGCTGCTGGCCGGGCTGCAGGCGCTGCGCGAGAGCGGGCGCGTCCGCGTCGCCATAGGCCAGATCACGGGCGTGCAGGCCGCGCCGGACGGCCGCCTGCAGGCCCTCGTGCTGCTGCTGCCCGACGGCGCGCAGCAGCACCTGCCGCTCGACCTGCTGCTGGCCTACCTGGGCATCTCCCCGCGCCTGGGGCCGATCGCCGACTGGGGCCTGGCCATGGAGCGCAAGCAGATCGCCGTGGACACGGCCACGTTCGCCACCAGCGTGCCCGGCATCTACGCCGTGGGCGACGTCAACGGCTACCCCGGCAAGCGCAAGCTCATCCTGTGCGGCTTCCACGAGGCCACGCTGGCCGCCTTCGCCGAGGCGGAGCGGCAGACGGGCCACAAGCTGCCGCTGGAGTACACGACCAGCAGCGAGCGGCTGCATGCGCGCCTGGGCGTGGGCGCATGAACACCCTCGCCACGCCCCGCAACGAAGCCCTGGCCCCGCTGCCGGCCGGGCAGCGCATGTTCCGCTGGCACGACCATGCCTCGCTCTGGTTCAGCCTGGGCGTGGGGCTGCTGGTCATGCAGGTCGGCGCCTACCTGATGCCGGCCCTGGGCACGCAGCAGGCGTTCCTGGCCGTCGTGGCCGGCTCCGTCATCGGCGCGGGGCTGCTGGGCTGGGTGGCCAAAATAGGCTGCGACAGCGGCCTGGCCAGCGCAGGGCTGATGCACGCCGTCTACGGCCGGCGCTTCGCGGGCCTGCCCATCGTGCTCAACATCGTGCAGCTCGTGGGCTGGGGCACGTTCGAGCTCGTGGTGATGCGCGACGCCACCGTGGCCATAGGCCGGCAGTCCGGCATGCTCGCCTCCGGTGCCTGGCCCGTGGCCGCCACGCTGCTGTGGGGCGGCGTGGTGCTGCTGCTCATCAGCGGCTCCATGGTGCGGCTGGTGCGCCGCGTCATCGCGCGCGTGGCGCTGCCGCTCGTCGTGCTGTCGCTGCTGTGGCTGTCCTGGCAATTCATCGCCATGGCGCAGGCCCAGGGCCTGGCCCAGATCTGGCAGCGCCGCGGCGACGGCGGCATGGGCGTGATGCCGGCGCTCGACCTCGTGATCGCCATGCCCATCTCGTGGTTGCCGCTCGTGGCCGACTACGCGCGCCACGGCGTGAGCGGCGCGGGCGCCCTGCGCGGCAGCTGGATCGGCTACGCGCTGGCCAACATCTGGTGCTATTGCCTGGGCGTGCTGGTGGCTCTGGTGCTGCCCAGCCAGGACCTGGTGACCGCGCTGCTGCTGGCCCAGGGCGGGCTGCTGGCGCTGTCGCTCATCCTCGTCGACGAGGTGGACAACGCCTACGGCGACATGTATTCCGGCGCCGTCTCGGCGCACAGCCTGCGCCCGCGCTGGAGCGTGCGCCGCTGGGGCCTGGGCCTGGCCGCGCTGTGCACCGCGCTGGCCCTGGTGCTGCCCATGCACAGCCTGGAGCCGTTCCTGCTGCTGCTCAGCTCGGTCTTCGTGCCGCTGTTCGGCGTGATCCTGGGGCGCCTGGCCTTCGGCGTGCCGGCGCATGCGGCGCTGCAGCGCGCCGCCGGCGTGCACGGGCTGCCCGTGGCGCTGTGGCTGGCCGGCATCGCCTGCTACCACCTGCTGCCGCGCGCGCTGCCGGCCCTGGGCGCGGCGCTGCCCACGCTGGCGCTGTGCTTCGCGCTGGCCTACCTCACGCGCCCGCGCGGCTGAACCTGCCGCCGCCACGCTGGCGGAACTTCGGGCGCGCGGCGGGCTCTCCCAAGGCATTCCCGCCGTTCACCACCCATCAAGGAGCCGCCGCCCGTGTCCTTCGCACCGTCCCGCCTCGCCCGCACCCTCTCCACCGCCGCTGCCGCCCTCGCGCTGGCCGCACCGCTGCTGGCCCCGGCCACGGCCGGGGCGCGCGAATTCGTCAGCATCAAGAGCAACGCAGTCAACGTGCGGGCACAGCCCACCACGCGCTCGGACACGCGCTGGGAACTGGGCCGGGGCTACCCCCTGCAGGTCGAGCAGCGCCGGGGCCAGTGGCTCAAGGTGCGCGACTTCGAGGAATCGCTCGGCTGGGTGTTCGCCCCGCTCACCAGCAAGACGCCGCACCGCGTGGTGACCGCGCCCAGCGCCCGCCTGCGCGCCGGCCCGGGCACGCAGCACAAGATCGTGGGCACGCTGCAGCAGCACGAGGTGGTGCGCAGCCTGGGCCAGTCCGGCGCCTGGGCGAAGGTGCAGCGCGACGGCGGCCAGAAGGGCTGGGTGGCCAGGCGCCTCACCTGGGGCTGGTAGAGCCTGCGGCTCAGCCCTCCAGGATGCGCTGGGGCTGCGGCGCGTAGCCGTGGTTCAGCGGCCCGTGGCCGTGGCCCGTGCGCACGTCGGCACCCGCGGCGATCGCGCCCAGGATGTAGGCGCGCGCCTCCTCCACCGCCCGCACCAGGGGCAGACCCAGCGCCAGGTGCGCCGCGATGGCGGACGACAGCGTGCAGCCCGTGCCATGGCCGTTGTGCGTGGCGATGCGCGCAGAGGCCAGGCGGCGGCGCTCGCCCCCGGGCAGCGCCAGCAGGTCCACCACGCGCTCGCCCGGCAGGTGCCCGCCCTTGAGCAGCGCGGCGCGCGCGCCCAGGGCCAGCAGGTCGCCGGCGGCCGCATCCAGTTCGTCCTCGCCCGTGATCGGGCGGCCCAGCAGCCAGCCGGCCTCGTCCAGGTTGGGCGTGACCACCGCGGCCAGCGGGAACAGCTCGCGCACCAGCGTGCCCACGGTTTCCTCGGCGATGAGCCGGTCGCCGCTGGTGGCCACCATCACCGGGTCCAGCACCACGCCGGGCAGGCGGTGGCGGCGGATGGCATCGGCCACCACCTGCACCACCTCGGGCGCGTGCAGCATGCCGATCTTCACGGCATCGACGCCTATGTCCTCGACCACCGCGTCGATCTGCGCGCGCAGGATGTCGGCGGGCACGCCGTGGATGGCGCGCACGCCCTGGGTGTTCTGCGCCGTGATGGCGGTGATCGCCGTCATGCCATAGCAGCCCAGCGCGCAGAAGGTCTTGAGATCGGCCTGTATGCCCGCGCCCCCGCCGCTGTCGGAGCCCGCGATGGACAGCACGCGCGCATAGCGCCGGGTGGAAGTAGGTGTTTCTTGCGTCATGACAAAAATTATCGACCGTAAGGACACTGCCGCTGTGCTGTAATTGCCGCCACGGACGAAACAGGGGTGTCCCCGCCATGTCGGCGGGCGACTGAGAAATACCCTTCAGGATGTTTTGCACGGACCGGCGCGGGAAGCGGGCGCTGCGGATCGGGATGGGCTGCTAGGCGCAAACCACAGCAATAGCCAAGGCTATTGCGAGGATTTGCAACGACGCAGACCGCCCGAGCCCGCAGATGCACGCGGCGCGCCGATCCATGCAAAGCATCCTTAGACCCGATCCAGGTCATGCTGGCGTGGGGAGTTTCCAGAACCGGTGCCCAGCCCCGTTTTGTCCTCCTTACAGGACTTGAACGACGATGCTTGCGCACCCACCCCTGCGATCCCCCTCCTTCATCACCATCCTCGGCGCCGGCCTGATGGGCCGGCTGCTGGCCGTGGCGCTCACGCGCCAGGGCCACAAGGTCGAGGTGCACGAGGCCGGCAGCCGCGACGGCGCCACCAGCGCCGCCCACGTGGCCGCCGCCATGGTGGCGCCGCTGGCCGAGTCCATCGTGGCCGAGCCGGGCGTGGTGCGCATGGGCCAGCATTCCCTGGCGCGCTGGCCCGTGCTGCTGGCCCAGCTGGTGCAGCCCGTGTACTTCCAGCACAACGGCACGCTGATCGTCTGGCACCGCCAGGACGCGCCCGAGGCCGCGCGCCTGCGCCAGAAGTTCGAGCAGACCCAGGGCGCCGTTCCCCAGCTGCCGCACATGCAGCCGCTGGACGCCGCCGCGCTGGCCGAACGCGAGCCGGCCCTGGCCGGGCGCTTCAGCCAGGGCCTGTACCTGCCCGGCGAGGGCCAGCTGGACAACCGCCAGCTCCTGGACGCCCTGGCCGCCACCATGGACGCGCTGGGTGTCGCGACGCACTGGCACAGCGCGCGCGCGCCGCAGGACTTCGCCCCCGGCACCACGGGCCAGCCGGACTGGCTGCTGGACTGCCGCGGCCTGGGCGCGCGCGAGCAGTGGCAGGGCCTGCGCGGCGTGCGCGGCGAGGTGGTGCGCCTGCATGCGCCGGACGTCACGCTGCAGCGCCCCACGCGCCTGGTGCACCCGCGCTACTCCATCTACCTGGCGCCCAAGGAGGACCACCGCTTCGTCATC
>Ga0209922_103277_pt1 | contig 13065 bp, 15 predicted proteins | sample ThiBiot_500_biof_FD_183946 | JGI IMG/M metagenome (GOLD analysis project Ga0209922, IMG submission 183946) | Wastewater bioreactor microbial communities from Cape Town, South Africa - Thiocy_expt_500_biof (SPAdes) | ecosystem: Engineered > Bioreactor > Thiocyanate-remediating > Anaerobic-Aerobic ...
GTATGGTTTTTTTTTGTATGTGTCTCACTTTACTGTTGTCATTGACATCATTATTGATGTTATTTTTCTTTTCTTCTTCTACAAACATGAACAAATGACGTCAACGAAAAATGTCTGCATGAATAATCGAGTCTTTTTTTATGATCGAAAGGCGAAAAGAAACAGAACGAAATTCTCTTCAATGTGTATAACGAGTACAATCATTGAGTCCAACAGAAAAGGAGAAATCAAAACAAATAATTCCTCTCTAAAACTTCAAGTGGTTGCTATTTTAGTAACTAGATTATCAAAACTTAATCAATCTCAATGAGAGGTCAACGAATAAAATGACGAAATCTTGAAGAACTTACTTTCTTCTTCTCCACCTTCTTGTGGTGGTTTGTAAAATGAAAGACCTATTGAAATAATAGCACAGACTAACAAAATCACGAGGAGTAGATCGTGTAATGCATCCCAGCATAATCTTAAAAAAGATTTCATCGGCTTCGGCGGTATCTCATTTCTGCCGTAAGCAGTACGACGTTGTTCAAGATCTTGTTCGTTACTCGAATCTAAACCTTTATTTCCATCGACTTTTAATTTTTGTAGAACACCTTTGACACCATTGATTTCCGATGAATTTAACTTGTCCATTAGATCTTTGCCTCGATTTTCCATAATACTATTTAAGTCTTCAAGTGTTATGTCGAACATGGACGTGTCACCACCGCCTGCAGCTGCTTGTTCAGCTGCTGATTTCTTCTTAAACAACGGCATCTAAATGTGACGAAAGACAAATCGAATGTTGTTCGATAATGAAAAGTTTCGCATAGTGTTTCTTTTCTTCTATTCAAAGAACAGAAGCGAAAGAACAAAAAGTTGTATTTTTTTCTGAATCATTGAAATTCGAAAAAAAAAACGAAGAAGAAAAAAATCCTTGAGAACAAGAATAAGATTATTGGTTTTTATTTGCTGAGTCTAATCGCATTGTTCTCCATGCCCTTTATACATGTTCAATTCATTCAACACGTTCAACTTTTCAATTTTAATGCACTTTCTTTTCTCGATAAAACAAAAAAAAAAAGAAAATATTTACTTCTAATGTAGCATTCGACGATCAATAATAAATTAATCTACTGCGTAGCAGTGAGAAATAAAAGATATGTTTACTGATTTCTCTTTCTCTCTCTCTCTCTTTCTTGTTCTTTCTCTTGATATAGAAAAGGGCGTTTTCTTCTTCTTCTTTTATGCTTCTGTTCGAGTAAAGAAATCTTGGACACATATGTCAAAGAGAGATTCACGTACTTATCAGCTGTTTTGATTGATTTACCTTGTTTTTTGGTTGTATAATTTTGGTTTCGAGCAGTGGTTCGGTCACTTGTTGTTGTTCTTCGCCGTCATTTTTCTTCGAACTAGCTTTGTCTTTTTTTAACTCTTGTGTACGCGTTGATTCAGACCTTTAAAACGAAGAAGAAGACGAAACAAAGCTTTTTTTTTTATTTTATTAAAAAAATAACTTCAAACTATTTGCCAATCATTAAAAAAACAAGAGACGAAGAAAAGAAAAACGATGAAAACCTGTATAGAATTTCCACAAAACGTGAACGTTATTTATCTCGGTTAGTCGTTTTTTTTTCTTCATTGTCTTATTTAATTGTAAAAATTATGAAAAGTTCATACGTAATTAAAAAAGAAAAAAAAACACAACATATGTGACAATGTTTCAATAAAAACATATGGTTTACTAATATCAGGTTTTTTTATTTTGCATCTTTGTTGATATTCTGATTAGTTACAAGGCAATGAAATCCATCCGAAGTCATAAAATACGAGACAACATGCCCTTACAATCTACTTATCATGTTTTCATAGTTTTCCAATCTCTCAAAGCTCAAGCTCGATTTCATTTTAATCACAGAAACCATTTTAAATCTCACAGAGACATACTTACATATTTGTTGATTATTTTTTGTAATAATATCGTTTCGTTTCTTCGCACCTCACGTTTAACTTACGACGTGCACATCGATGTCAATCAGTAAACTGAAAACTGGTCTCTAAAACGAACAAAATACACTGTATGATGTTTCAGATTTTTTTTTCGTTTTTCGATCTGTTTGAAGTCAAAATACATGTCGATGAAAACTGTGGTGACTAAGAGGAAAAAAAACCAAAAGAAAGTTTCGTATTACGATCAATGAAATCGAATATAAATATACATAACGCATACAAATATATTTCTTTTCTTCTTCTAAACGTTTGACTATTCACAATTGATTGGTTATATGTACATACGCACATCGAATCTTAGACGTAAAATCCACTTTCGTTCTCTTCCATTCGAAAGAAAAGAAAAAGAATACACTCTGAATTGAATACCGATTAGCGGTTAGAATAGTTGATTTTATTGTTTTGTTTTTCGTGTTTAAAATGAGCAGAAAAAAAAAGAAAAAAAAGAAGAAGACGCGATACATTTATTAACTACAAACACACGAGACAAGCTAAGCGAAGGTATGATATTGAATGAGTTCGTAATGATTTCTCGTTTGTTTTTAACGATTTTTATTCTTTTTTTCTTGTTTTTGCGACTAAAACAAGGAAACAAACGACAGTTTTTTTTTTAATTTACCAAAGTAAATGTCATCTTACATTTTTAATTAAAATAATCGTTATACGAACGAATAAATCAACCAAATCAATAAATAAAAGAAGTGCATGTCTAACAAATAAGTTAACATGAACTTCGTTCTTCTCCATCCGAATCAATCACTTACTTGACATAATTCATATCGCCATTATTAGCTCGTTCGATGATCAATTGCGTATCGTATAAAATATATCCGCAGGCAATAGCTAAACCGAGATAAAGATTAACCTAAACGAAAAACATTTTCTTTTTTGTTTGTTCTGAATAAAATCGACGTACGTTGAAAATCAATGTCGAACGACCGAAGATGTTCATTAAACTTAATAAAAGCATGATCGATGTGCCTGTTGAAAGTAAACCGCCGAGATAGAGATAACTTCGTTTTGATGTTAATAAACTGCTCAATGTAAAACAAACGAAAATCAATGTTGTAACGAGAAATGCGGTGACAATGATTTGTGGATCGATGGCAATGGCGAGATTAATCAAAGGATTGATGCAAACACCAGTGAGAAAAGCCGTTGCTGCCATTAAACCGAAACATTTCTGTTGAGTTTGAGCGTTAAATTCGAGAGTAAATAACCAAATACTCGTAATGACCGAGCCCAACATGGCTAAACGTGGATAATTGAACCAGTCGTTCATCGAAAGATAAACGCCGATGGTTGCACATAAACTCGAAATGAGTAAACAAGTGTAAACATTTTTTAAATGAACTTGAACATGGGGTCGTCTAAAATTGACGAGAATGAATGAAAACGGAAATCGACGATCGAGAACTTACAGATTTGAAAAATCGAGGAGTGATTGAAGGTTAAATTTGTTGTTTGGCGTGGTCGTTGGTTTACCGTTCATACCGAATTGATTGAAAAAACCAAACGAATTACTTGTTTGAGACATTGTTATTTATCGAAATGACGTAAATAAGAAAAATGGAGAACGTTGGAGAGAGAGAAAAACAAGGAAATAGTTGGAGTGTGAGATGCAATGATTCTATTCGTTGAAATGATAACAAATCTTATTTAATTCGTAACAATTTATATCTAACAGCTAAATTCGATGGAAATTTTCGATAATCTAAACAAAAAAGAATTTCAAAAACTAAAATTTGAAATCGAAAACAATCAATCAAAAATAGCGACATCTAGCGAACAGATTTCAAATTTAAAGAAAAAAGAAGAAATTGTCTATCATCATCTTGAGTAAGGATGAACTCTCAATTGACGGGCATTCGCACGTCGATACATATCGGATTGTAAGCAGATGTTCATGCAATCGAGCAGTTGTCGATTGGACACCGGTGGAAATGAAATTGGCGTTCGCGAAGAAATTGCAGCTACTTTTTGATTACGATCGATAATATCGAAATACGGCGGACGACCGTACGTCATTTCATAGAGAATGATTCCAGCCGACCAAACATCGGACTTGAAACCGGTTTGATGAGCAAAAATCTCCGGCGCCATGTAATCTAAGAATAGAAATACGATTTCGAAAGGCAACAGAAGTTCGATATTGATTTTACCAAGTGTACCGCGAATGCCCGTTCGCTGAACGCCCTGTCTCGATGATGCCAATCGAAATGCTAAGCCTAAATCTGTCACTTTAACAACATTATTCACTAAAATCATATTGTCTGGTTTGATATCCGCATGAACTAAGTAAAACGAACAACAATCGTTCGAATTTTCATTCGATTCGATCTGTCTTACCGACATGTGCGTCTTGTAGCTCGTTTAGAATATTCACAATTTGTCTCCAATAGAATCGTCTCATACTATCACTCAACGGCGCGCCAACGAGAACATCTCGTAGACTGCCATCGCCTAATTCCATAATCATATAGCCGATATTCTCGTCAGCACGATATTGATAACGGTATAATCGAACAAAATGTTGGGAACGTTGACTTAAAAATTTCAAGATTCGAGCTTCCTTGTGAAATTTATCGATACGTGACCGTAATTCATGAGGTGCAAACCGAGAGTAATAGAAAACTTTCACTGCATATTGCCGAGCACCTTGGTCTTCACATCGATAAACAGTTGCTTCGCCACCTTGGCCAATAATATCTAAAATTCGATAGTATCGTCCTCGAACACTGATGATTGGTCCTAAATATTTTCAAAAAATAGTTTGTTTTCCTATCTGATTTGATTCGATCTCACATACTATCTTCAGAGCCACTCGATGACAGAGCGTTTCCCATGGCTTTTGGTTTTTTTTTGTTCTTGTGAAAACTATTCTTTTATCAACAAGCGAAACGCGCAAGACAAAAAATAATTGAATAATATTTATCAGGCCTTTTCTTTTTCGTTACACTTTAATGCACACGTTTATATGAAACTTGGCTTTTTTTCTTTTTCGAAGGTAAAAAAAAGTAAAAAGACCATTTTTGATTGTGTGAATATACACATGTTTAACAGGTAGCAATAATTAGTTAATTATCATAGGTTGTTTTCACTCATACAAGCAGAAAAAGAAATACAAATATGAAGGTGAATAATCAGATGGTTTTATTGTGTATTCATCATAGATGGCATACTCAGTCTAAATCGTATATTTTCGCACTGGACTGTCTATCGGTCGGTCGGCGGCGTCTGTGTGTTTGTTTGTTCTCTGTTTATGAAAATACGCCAATAAGAAAAAACGCTTTGTATGCATTTATGTACATGTTTGTTTCTCTCTTTTTTGAACACGGTGATCCCAATTAATATCACCTGACAACACGAATCTATCTTCGATTCAGACAAGGTAAGTCGATGGTTTAGTTTCAATCAATAGAAAGAATTTGTCAAGATTATCCTCTTTGTCTTTCTTTTTCTCTCTCTCGCTCTCGTTCTCATTCTGGTCTTATTTAAACAAAGCTCGAGTTCATTGTGTACACATCGGTATTAATTACTTCTCTCAGAAAAATAAATTTCATTTTTCGAGTATTGTGTTCAGAACTTATGTCATTTGTTCATTGTCATCAAGAATTCGTTCAAGTGCCTATTTGATCGAACTTTTTTCTTTTCTTTTAATCACATTCAAACAGAAATTTCATATGGAGCCATCATCGTCTATCAACGGCAAACATTTATATACCGTAGGTAGTCAACAGACATGTTCACTGACTTTGAACGAATTCAATAATGTTTGGATTTCATGTTGTATTCTCCGTAGATGTTCACAGATAATAGGATATACACGCCGTTTCGTGACGATAGATCGGTTCAATTTCGTTTTTTAATAGGTATAGATTGAATGTCTCCTGTGTTTAGTTTTGCTTCATCAATTTTATTCTCATTTGTTTTCGTTTTTCTCTCGGTCGACGTTTAATTGGAAAGCTGTGCGTATTGATGAGAAAGAAATTAACTAATCCTCGAGTATAGGTTTCGGTTTGACTGATCGGGATAATGCTCATCTACTTAATTAAACATTGATATTATGGCGAAAGAGAAAACAATATTGTTTTCGTCGCTGTCGTCGTCGCCGTTTTTTTTTGATATTGTTAATTGCTTGAAGCAAAAAATTGCGAGACAGCGTGAAAAATAACGACGCTTTCGAGACAATGAACAGAACAGAGAGAGAGAGAAAAAGAAGAGTTGAAATGGTTAATTTCACGGGGTTGAATTAGACAGTTGAGAAAGAGAGAGAGAGAAGAAAGAAGAAGACAAACAGTTGTTTGAACATAAATGAACAATCATTGGAAAGCATCAATGACAAGCAAGAGAACAGCCTATGAATTGCTCTTGAGTCAAAATACAAATGCTATTGAACAACATTATTCGACAACAGAAATTGAAGTGAGAGAGTTACAGAATTGACATTGAAACTGAATAATGCAAGATCAATTTGATTTTATACTCGTTTGTTTTGCTTGAAAATAGATTATGGATCCAGATACTTACGGTGGTTCAATAGCATCAGCAAATCCTTCGTCGATACATACGATTAAAAACGAAACACGTTCATCATCACGTCGTCATCAACATAAAAAACGTTCGCAAGATGATCAACCATCATCAGCTATTCTTACATCAGGCGACAGTCAAGACGAACGTATTGAAGTCAAAATTCTTCCACAAGATGACAATTGGGGCGAAACAACAACCACAACATGTAATGGTGCCAATGAAGATACATTAACCAACACGAATGATACAAGTCTTCAACTTCATGATAATCATCATCATCACGAACATTTACAATATCTAACAAAGAAATCTTCACGACAAAAATTATCTTTAACTATACCACAATTTTGTTCCTATTTTCTTTGTTTAATTGCTTTTCTAACACCAATATTTTTTCTTACAATTCCCTATGCATTAGTATCGACAGATGATATTCATATCGATGATTATTCCAATTTATTTGTTATTATTTTTAAACTTATTTTTTTACTTCTTACATGTATGTTCTTCTTCTATCGACGACGAAATACGATCTATTTACCATGTTTACATATACAAAAAACATTTCTACTTTGTCTAATCTTCCTTCTCATTATGATCTATTGGTTTTATTATATCTTTCAATTGATTCAACCGAAAATTGAATCCTATCAACGAATTCTCTCGTTTACATCATCCTACGAGGATCTCATGTTGTTTCTCGTTATTCTTTCGATAATTATTCTTGAAATTAAATGTCTATATCCCAAATGGATCGTCAAAGTTGTTCGTTCGCCCGATGGACAAATTCGACAATATACAATTGGCGCAATGTCAATTCAAGAAGCAAGTGTCTATCTCTTAGAACAATATTACAAAGACTTTCCTGTGTTTAATCCTTGGCTTGAAAATGCTCAGCACAGTCAAGGTAAACATCGTGGCGGTCTATCAACGAAATCTGTCGGTTCTCAATCGAATTCATCGACAATTGGCGGCGGTGGCACACGATCAATGCGTGGCTTTAACGATCGGTAAATTTGTTTTTTTTTTAAGAAAAAAAATTCATGTTGAATTTTGTTTTGTTTAAGATTCTACGATGAACTTGATTATGAACGTCGAGTTCGAAAACGACGAACGAAATTACTAAGTTCATGCGAAGATGCATTTAATCATGTACGAAAATGTTTAAATGAAAAATACGGTACTCATATACCAATGGATGCTCGTGAAGCTGCACAAGCCGTTTTCTCTTCGATGGCTCGATCACTTCAAAAATATCTTCGGCTCACACGTCAACAACCCTATTTCACTCGTGAATCGATTATTTCTCATTTATCTGTATGTTTATCGCATGATCTTTCTCCTCGAACATTTCTCGAACGTTACATACAAACAGATGCTCAACCATTAGCCACACTTCTCTTTCCAATTCTAACGAATGTCACCAAAACTGTCGAACAATCGTGGACAATCACATGTCACACATCGAATCTAACGAATCCAGATGAAAAAATCGAAGAAAATATCAGTTTAAATCAATCGATCGATTCGAATTTAACTGTCGTTTTGAAACAACAACATGCGGAACATATTGCTTTGATATGTACGTTCTATTCAATACCTAAAGTCAGTCTTATCGAGAAATATTTCGATTCAAAACAGAATAAATTTGTTTTGAAATTGAATTCAGAAACATCAGTTTGATGAATGACGATCATTTCTCGCTTTCGTTCTTTTACGAATACTGTGTTTTGATGATGATTTAATCTCACAAACAAACGAATCATATATTCAATCTAGATCATTGCATTCTTTTCTTTTTCTTTTTTTGTGTGTGCGTGTGTTCTCTTGAATTTCTTTTTCTTGAATGTGTATTCTTTTTTCTTCTTTTTCTTTGTGTTCGATTACGAAAAACAAAACTGAATTAATAAAATCAAATTTAATGAGGATCAGAATAGAATTGTAAAGCAACACCATTGATACAGTATCGAAGATAAGTTGGCGGAGGACCATCATCGAAGACATGGCCTAAATGTGCTTTACATCGACCACAATGAACTTCCGTTCGTGTTAGACCATATTTTCGGTCGATATTCGTTTGAACATTGCCTTCAATCGCTGTTTCGTAGAACGATGGCCAACCAGTACCACTTCTGTATTTATGTTTCGAACTGAAATCAATTCATTTGAATAGATCAAACATTTATTCATTCATTTACTTGAATAATGTTGAATTACAGACAATACAATTGTAGACACCTGATTTTGTATTTGTGTAATAATCACTAGTAAATGCCTACAGAAAAACGAAATCAATGATTCGAGATTTCTGTAAATCGAATTGACATTTACTTCTTCAGTGCCAGCTAATTGAGTCACTTTATAGGCTAGTAAACTGAGTTTTTTTATATTTTGATACCAAGACGCTAAAGAAGAACAAGATACGAAATTGTATTGAGAACATTTTTGTCACATACGTGTTGGAATGAGATGTATAATTAAAAATTTCGCTTGTTGTTCGGGCTTTTCTGTTACTGGCAAGCCTAAATCGCCGATATACAATAATTTCTTTCGTTGATTTCTTATCTGTGCCGATAAAATATACGTATTATGTGGACTAATTTTCGAGACAGGATATTTTAATTTGAATTGCACACGAAATGGTTTATTGTTGGCTACATGAGTTTGATTAAGTTTGATTTTGATTTGACCAATTGATCGTGGTCGATCATCGCGTGAATATCGTAGTTGTACAATTAATTGACAATGATTAGCATCAATTGTTAATGATGATGATTCATTCAAACGTACTTCACCATTGATAAATGCGTGTGTTATTCGTTTAGAATCATCGTAAATATATTCTCGATCTTGACAATAAGTTAAACTAATGAATGAAATTAAGAGAATTATACACGCAAATTGTTTCATTGTCTTTATTTGATCGTTGAGATCGAATGTGCTCGTAGATTTATCGATTCTTTTTTTTTATTACTAATCTTATCTTGTCGAGTAATTCAATCTTTGATTTAAATTTCAAGGTAAATGAAAATAGAATTCATGTTGAAGAAAAGATTGTTTTATTTTATTGTTCCAATTGAAAAAAAAAGATGATGATGATGATGATAAAAGGAAAACAAACGAGAGAAGAATTGACATGACAAGTGAACTTGTTTTGTTAAATGAATGAATGCAAAAAAAAATAGAAGAGGAAAATGAGTATATAGAAATGAACTATGTTTTATATTTTTCAATTAACCAGAATAGGGTCCTGGAGCTTGATTTGATGGACCGTCATTGACTGATTTTTGTAAATAATCTGGTCGCGGTCTGAATGCTGGATAATCAGTTTTGACAGCACCTTTTTCGTATTTGGGAGCTACGTTACCCGCTGCAATACATAAAGATAAAATAAAAAAACAAAAAAAAAGAATCGAATCAATTATACCTGGCGGTGGTGGTGGTGGTCCTGGTTGTACGAGTGGTGCTACATTGACGGCTGGTGGAGGTGGAACACCTGAACTAACTAACGAAGCATATCCCCATTTGATGAGTTGAGCAACAGCAAAACGTTGACCGTAAAAGTTAATCAATGGAGGAATGATATATACTTAAATGATCGAAAAGATAAATGCATTGAATTGGTTTTATTGTGAAAATAGAAATCAACTTACATCCTCCAGTTAATGAAAAGATAAATGTTTGATAAGTAAGCTTATCGTAGAAGATTGGTAACCATGGAGCAATAGAAATAAGTGGTGGAAATCGAACTATGAATAAGAGAGATATTGATCATCAAAAGGCAAAGATGAAAATCTTACAGAATGGAAATTTCTTGTAGTTCTTAATTTGTTTAACTGGAAACGTAACTTTGTTATATGAACGTCTACGACGTTGATTGTTTCGATAGTTATTTCCTGAACCATAATTGTCTGAGCCATAATCATCTGAATCATAATTGTCCGAACCATATTTGTCCGAACCATATTTGTTTGAACCATATCGACCTGAACCATATCGACCGGAACCTTTTCGATCCCAATCGTCAGCTGCAGAAATCCAGACATTGAGTTTTGAAGTCATATTATCAAGTCTGCCAAAAATTGGTCCATAATCACCAATATCTATGCCATTTCGACGTGGATCTTTTCCTTCATAACCAATAATATTTTTACCACCATAGCCATCGTCACCATAATATCCATCGAGGCCACCTCCGTTATATCCTTTTCTAGAGCCACCCTTAAATAACAAAGAAATTAGATTAATAAAAAATGCTTTTTTTTCTTCGTTTTTTCAACATACATAGGATGGATATGGATCTATTGATAATAAAAGAAAGCAAAAATAGATTTGAAGATTATTTTGAAATTCATTGCTTACCACCGACACCATATCCATAGTCGTCATTACTGTAGTCTTTGCCTCCGTAGGATCCGCTTCCTTTGGATTGGCCTTTGGCTCCGGTGAATGAACTTCCTTTGAATTGACCTTTGGCTCCGGTGAATGAACTTCCTTTGGATTGGCCTTTGGCTCCGGTGAATGAACTTCCTTTGGATTGGCCTTTGGCTCCGGTGAATGAGCTTCCTTTGGATTGGCCTTTAGCTCCGGTGAATGAGCTTCCTTTGGATTGCTCTCCAACGTCTTGACCTTTGCCTCTGGTGAATGAGCTTCCTTTGGATTGCTCTCCAACGTCTTGGCCTTTGCTTCTGGTGAATGAGCTTCCTTTGGATTGCTCTCCAACGTCTTGGCCTTTGGCTCTGGTGAATGAGCTTCCTTCGGATCGGTCTTCAACGTCTTGGCCTTTGGCTCTGGTGAATGAGCTTCCTTCGGATCGGTCTTCAACGTCTTGGCCTTTGGCTCTGGTGAATGAGCTTCCTTCGGATCGGTCTTCAACGTCTTGGCCTTTGGCTCTGGTGAATGAGCTTCCTTCGGATCGGTCTTCAACGTCTTGGCCTTTGGCTCTGGTGAATGAGCTTCCTTCGGATCGGTCTTCAACGTCTTGGCCTTTGGCTCTGGTGAATGAGCTTCCTTCGGATCGGTCTTCAACGTCTTGGCCTTTGGCTCTGGTGAATGAGCTTCCAGTGATTTCGGCTGTGTTGATGGTGTTTTCTTTGAGTTCGTCTTCTTGACCTGAGCCTGCACGAAATGATCTTGAGTTGCCACCCTTTCCGCTTTCGCCCTTTTGACCATACGAAAAATCAACGGTGACTATCAATAGAATTATGCTGATGCATAATAAACTCTTAAAGAATAAAAATATGAAAAAAAAAAGTTACGAAAAATAAATTGAAATAGATTACTTTGCGATTCATCTCTCTTTGTTTGAGAATATGTTCGTGTTAATAACAATTGCATGCAGAAAAAAATGGTCTTTTTATACATGTTTGATTGGAATTTTGTTCGCCTCCTTCGCTTTTTTTTTGTTTCAAATATCTCTCTGCCTACGTTCGCGAATATTGTGAATAAGATTCATAAATATGAAATAGACAAATATGTTTTTCTTTCTTTTATCTATCGAGATTAAAGTATGAATTTCGAAACAAAATAATTTTCAACGGTATGCACATTTTTCGTTAAATTCCAAATAAAAAAAATGTTTTGAGCCCACGTGAAAATATCGAATATGATTCGAGATAAACATTCTTTTTCTCTTTCAAGACAAATTGTATCCTCAAGTTTCGATGAAAGAATCTTCTATTTTTCAATGGCATTGATTGTTCCCGTGAGGTACTTGAATGTACGATAAATTTCTCATCAGTTCAACTTTAATATTAAATTGATCGAGAAATAATTTTAGATACGATTCAGCATGAATATTTCGTATAATACATTCACGTAGGCCATGCCATCGTCTCATATATTTTTCCATTAAATCAATAGAACCGATAGCAAATCGATCATTGTAACCATTGAAATGATGTTCATCGGGTATTACTATTGTTGATTTGTCAGGTGGTTCGATTTTAAATGGAAATTCACTAAGAACTGAGTCGATTCGAGCTCTGATAAAAAGTTCATATTGAATATTGAATTTTTGTTCGTAGGTTTTAACAAGATCAAAACATTCGCTCAACGCCCATATTTGTTGAAAATAACCTGGTTCAAATGATTTATCGATAGCAGGATAGTAGTACGTCATACAGTTCGATGGAATATTCGGACTAATAGCACGATCTTCATAAAGTATCGTTACAGTTGAATTCATATACGATCGAATTTGTTTAAATCGAGTTGATGGTGGAATCGGTTGTTTTGACGGTGATGTCGATGAAAGAAATAAAAATGTATCAATATCACCTTGTAATCGATTACGAAGACTATTATAAGTTAATGTCCATCCTTCTTGAATACATTCAGCAAGACCAGTGACACAAACTGCTGTTCTTCGTTTAATTTTATTCGTTTGTGATATTGATTTTTGTTGAATAATCTTCGGAAATTTGTATCCAACTGAATGTAAATCATCAATCCAAGCATCGATGATCTCGACTTCTTTCCATTGCCAAAATTGATTTCGAGCAATGTCTCTTGCTAATTGTTTAATTCTTCGATCAAGTG
>Ga0209922_103283_pt1 | contig 13050 bp, 10 predicted proteins | sample ThiBiot_500_biof_FD_183946 | JGI IMG/M metagenome (GOLD analysis project Ga0209922, IMG submission 183946) | Wastewater bioreactor microbial communities from Cape Town, South Africa - Thiocy_expt_500_biof (SPAdes) | ecosystem: Engineered > Bioreactor > Thiocyanate-remediating > Anaerobic-Aerobic ...
TTTATTATGACCAATAACAATCATGCATTTTTTCGTTTCCCCTCCTCCATCTCTCTCTCTCTGTTCCCTACGTGTATATGTCTTATATACAATGCAAGTGATGATAGCAGAAAAAAAAAGAAAATTTAAATAATTGATTAACTGGATTGATAGGGGAGATTAGCAAGAGTTAGAACTAGTGGAATGTTTGACTGAGATGGCGTAGATGACGATGATGGTGATGATGATAACGACGACTCGGATGGATTTGTTGTGGTTGTAGGTGCAAAAATAATGTTCATACCAGTAGCGTTGAGTGTATTCAAACCGATCGTATAAGGAGCGGACGAATTAGATGATTGAGAATCGTTTGGAAGAAAACATGGAATTGAAATTGGGTGAGTAGATGATGATGATGATGATGCAGAGGAAAGTGTTTCAATCGGTTTCACTTTTGGTATGTCACCGGTAGATTTCAATTTTGGACGTTTCCCAGGAGGAAAATCATTTGATTGAGCTATTGAATCGAAATAAATCAAGAAAATTTCAATAGAAAACAAAGATTATTTACGATCTATGGATGGATTTATTCGTTTCTTTCGTTGATTATCATCAATACAAATAACATCGTTATTATTCAATGTTGTAACCGGTATTTCAGGAATTGTTTCAACAATCGGCTCATCTTTTGCTAAACATGTTTGAATAAGAGCTTTGCCAGCTTCACTTGTTATCATCGGCTGTAATTTTGCCGTTGCATACGTATAAACATGACCTGTTTCCGAAGCAACGAGTAGCATAACTTCAGTGCCGGTTAATGTTGCTAATTCATAAGCTTTTTTCATAATTCCAGTTTTACGTTTGGAAAATGTTGTATATCGTCGAATTTTATTTTCAATGTAAGCCATTTTGATTTTGACTCGACCGAGAGTTTTTTTCGCTTTCTTTCGATTATTCGTTGGTTTTGCTGTTGATTCATTGACTCGATCATTTGAATCATCTTCGTCAAGAAATTCATCGTCTTCATCATCCGAAGTTGTTGAACTTATTGATTGATAATGAATTGCACTGTTCGATTCTTGAATTTCGCTATTTAATGTCGTCATTACTGTTATTGATTTTTGATTAAAAATTATTCGCAAACAACAATTATGAAAAGATTGTATTACACTTCGGTTTGTTTTTGGCACAATGATTCAACTAGACAAAGAAATAGGGGCGGAGAAATTGTTTCATTGGTTGAGTAAAGCAATCGATATGTTTCACGTCAACGACATCTTTATTGATATTCGTTCGTTTATTCAACGCACGAACGAACATAGAAATAGAAGAAGGAAGGAGAGAGTGTGAGATTAAGACTGTAAAGTATCAAGAATATAACAAAAAATCTTTATAGGCTGATGAAGAAAGTGAATTTCCATATTCTATTATTTGAAATAGAATGCTTTTTAGAAACTATCAGTCGATAATTTATTCATGAAAAATTCGTCATGTTCATAGTTCTGTTTTTTTAATATTGTGCTTGAGTAGCTAAATAAATTTACAAACTACTGGCAAAATGTGTTTCTATTCGGATTTAAATGATAAAGTTCAATATGTTGAGTACTAGAAGACAAACGTCGTGAAAATCATCTGAGAGATAGAGGGTCGAATATAAATCTACTATTTTATTGGTATAAAATTGAACCAATGCTGATATTTTTAAAATCAATCTGTGTGTATATATTTTGGTTTCGTTTTATTTCATCAGATTTTAAATAATGTTAAGTCCAAGTCGATCACCAACTCAATCATTAGTTAAAGCAGTTGTAACAACAGCAACAAGTGTACTTCAAGAAAGTACAAGTGCTAGTGTCGAACAAAAAGACGATTCAAATGATAATGAAGATGTTGAACCATCGAAAAAGAAATTCAAGGATGATAAAGAAACTGAAGTAAATCATCGTTGAATGAACTCTATAGATTTATTGATCATGAAAATTTTTTCAGGTAGAATCTTCAACAACAACAACAACAAATGAGATTCGACAACGACCGCCGAAAAAACGTAAAGTTTGCGTTTCATTTGGTTACTGTGGCGCAGGCTATTTCGGTTTACAACGGTAGATAAACGCTACGAGAATAAATTTATTGATTGAATTATTCTAGTAATGCAAAAGATAAAGTTCATCGAACAATTGAAGATGAACTCGTCGAAGCATTCGTTAAAACTGGTGCTATACCGCAAACACATGCTGATGATATGTCGAAAGTATGTTCGAATTATGTTCGAAATTCAAATCCTATATTATCGATTTTAGATGGCTTTTCAACGTGCTGCTCGAACGGATAAAGGCGTTTCAGCTGTTGCAAATCTTGTTTCATTGAAATTATCTCCGTTTGAAAATCTTACACAACTTGTTAACGAACAATTACCCAAACAAATTCGAATGTTTGGTAAATATGTTCAAGAAAAATAATAAGATCAAACTCAACGTTTCTTAAAATTAGGTTTCAAACGTGTAGCTGCAAGTTTCAATAGCAAAAATAATTGCGATGCTCGAACATACATTTATACTCTACCAACTTATGCTTTCTGTCCAGTTGAAGAGGTTTGAAATATTGAGAAAAATAAAATTCCATAATCATAACTACATTTTCTGATCTTAGATTACTAGAGAAGATTATAAGATTACACGTAAGTTGTTTTATAAACAAGTATAATGATTGTATTTCTTGTTTATTTTTGTTAGCCGAAGTATTACAATTAGTTAAAGATGTTGCTAGTGAATATCTTGGCACGCATAATTTTCATAATTTCACGTCCGGAAAAAAATTCACTGATCCGTCAGCAAAACGACATATCATATCAATAAATGTATAAATTGAAATACAATTTTCTTTAATTTACACCTCGAATTTAGGTTGCTGATCCATACATACGAGAGAATGTTGAATTTACAACAATTACAATCAAAGGACAAAGTTTTATGTTGCATCAAATACGAAAAATGATTAGTATGACGAATATATTCGATTATACGAATAACATAATGTGATATTTGACTTTGATTTTATCTAGGTTTGGTTATTGCAATTGTTCGAGGTGTAGCAAGTCGAGATACTATTCAGCAAGCATACAATGCTGATAAGGTTTAAATTCAAATAGAAAAAAAGAAACAATTATTCAGCGGTCTATTGTAGATCGATATACCGAAAGCACCAGCATTAGGTCTTGTTTTACAAAAGGTAAATATGAAGTTGTTTATAAATGAATTTATTCGAAATTATGTTCATTTAGCTTCACTATGATCGTTATGATAGAAAATTCGGTAATGATGGTCAACATGAAGCTTTAACTTGGTCAGAAGTTGAAGTCTGTATTTCTTTGCTCTGTCTGTCGAATTCGTATTTGTTTATTTGTTTATTCGATTTAGAGTGAAGTGAATCAATTCAAACAAGATGTCATCATTCCACATATTGTGAAGAAAGAAATCGCCGATAAATCGTATCCTTTTTTCTTGTTTGAATGTTGTTGTTGGTGATTGAATTTGAGTTCGAATTAGTTTACTAGTCTAGTTTCCTTGACTTACCGTTCATTGTAATTGATTAGTATGTTGGCCTATTTGGAGCGTCTAATTATGCATACATTTTCGCCAATGGATAGTGAGGCCGATTGGCGTCTTTCATTTCCCTATCAGATTATTTTTCAAAGTGTCAGAACAAAACTAAATCCAACGGTAAGATCTAGACATGTTTTTTTTTTCGTTTTACTCATATCAGAAAGTTGTTTCGACTAATATTTTTCTCTATTCTCCTTAACTAAATCTATTCAGCATGTTTTCGTGGCTTTTTTTCGGTCCGATGCTTTCACGTTATGAACATAGCAGTCCATATTTCTCGATTGTCACTTATATTATTCCCACATTACTCGGACGTTTACGTCATTTGCCTTTTGTGCAAAAAATGCTTGATAATGCTTTCATAAACGAGGTATGTATTACATCGTTGTTTGATCATTCCAATAGAACATGAGGAAGAATCTTTTTTCCTATTGAAATTTGTTTGCGTTTTCCTTGACTCTTATATAAATCTCTCAGTATATTCAAATGGTTATCATTTTTACCGTGCCATCATTTTGATCGACTCATGCCATTCTATCCTCCGGGAGCATATACTGGTGTTGGACGAGGACTGTATCTCTTGCAGCAGCAACAGGAAAGTGCTGCAAAGGTATTTCTCATTTTGTATTTGTTCTTCTTTGTTGAGAGAAGCTTCTTGTTTTGATTTTCGATATGAATATGAATTTAATTTTGCTTTGAATTTTAGTTGGGCGCCGAAGACGACGAAGACGATGATGTTGAAGAATAAAAGACCGTTGACGTTCGTTTTTTGTTATCTGTTTTTTCTGTTTTTTTTTGATAAAAAAAAGAAATAATCATGTGATCTTTAAACTTGAGAAGAAATGTTTTTTGTATAAACTATTTCTTGTTTTTTTTTTGTTAGATTAACCGAAAGTTAAAAGTAGCCTCATGGATATTGTTTTGAATGTTCATGATCGATATTTCTTTACGCCATATGTTTATCCAACAGAAGGCTGGCCTGAAGATAATCTTCTTCGTCAATTAATATCCTTAACTATCTTAGTCAATATTCATGCGGTACTTATGTATTTTTCATTGGCTACACTTAACTATTTGTTCTTATACGATAAAGAACTTATGAAAAGTCCGTTATTTTTGAAAGTAAATTGAACGATATATTACTTTTTGCGGTCAATAATTTGTCATTTCTAGAATCAAATTCGAAGAGAAATTCAAGTTTCACTAATAAATATTCCATTTATGAGTATACCAACAGTTTTACTATTTCTTCTTGAAGTACGTGGTTATTCTAAATTATACGATAGTTCTGAACGTTCTTATGGTCTACTTCAATTTTGTCAAGAATTTGTTAGTTTCTTATTTTTTACTGATATGTTAATCTATTTCATTCATCGTGGTTTACATCATCGTTCAATTTACAAACATTTTCACAAAACTCATCACATATGGATTGTTCCAACACCATTTGCTAGTCATGCATTTAATTGGCTCGATGGTTTTCTTCAAAGTTCACCGTATCATATCTATGCTTTCCTATTTCCTATACATAAATTTGCTTATTTATCTTTCTTTATTTTTGTTAATATCTGGACAGTGAGTATTCATGATGGAAATTATGCTGTGCCGAAAGTTTTTCAACCGTTTATTAATGGTGCAGCACATCATACTGATCATCATCGGCTTTATAATTGTAATTACGGACAATTTTTTACATTTTGGGATCGACTTTTGAATTCATTTCGATCACCAGATATTTATGAACAAAAGAAAAAACTCGATGATTAACAATGTTCTACTTCTTCGTCTTTTTATTTTAATAGAATAAAATATGAGTAAAAAATATTTCCTTACCGCGAACGAAGCAAGTTATTGATATAGATCAGAAGAGAGGAATAAATTATACAACTAATGTGACATCGAACAGAATCTACCTGTTCATTTATTGGTTCTAATTGATTTTGTATCGAAGGTTTTGTCTAGTGAAATGAAAAGAGAGAAAAAGAGGAAGAATAGTTCGAACCTTGAACGAAATGTACATTTATGAGATATGATGCGTATCGTTCATAGTTACAGACAAGAAAAAATATTTGATTGAAATAGTAATATTGAACACTTAGAGACTCCGATAGTTCGTAGAATATGTTGTCGTCAAGAATCAAGTCAAATGATAATGATGATGATGGTGGAGAAGAATCAATTCTGCCTGGAGATTATGAGCCATGGTCAAGAAGACCTGATGCATCGGGACCATTTCAATCAGGACGACGACGACGGCCACCGCCTCCGCCACCACCACCACCGCTCTCAAGGTCGCCGGTTAGATCTGCAACTCCTCGAGCGAAAATGCATCGATCTAGACGGCGGTCACATACACCAGAAATTGTTATTGACCGACGTCATCATCATCATAATCATCATAATCATCATCGTCATCGACGTTCATCAAGTAAACGTCATATCATGACAATACCTCTTAATTATCAACCGACGCTTGGCTTATCTGATCGGCCAACACAAGTATTAGAAATTGAACGTGTTCGACGTCGTCGACATCGAAAACATCGATCACTTTGTCATAAATACGATGATAGATATTACAATCCATCAGGACCTGTATCCTATTATCAGCCAATGCAATTACCAACGATGACATCAGTCGGAAACACATCTGCTCTAATGACATACATTTCAAATTTAACTCCACAAATGATTGAAAATCTACCGAGACAAACCGTTCATTTACCACCTATACATTTACCAGGTAGTCAAGCAGATGTAAATACAGAACTCAATACAGTCGTTTTTCCTGCTGAAGTAATTAATCCAGCCGATGGAACTCTTTCAATTATTCGATCAAATTCTCAAATAAATAATATTCAATATTCACCAATGGTTTCGCCACCAGTACCCGTTCCAACACCGACACCAACACCTTCAATGGCCGTACAAGCAATGTTGTCCGGTCCATTTATGCAACAAGTCGAAAATCTTTTTCAACGAATAAAACTTTCACAAGCACAATCACCATCAATCCTACCTACTAATAACATTTCTGGTTTACCAACTTATTCATTTATTGATCCACAAAATCCTCCCATCATTAACATAGCTAATACAAATTCCTATCCTCATGCAAATATTCTCCCATACAATCCAGTAAATATCCCATCATATATTCCAACAACCAATACGCCTTATCAACCAGCAAATAGAACACCCTATCGTCCTGCTAGCAACGCACCATACAGTCCAGCACGTATGACTCCATATCAACCGACCAATGCTCGACCACATAGTTCCTATTATCCGACAACTGCACCGTACAGTCCAGCGAATTCATCAGAAATAGGTCCGTATCGTCCTGCAAATATTACACCTTATAGTGTAACACAAACTCGATCTCATTGGGATAATTTAATGTCACCAACGTATTCACCGAACTCCTTTCAATCACAACCAAATTATCAAACCAATCCTTCAATGCCTAAACCTATTCTTCGTAATGGATCGCCCAATAGTTCTATTAATACTACTTATACTCAAAATAATGTTGGTCGCCCAACGGAGACAATTGTTTGAAAATTCTCATTTTTTTTCTTTTTCTTCTCCTTCTCCTTCTTTTTGACGTAGACATGCGATGTCTTGACGTTACACATACTGAGTTGCTGTGTTAGCACCTTCTTCTATTTCATTCCAAAACATTTCTTTCCTTTTCTTCTCTTCTCTTCGTTTTTTATTGATAAAGGCACAACAATTACATGCATTCATATTTTCTATAAAATCACTGCAGAAAAAAAAAAAGAAAGATTTTGCCATCGATTACGATTGTTCTGCGGTTGCTATGAATTCTCATATTCATGTAAAGCCATGTGGATCGACAAGTAATAAAGAAAAGAACGAAAAAAAAATCATATTTCAATCACAATAATAATCATCAGAATTCTTTACTGTGTTTTACACATGAGAATTTAAAAGAGAACGAGAGTTTATAAAGTATTTCTATTATTTACTTGTAAGATTCATATTCTATGGCAACACCACGCGCTCGTTCATCGACACCACCAAATCGAACAGTTCGTTTCGATGGTACAAAATCAAAAACATCAACTAAATATAGTTTTCATATTCAAAGTGCACCACCACTTTCCATTCAACAATATCTACGTTCAACAAGTGGTGTTCGTGAAGGCGCCAAAGATTGGAAACCATCAGGTATCTATCGTCCACCAGCATTTCATGATTATGTACCACCAATAATTCGCGAACGAAAGAAACCTGTCGAACCCGTATGGCATCCGCCCGGTCGATATCAAGAAAAGCCACCGACATCATTAAGTCCAGAGAGAATCGTACCAAAATACAGTCCTGAACCAGTTTGGCATCCACCTGGAAAGACAGAACATAAGCCTGTACCTTATTTTGATCCGCCTAATCTACGATGGTCACTTAGAGAATTATTACAATCTATGCCTGAATTACGACCACAATCATCTCGGGCCTCGAGCCGTAGTCTGTCGAAAACGAGACAAAGTATTGATACTAAAGATGCGCAGGAATAGAAGACACTATCAGATGTTTTAATATCTGGTGCTAATCAAATTCAATTAATTTATAATACATGGCCCTCGATTTTTTTTCGCTCTTTTCTTGTGTATTTCATATCAAAAGAAATAAAAGTGCTTTTGTGCTTTGGGATTTTGCTAAATGTAAGATTAAAACCAACAAATGGAACATAATATTATTTTTTATCGATCAATCAACTGTAGACATTTTTGTTTTTTTTCCCTTCTTGACAAGATTGATTGAAAACATATTGAGAGTTTTTTTCTCTCAAGTCTATCACACTGAATTTGCTTGTCTTCTTAAAAATAACATCCCGCAAATAGAAACCACACATATATAAAAAAAAAACGAAAGGAAAAATAAACTCTTTCACCTATTCTCACGGAAAATACGAATCTACCGAATATTGCCATGCATGTCCACTTGTATTACCTTGACAAATTAGATTAATTTTCAATGCATTCTAACAAAAGACACTTGATAAATATCTGTCAAGATTCGCTGTTGCCATTCGAAGTGGATACTCGATTTGACACTCGTATAAAAAACAACAACAACAACAACAGAAAAATTGAACGACTAAAACTAGGTGTTAATTGTACACTAGCTACCTGTTAGAACGAAAGCATTAAATTAACGATGAGATCAATGCAACACCTTGCTTTCGTTTTGCGATCTGATTATTTTGCACTTATGAATATGCACAAAAGTCACAAATTGAAAATGCAAATTCAATTTTATTCTTTCGCAAAAGAATGATAGAATTATTCTTGCTAGCTGTTTGATTGATGAATTGATCGATCGATCCTTTCTTATCACGTTTGTAAAGCACATCGAGATAAATGACAGAAAAAACACGCAGATCTCTTATCCAATGTTATCATACATCTACTCTTAACTGTCCCTTAGAGAGATGAGGAAAAACTATTTTCTATGCTTATTTATATTCTCTTTTATCTCTAAGCTTAATTGACAAAAATATCCTCTTAGTCTTATGACACGAACATCTGTATAGAAAATTTCCTCGAATCTAATCTTTTAATTGATAGAATTTTTTCTTCATTCGTTTTAATCCATTTGTTTCAAATTCATTCATCTATACGTACATTAAAAAGACAAAACATCTTAGGAAGCCGATTGATGTCTTTAACTATTATGATTATAGTCACACAGAGTAAATTAACATCATAATCAACGCTAGTGTTCGTTGTTTTTTCTCTCTTTTTTCTCTACAAATTCGCCCGCCTTTAACTGTCAGTCCCCTTTGGATATCTCGACATATAAATAAAAGACATTTATTTGTTGATATTGCCGCTGGACAAATACAAAAGTAAGTTATATCTCTGTTCAATTGATATTGATTGTTATTTTGTGTATTCTCATATAAACAATTTGCGGTTGAGTTCTTCTTCTTCTCATATTGACTATCGATGTCATATGGTGTCGGCTAAATTAATATAAATAAAAAACGAGAAAGAGAGAGAAAATGAAGATAATCATCTTTTCACAAGAGACTTTCAACTCGTGCTCATCACTGAAACTCTTTTCTTCTTCGTCGTCTCTTTTAATCAATGATCCGCTTTTTCATATGTTCGATTAAAATTATTTTTCAATGAACACAATGCGTATCTTTGACCTTTTTTTTCTCTTGTTTCGTCGTCGCTTTGTTCCTTTTACTACTCAAGTTAATGATAAAGAAATGAACAATACAATGTACTTGATTTTCTACACAATCATTGCCACTCATACATTTTACATTTATCGATGTATGTCAGTCTATATTTATGTTGTATATCTTTGTTTCTAACTCAAAGCAAAAGAAAAAAAAAGACAACAATGACCGTTATGAACAAAAGTATGCATCGACTAAATATGTTATTGTTATCTTTTCATCAAGTTGTCATCATCAATGCTTGAAGAGCCTTGTTTCCGATCTGAGACTATGAATATTGTCTAGCATTGCTTTTTTTTTCTCATTCATTCGAGTTTTATTTGATTAGTACGATCTTGAACAGGCACATATATGCGAATATGAAAGAGAATAACATCGATGTACTCTAATCATAGCAAGGCTTCATGTCTGCATGTCTTTTTTCTCTCTCCCTTTCATAAAAGAGAGCTCTTCAACATTCATTAAGTCACGCATTATAGTTTTAGTCAATATCAATGACTAACAACAGTCTATAAAGTGATATTCTCAATTTACACTAATGTTGTTGTTATTGTGTTTTTTTCTTCGTTTCTCACTTTTTGCTTTCAATTTTACTCATTTTCGTTTGCATTAATTGATATTTAACATTAGATAAATCGATATTTCCGATTTGATAATGATCAACTTGACTTTTCAATTTCACAGTGTTAATTAGTTTTGTTCCACTCAAGTGTGAATCCCGATCTGACAGCAATGTCTAGTGGGCAACGGCTATCATCCAATTTAGTCTCTAATGATATTAATCGAGTGGAACTTGAACAGTCAAATGAGAAGTTCCACCTGCTCGTTCGTTTCTCGTTCTCTTCGTTCGTATTACTAGTAAATTTGATAAATGAGAATTGAAGCTCGAAAGAATGATGATGGCTTGTCATCTATCATAGACGACGAGACGACCTTTGAAAAACAAAATATGTAGATCTATTAATATGTACATGCAGGATGATTTTGCTTTCCTTCATGTCTCGGTTTCTCTTTTTTTTATGTGTGATGTTTGCAATCGGAAGCTTATATGACAAGAAGAAGAAGAAGAAGAAAAAAAACTGAAATATTACGATATAGAATAGCGAATAAGCAACTGCTGTATCATATCATGTTCGCATTTTCATTCGTTTGCTTCATAAAGATACAAATGGAGTTTAGTTGCGTGAAATCAGTTTTTTTAACCAGAAAATGACAATCGAATGGTATGTATGATTAACATGTTTAGTCATTTATCTGTTAATCAAACTAGAAATCTAACCGTGCCTGATATGTCGTAAGGTGTTGTTTTATCGTTTTATTGCGTGCATATTTTCAAGGATTTTTCCTTCACATGAATATGTCAGATACAGATTTCATCGACGAGTTAGTTCATTTCGAATCTCAAGATTAAATGACTTATCATTAATAATTCCAACTTCGAAAGACATTAAATCAACAAATGAATAAGTATTGAACACGATCAAAGGCTCTACTTATTTATATACCTTATCTAAAGAAGCAACCGAATGAAATAAATATGGTAATTTTGACACATAAAGTGTGCACATCTAATGATCATGTTTGTTAGTTTCTTTCTTTTTTTTTCTATGCGCGTGTATGTATGCGTATGCATAGTAGATTGATTTGAAAAGGTGCATCCGCATTGAGAAAAGATAATGTACATGTATAAACAAATACAAAAGAAAAGACACTCAAGTCCGCGTCTTCTCTTTTTCTTCTCTATCGTCTTTCTTTCTTTCTTCTTTTTTTTATATATTTTATCTCTGTTCAGCATCAAATTTGTCTATAGAATATATACAAAAAAAAAAGAAGAAATAAGACAAGACAAAGCAAACTGAATAATAGTAGTTGTTGCTTCAATTGACATCCGGCTTGCTTCAACGCTTGAGCACTTCATTTCCACATCGTCGAATCTCGTACGCATGCATTTACTCGATTGAAACTAAACGGTAAGAACAAGAGGGAAATAGGGAAGTACACTATGTCAATTCGAAATCGAACAAGAGACGAGAGAAAGAAAACATTTAAGAATCCATAAGAATTTAATGACCTCGAATAATTTGTCAGTTATTCTCGAATTAGTTTGTATTTGTGATTAGAATATACGAGCCTATGAATTCAGTAGATTCTCTCTCTCTTATTATTTGTTCACAATCTCAAACATGCACTTGATCAAGTCTGTTATTGTTATTTTTGCTTCTCTTATATTTGACCTTGTGTATACACGCACACACACAACGAATGATGACGAAGAGAAAATTTTCGTTTTTCTTTTTGAACCTATAAAATATCGAGTGTAGCCATTTCGTTTGTATATCTAACGTGATTCAAACAATCATACTAAAATATCTAGCAAACATTTACATCTCCTCCTGTATTTGTCTAATAAGAAGAAAGACATCGGGCTTCCTTCCATTTTTCGCACGCCGTTTCGAAAAAGAAACGAACACTTCTATGTTTAATGTTTTGTTTCCTCTTCAATAACTAGACAAGTAACCACCAAGAGTAATATATCTTAAACATGTAAAAGAAACTAAAGTAGTCTCGAATGAGACATAAGAAATGTTCATCATCGTGCTTGTCTATATGATTATCACTGTCATAGTCGGAAGTTCAATCATTTTAATAGTCGTCGCGGTGAGAATTGAACACAGCAGTAGGACTAATCAGTTAGACGCTGTGTTGTCAACAACTCATACACGCTGTGTAAATGAACCAGATGGCTGCCGCCGACATTGAAAAAAAGCGTACACAGCTAAATGAACGAACGAATTAGAATGTTTTTAAGTTTTCGTTGTAAAATTTTTTTAGCATCATAACAAGTCGATTAGATATCGTTTTAAATGATATGTTAAATATCTTTAGTTGAATTATTAAGAGAGAAAGAGAGAGAAAGTCAAGAGTTTCTTATTTTATCGATTCAAACGAAGTTCATCAACAAACGAGAAGAGAGAAGAGAAAAAAGAGAGAGAGAGAGAGAACATATGCACTTGTGTTATCGCATCCTCGACTACATCCTATGGATAAGTAAAAAGAGAGTTATGTAAGCATCGATGATCGACGACGACAACGACAACAATTAAAAAATCCGTATACGACAATTGTTTGCTCACTCACATTCTAACGAAGGTAATTATTATATACATAGCAAAAAGTAATTGAGCGTATTGTTGTTTTTTGCTGCTGCTATATATGTACGTATATGTAGAACGAGTGAGTGAGAGTGAAAAG
>Ga0209922_103285_pt1 | contig 13045 bp, 10 predicted proteins | sample ThiBiot_500_biof_FD_183946 | JGI IMG/M metagenome (GOLD analysis project Ga0209922, IMG submission 183946) | Wastewater bioreactor microbial communities from Cape Town, South Africa - Thiocy_expt_500_biof (SPAdes) | ecosystem: Engineered > Bioreactor > Thiocyanate-remediating > Anaerobic-Aerobic ...
CCACCACCGTGCGCCAGCACGGCCCCGACGCCGTGGGCCTGTACGTCTCGGGCCAGCTGCTGACCGAGGACTACTACGCCTTCAACAAGTTCGCCAAGGGCCTGCTGGGCACGAACAACATCGACACCAACTCGCGCCTGTGCATGAGCAGCGCCGTGGCCGGCTACAAGGCCACGCTGGGCGCGGACGCCCCGCCCGCCTGCTACGAGGACATCGCCCAGGCCGCCACCCTGTTCATCGCCGGGGCCAACCCGGCCTGGGCGCACCCCATCCTGTTCAGGCGCATCGAGGACGCCAGGCGCGCCAACCCGGCGCTGAAGATCATCGTCTGCGACCCCCGGCGCACCGACAGCGCCGCCCTGGCCGACCTGCACCTGGCGCTGCGCCCCGGCTCCGACCTGTGGCTGCTGCACGGCATGCTGCGCTGCATGGTGGAGCAGGGCTGGACCGACCCGGCCTACATCGCCGCCCACACCAGCGGCTGGCCCGCGCTGCAGGCCCAGGTGGCGCAGGCCACGCCCGAGGCCGTGCTGCAGCACTGCGGCATCGCCCCCGCCGACCTGCTGCAGGCCGCGCGCTGGTTCGCCGGGGCGCAGGGCGGCGGCCCGCGCCGCCCCACGCTCAGCCTGTACTGCCAGGGCCTGAACCAGTCGGCGCGCGGCACCGACAACAACGCCGCCCTGATCCACCTGCACCTGGCCTGCGGCCAGATCGGCAAGCCCGGCGCGGGGCCGTTCTCGCTCACCGGCCAGCCCAACGCCATGGGCGGGCGCGAGGTGGGGGCGCTGGCCAACCAGCTGAGCGCGCACCGCAACCTGGCCGACCCCCGGCACCGCGCCGAGGTCGCCGCCCTGTGGGGCGTGCCCGAGGTGCCGGCCGCGCCGGGCAAGGCCGCCGTCGAGATGTTCGAGGCCGCCGCCGAGGGGCACATCAAGCTCCTGTGGATAGCCTGCACCAACCCCGCGCACAGCCTGCCCGACCAGGCCCTGGTGCGCCGCGCCCTGCAGCGCGCCGAGTTCGTGGTGGTGCAGGACGCCTACGCCGGCGTGGCCACGGCCCGCTTCGCCGACCTGCTGCTGCCCGCCGCCACCTGGGGCGAGAAGGAAGGCACCGTCACCAACAGCGAGCGGCGCATCAGCCGCGTGCGCGCCGCCGTGCCCGCGCCGGGCCAGGCCTGGGCCGACTGGCGCATCGTCACAGAAGTGGCGCGGCGCGTGCAGCCGCTGCTGCCCCGGCGCGCCGCCCTGCCCTGCCTGTTCCCCTACGAAGGCCCCGAGGCCATCTGGAACGAGCACCGCGAGAGCACGCGCGGGCGCGACCTGGACATCACCGGCCTGGACTGGGCGCTGCTGGAGGCCGCGCCGCGCCAATGGCCCTGCCCCGCGGGCCAGGCCGACGGCACGGCGCGCCTGTACGCCGACGGCCGCTTCGCCACGGCGGACGCACGCGCGCGCTTCGTGCCACAGCAGCCCGGCGGCGTGGCCGAGCCCACCGACGCGCGCTACCCGCTGGCCCTGCTCACCGGCCGCCTGCGCGACCAGTGGCACGGCATGAGCCGCACCGGCACGGTGGAGAGCCTGTGGGCCCATGCCGGCGAGCCCGTGGCGCAGATGCACGCCGCCGACATGGCGCGCCTGGGCCTGCAGGGCGGCGACCTGGCCTACCTCACCAGCCGCCGCGGCAGCATCGTCGCCCCCGTGCGGGCCAGCGACGAGCTGGCGAGCGGCCAGGTGTTCCTGCCCATGCACTGGGGCGACGAGGTGCTGGGCGGCGCCAGCAGCACGGGCCGGCGCCTGGCGGGGGTGAACGCGCTGACCACGGCGGCGCGCTGCCCGCAGTCGCTGCAGCCCGAGCTCAAGCACGCGGCCATCAAGGTGCTCAAGGCCGAGCTGCCCTGGAGCCTGTGGGCCCAGGCCTGGCTGCCGCTGGCGCAGGTGCACCGCGCGCGCGAGGCGCTCCAGGCGCTCATGGACGCCTTCCCCTTCGCCAGCTGCAGCCTGTTCGGCCGCCCCGGCACCGGCACGGGGCTGCAGCTGCGCGCGGGCGCGCACCACGCGCCGGACGAGGCGCTCGTCGAGCGCATCGCCGGCCTGCTGGACCTGCAGGGCGCGGGCCTGCTCAGCTACCGCGACGCGCGCCGCGGGCAATGGCGCCGCGCCCGCCTGCGGCAGGACGCGGACGGCGCGCAGCGGCTGCAGTCCGTGCTGCTGGCCGGCGACGCGAGCGCCCAGGCCTGGATCGCCCCGCTGCTGCAGGAGCGCCACGACGCCCAGCCGCTGCGCCGCGCCCTGCTGCAGCCGGGCGCCAGGGCACCGCAACAGGCCCTGGCCACGCGCGGCGCCACCGTCTGCGCCTGCGAGGGCGTGGCCGAGAACGCCATCGCCGACCTGCTGCGCTCCTGCACGGGCGACGCCGCCCAGCGCCTGCAGCGGCTCAAGAGCGAGCTGCGCTGCGGCACGCAATGCGGCTCCTGCGTGCCGCAGCTGCAGCGCATGGTGCAGGCCAGCCTGGCATGAACCCGAAGCACACCACCCATCCATCCACCATCCCACCAGGAGAAGCACCATGGCGCCACCGCGCTCCTTCCTCAAGTCCGGCCACCTGCCCACGCTGCTGGCCTCCTTCCTGTACTTCGACTTCTGCTTCGCGGTCTGGGTGCTCAACGGCGCCATGGCCCCCTTCATCTCCGAGGCCTACCAGCTCAGCGCCGCGCAAAAGGGCTTCATGATCTCGGTGCCCATACTGGCCGGGGCGCTCATGCGCTTTCCGCTGGGCGTGCTGGCCCAGTACATAGGCCGCAAGAACGCCGCCATGGTCGAGATGGGGCTCATCATGGCCGCGCTGGCCCTGGGCTTCTTCTTCATCCGCAGCTACGACCACGTGATCGCCATGGGCGTGCTGCTGGGCATCGCCGGGGCCAGCTTCGGCGTGGCGCTGAGCCTGGGCAGCGGCTGGTACCCGCCCCAGTACAAGGGCCTGGCCATGGGCATCGCCGGCGCCGGCAACTCGGGCACGGTGCTCGCCGTGCTGCTGGCCCCGCCGCTGGCCCAGGCCTACGGCTGGCAGACGGTGTACGGCCTGGCCGGGCTGTGCATGCTGCTGCCCTTCACGGTGATGGCCGTGTTCGCCAAGGAGCCGCCGGACCATGAGAAGCAGAGCCTGCGCCAGCACGTCGCCTGCCTGTTCGAGAAGGACGGCTGGGCCTTCAGCCTGCTGTACGTGGTGACCTTCGGCGGCTTCATCGGCCTGGCGAGCTTCCTGCCCACCTACTTCCACGACCAGTTCGGCGTGAGCAAGGTGCAGGCCGGGCAGCTGACCATGCTGGCCGCGGTCATGGGCTCGGGCCTGCGCGTGGCGGGCGGCTACCTGGCCGACCGCCTGGGCGGCATCCACACCCTCACGGGCGTGCTGATCCTGGTGGCCGCCACGCTCGTGGCCTGCGGCCTGGCCGAAGGCCACCTGCCGGCCACCACGCTGCTGTTCATGCTGTGCTTCGCTGCCCTGGGAGCGGGCAACGGCGCGCTGTTCCAGCTCGTGCCGCTGCGCTGGCCGCTGACCACCGCCGTGGCCGGCTCCATGATCGGCGAGATCGGCGCCCTGGGCGGCGGCTTGGTGCCCAACGCCATGGGCCTGTCCAGGCAGTACCTGGGCAGCTACCTGTGGGGCTTCATCGCCCTGGCCCTGCTGGCCCTGGCCATGCTGGCCGTGCTGCGCCTCATGCAGCCGCGCTGGACCCGCACCTGGAGCCGCACCGGCGGACGCGCCCCCGCGCCCGTGCCCGGGGGCGCCCCGGCCGCCTGAACGATGCGCGCGCGGCCCCCTGTCCTGCGGACCGGCCGCGCATGCCAGAGAATACGCGCATCGTTCCTGCACACATCACCATGGGCATCAGCCACTACATCAAGGAAATCGGCCGCGGCGCGCGCGGCGCCAAGGCCCTGGACCGCGCCCAGGCCGCCGACCTGTTCGGCCAGGTGCTCGACGGCCGGGTGACCGACCTGGAGGTCGGCGCCTTCTGCGTGGCCATGCGCATCAAGGGCGAGACCGTGGACGAGATGTGCGGCTTCCTGGACGCGGTGTATGCGCGCATCGCCGCCTTTCCCGCCTGCGCTGATGGGCGGCCGCTCATCGTGCTGCCCAGCTACAACGGCGCGCGCAGGCTGCCCGTGCTCACGCCGCTGCTGGCGCTGCTGCTGGCGCGCGAGGGCCAGAGCGTGCTGCTGCACGGCATGCGCACCGAGGCGCGCCGGGTCCTGGCGTCCGATGTGCTCGAAGCGCTTGACATACCTGCGCTTGCAGCTCCCAAAGAAATAGCACCCGGCAGCGTGGCGCACCTATCCACCGCGGCGCTGCTGCCGGGCCTGGCGCGCCTCTTGTCGGTGCGCGAGGCGATCGGCCTGCGCACCCCCGCCCACAGCGTGGCCAAGCTGGTCGCCCCCTGCGCGGGCCCGGCGCTGGTGGTGGCCAGCTACACCCACCCGGAGTATTTCGAGCTGCTGGGCGCCACCTTCGGCGCGCTGGGCGCGCATGCGCTGCTCTCGCGCGGGCTGGAGGGCGAGGTGGCGGCCGACCCGCGCCGCCAGCCGCGCTACGACGCCTTCGTGGCCGGCGCGCACCAGCTGCTGCAGGAGCAGCAGCCCGGCACGGCCGACGAGGTGCCGGGCCTGCCGGCCGAGATCGACGTGGCCAGCACCGCGGCCTACACGCGCCGCGTGCTCGCGGGCCAGGCGCCCGTACCGGCGCCGCTGCAGCAGCAGGTGCGGCACATCGTGCAGCTCGGCCGCCAGATCACGGCGCGGGGCCGACCATGACGGCCCCCGCCCGAGCGCGCGCAAACGGCAGCTGCACCCTGGTGGGCGCCGGCCCGGGCGACCCGGAGCTGCTCACCATCAAGGCGCTCAAGGCCATCCAGGCGGCCACCGTGCTGCTGGTGGACGACCTGGTGAGCGACGCCATCCTGGCCCTGGCCCCGCCCGGCGCGCGCGTCGTGTACGTGGGCAAGCGCGGCGGCTGCAGGAGCACGCCCCAGGCGCATATCGAGGAGCTCATGGTCGCGGCCGTGCGCGAGGGCGAGACCGTGGTGCGCCTCAAGGGGGGCGACCCCTTCATCTTCGGCCGCGGCGGCGAGGAGGTGCAGCACCTGGCCGGCGCGGGCATCGCCGTGCAGGTGGTCAACGGCATCACGGCGGGCCTGGCCGGCATGACGCTGCTGGGAGCGCCGCTCACGGACCGCCGGTACGCCCATGGCGTGGTCTTCGTCACCGGCCACAACCATCCCGCGGAGGCCGGCACCGACTGGCGCCAGCTCGGCGCCACGGCGCGCGATGCGCGCCTCACGCTCGTGATCTACATGGGCATCGCCAGCTGCGCCCGCATCCAGCGCGAACTGCTCGACGCCCTGCCCGCGCACACGCCGGCGGCCGTGATCCAGCACGTGAGCCTGCCGCAGCAGCGCCACGCGGTCACCACGCTGGGCGCGCTGCAGGAAACGATAGCGCGCGAGCGCCTAACGAGCCCCTCGGTGATCGTGATCGGCGACGTGGTGCGCGGCATCGATGCCGCGCAAGCCACCGGGGCGCGCCCGGCCTGATCAGCCGCCCGCGCCCGCCTGGCGGATCTCCTCGAAGCGCTGGGCCTGCTCCCGGCGCAGCGCCTTGCGCAGCAGCGCGGCCTCCCAGCGGCGGCGCTCGTCGTGGCCCGTGGGCGCGAGCGGCGGCACGGGCGTGGACCTGCCCGCATCGTCCACCGCCACCATCGAGAAGAAGCAGCTGTTCACGTGCCGCACGACCTGGGTGCGTATGTCCTCGGCCACCACCTTGATGCCGATCTCCATCGACGACTTGCCCGTGTGGTTGACGCTGGCCAGGAAGGTCACGAGCTCGCCCACGTGGATGGGCTGCAGGAACGTCACCTGGTCCACGCTGAGCGTGACCACGTAGCGGCCCGAATAGCGGCTGGCGCAGGCATACGCCACCTGGTCGAGCAGCTTGAGGATGGCGCCGCCGTGGACGTTGCCGGAGAAGTTGGCCATGTCGGGCGACATGAGCACGGTCATGCTGAGCTGGTGGGCGGGCAGGTTCATGCGTGGCATTGTAGAAAGCCGCCCCCGCGGCTGCGCGACAATGGCCGGCTTTGCCCGCCAGGATAGCCACCCCGTGTCCACACCGTTCTTTGACGCCGTCATCATCGGCGCCGGCGCCGCCGGCCTGTTCTGCGCCGCGCAGGCGGGCCGGCGCGGGCTCCGGGTGCTGCTCGTCGACCATGCCGGGAAGGTGGCCGAGAAGATCCGCATCTCGGGCGGCGGGCGCTGCAACTTCACCAACCGCGACCTGGACCCGCGCGCGCCGCAGCGCCACTTCCTGGGACAGAACCCGCAGTTCTGCCGCTCCGCCCTCTCGCGCTACACCCCGCAGGACTTCATCGCGCTGGTGCAGCGGCACGGCATCGCGTTCCATGAGAAGCACAAGGGCCAGCTGTTCGCCGACCGCTCGGCCGAGGACGTCATCGCCATGCTGCTGGCCGAATGCGCCGACGGCCGGGTGCAGCGCTGGCAGCCCTGCGGCGTGAAGAAAATAGCCTTTTCGGCCCCTGACGCCCAGGGGGCGGGCGCCGGCAGCTATCAAATCGATACCGACCGCGGCCCCGTGCAGGCGCGCAGCCTGGTCGTCGCCACGGGTGGGCTGTCCATTCCCAAGATCGGCGCGAGCGACTTCGGCTACCGGGTCGCCCGGCAGTTCGGCCTGCCGCTGGTGCCGCAGCGCCCCGGCCTGGTGCCGCTGACCTTCGACGGCGCGGACTGGGCGCCCTACGCGCGGCTGGCGGGCCTGGCCCTGCCGGTGGAGATAGGCACCGGCGCCGGGAAGGAGCGCACGGTTTTCCACGAAGACCTGCTGTTCACCCACCGGGGCCTGTCGGGGCCGGCGGTGCTGCAGATATCGAGCTACTGGCAGGACGGCGCGCCGATCGACATCGACCTCGCGCCGGGCATCGACCTGCCCGCCGCGCTGGCGCAGGCCAAGGCGCGCTCCAGGAAGCGCGTCGCCAACGAGCTCGCCACCCTGGTGCCCAGCCGCCTGGCCGACGCCTGGGCCGGCACCGACGCCGACTGGCAGCGCCCCATCAACGAGGCCAGCGACAAGGCCCTGGCGCGCCTGGCCGCGCAGCTCGCGCGCTGGCAGCTCACGCCCACCGGAACCGAGGGCTACAAAAAGGCCGAGGTCACGCTGGGCGGCGTGGACACGCGCGCCCTGTCGCAGCAGACCATGGAGTGCAGGGCCCAGCCGGGCCTGTACTTCATCGGCGAGGTGGTGGACATCACCGGCTGGCTCGGCGGCTACAACTTCCAGTGGGCCTGGTCCAGCGCCCATGCGTGCGCCCAGGCCCTGCCGATGGACTGACCGATACAGGCGAAAAACCTGCCTTTCGGCCGGACTGCTGCTGCCTTCGCAATAATATTCATATAAAATGAATCTTATCGGGCGATGCGCCCCACTCGAATCCAAAGGCCATGCCCCAGCCACTGCCCCCGCTCATGTCCATCTCCGACAAGGCCCAGCCCGCCGCCGCCCCGCTCAAGGGCTGGCCGCTATTGCGCCTGGGCTTCCGGCCCTTCTACCTGGGCACGGCCCTGCTGGCCTGCCTGTCGGTGCCGCTGTGGATCGCCATCTTCCTGGGCCACATGCAGATGCAGCTGGAGATGCCGCCGCTGCTGTGGCACGGCCATGAAATGCTGTTCGGCTTCGCCGCGGGCGTGGTGGTGGGCTTCCTGCTCACGGCCGTCAGGGCCTGGACGGGGCTGGAGACCGCGCGCGGCCCGCTGCTGGGCTCGCTGATCCTGCTCTGGCTGGCGGCGCGCGTGGCGGCGCTCGTGGCGCCCTACCCCGTCTTCGCGGCGCTGGACATGGCGCTGCTGCCCGCGGCCGCGGCCATCCTGCTGCGCGTGCTGCTCAAGGCCGGCAACAAGCGCAACATCCCGCTGATCTCGCTGCTGGTGCTCATGGCGATTGCCAACCTGGCGTTCCACCTGTCGGTGCTGGGCGCCATCGCCGTGCCCGCCGTCGCGGCCCTGTATGCCGAGCTCGCGCTCATCATCATGGTGGTGTGCGTGATGACCGGCCGCGTCGTGCCCATGTTCACCAAGAACGTGACGCCCGGCCTGGTGATCAACGTGCCGCGCAAGTTCGAGCTCACGCTGCTGGCCGTCACGGCCATCGCCCTGGCGCTGTGGGTGCTGCCCACACCCGCGCCCCTGGTGCTGGTGGCCAGCCTGGCCGCCGCCGTGCTGCACGCCGCGCGGCTGTGGATGTGGCACCCGCAGGTCACGCTCAAGCGGCCCATCCTGTGGATCCTGCATGCCTCCTACGCCTGGCTGCCGATCGGCTTCGCCCTGCTGGCGCTCGCGCAGCTGGGCTGGGTCAACCCGTCGCTGGCGGTGCACGCCCTCGCCGTGGGCGTGATCGGCGGCCTGATCATCGGCATGGTCACGCGCACGGCGCGCGGCCACACCGGCCGGCCGCTGCAGGCCTCGCGCGGCGAGGTCGCGGCCTACGCCCTGGTGATGCTGGCCGCCGTGCTGCGCGTGCTGGTGCCCGCCGTGCAGCCGGGCTGGTACGCCTACGCCCTGGAGGGCGCGGCCTGCCTCTGGGCCATCGCCTTCGGCATCTACCTGTTCATCTACACCCCCTGGCTCACGCGCACGCGCCTGGACGGCAAGGACGGCTGAACACCTCCCCGCTTCCCCACGTTTTCCCCCTACCCCCTTGAAAGGTTGAACCCCATGAGCAACGCAGCTTCCGTGATCGACGTGCGCACCATCGCCCCCTTCGAGCGCCACGCACGCATCTTCGGCCAACTGGACGCGCTCGCCGCCGGCCAGGCCCTGCAGATCGTCAACGACCACGACCCCGTGCCGCTGCACATGCAGCTCGAGGGCCGCGCGCCCGGCCAGTTCCAGTGGACCTACCTGCAGTCGGGCCCCGACCTGTGGCAGATCGAGATCACCAAGAAGGCCACCGCGCAGGCGGAAGACTCCTGCTGCTCCGGCGGCGCCTGCTGCGGCTGATTGGGCAGCCAAGACCGGCACGGGGGAGCCTCCATAGCCGGGCCCCCTCGCCTTGCAGGGCGCTTGGCCTAGCGGTCCAACCGGATGTCGGCCTTGCGCGCGATGTCTGCATAGGCCGCCACATCCCGATCTATCAGCGCCTGGAACTGATCGGGCGTACTGCCTACCGGTCCAAAGCCAAGAACCTGCAGCTTCTTGGCAAATTCAGGGCCTTGCACCGCTTTGGCGACCTCGGCGGAAAAGCGGTGCAGCACGTTCCTGGGCGTCTTGGCCGGCGCCATCAGGCCAATCCACGACCCCTGGACGATCTCCGGGTAGCCCGACTCCGCCATCGTTGGCACATCCGGGGCGCAGTCACAGCGCTGCTGCGCGCTCACGGCCAATGCCTTGAGCTTGCCCGCCTTCACATGGGGCATGCCGCCGGTGGCCGGGTCGAAGAAGTAGTCCACGCGGCCGCCCATCAAATCCGGCATGGCCTGGGCGCTTCCGTTGTATCCCACATGCGTTGCCTTCAGACCCGCCGCAAGGGAAAAGATTTCGCCCAGCAGGTGGCCGGTCGACCCAGGCCCGGTAGATGCGTAGCTGACCGGCTTTGTCTGGGCCCAGGCGGCAAACTCCTTCACGCTGTTCGCCGGTGTCGAGACGCTGGCAAACAGGACGAGTGGGATGTTCACCATGTGGCTCACCGGAGCAAGGTCCGAAGGCTTGTACTGCAAATTCTTGGATAGCACCTGATTCGTCGTGTAGGCGGCGGGAACCACGCCAAAGGTGTACCCATCCGGAGCCGACCGGGCCAATTGCGTCGTCGCTATGACGGTGTTCGCCCCGGGCTTGTTCTCGATGATGATGGGCTGTTCCACGGATTTGGACACGATTTCCATCAGCATGCGGGTGACGCTGTCCACCGGCCCGCCGGCCACATAGGGAACCAGCACCTTGATGGTCTTGGTGGGCCATTCTTCCGCCCGCGCATTGTTGCCAGCCAACCCACACACCGCTGCCAGCACACCCGTCAGAACGACGGCACGGCGCGTCACATGGTTTTTCCGGGTCATCTTCTGTCTCCTCTTTTGAAATAAATAGAGAAACGAATCCCAAGGCGCATCAGTGCACGCCCTCTGCACAAGCAATTGAGAGACCGCCAAGTCTTATTTCATTTCCGCCAATCGGAGCCTCAGCTCACGCTTGAGCACCTTGCCGGAAGGATTGCGCGGCAGTGCATCGCAGATCACGAGCCGCTTGGGCGTCTTGAAGTTGCCGAGCTTTCCGCTGCAATGCGCGCGCAGTTGCTCCAGGCTCAGCGACTGGCCGGGTTTGAGCACCACGGCGGCGGCAACGCACTCGCCCCATTGCGCGTCCGGCAGTCCGATGACGGCCACCTCCGCGACCTGCGGCAACCCATAGACCACGCGCTCGACCTCGGACGACGCAATGTTCTCGCCACCGCTGATGATCATGTCCTTCTTGCGGTCGGTCAGGTACAAGAAACCTTCCGCATCCAGGTAGCCAACGTCTCCGGTCCTGAACCACTGCCCGAAAAAGCCCGCCCTGGTCTTGGCCTCATCGCGCCAATAGCCTTGCGTGACCTTGGGGCCGCACAGGCAAACCTCGCCTTGGCTGCCCGCAGGCAAAGCGTTGCCTTCGTCGTCCATGACGGCCAGCGCGACATGCGCCAGGGGGCGCCCCGTGGAGCCGATCTTCTCCAATTCACGGCCGGCCTCCATCATCGTGTCGCCGGAGCAGGTTTCCGTGAGGCCGTACGCATCGATGTAGCGCGCGTGCGCAAACACGCTGGAGAACTCGCGGATGCGCTCCTCGGGCGTACGCTCCCCTCCTCCAAGCAACCACCGCAGGCTGGACAGGTCATACGCCGCCCGCTCGGGACTGGCCAGGCAGCGGTTGAGCATGACCGGCGCCATCCATGCGCCCGTGATCCGCTCGGAGGCAATGAGCGCCAGGGCACGGTCCGCATCGAAATCACGTTCCAACACCAGGGCCCCGCCCGCCATCCACAGGGCCACGCCGGGCAGATCGTAGGCGCCGACGTGGTACAGGGGGCCCACCACCAGCAGCTTGTCCTCCTTGCCGATGCCCAGGGCGCAAAGGTGGTCCAGGCACTTCCAGGCCATGTTCCCGTAGGTATGCATCACTCCTTTGGGGCGATCGGTGGTGCCGCTGGTGTACATCAGGCGGTACAGGTCGTTCACCTGGAGCGGCCAGGCGTCGGCTATCGGCCTGCGCCGGCGCATCGACCCAAACCGCGGGTATTCCGCCGGGGACCGCGGATCGCAGCTCTTCATCCGCAAAGAGCAACTGCACGCCGGCATGGCTGGCGATGTAGCCCACCTCGTCCGCCCCCAGCCGGTAGTTCACCGGCAGAAGGACCGCTCCAATGTGGCCGATGGCCAGAGACAGTTCCAGGAACGCGGCGCTGTTCTTCATCAGCAGCGCCACCACTGCACCAGGGCCCATGCCCCGCGCATGCAACAGGGCCGCCGCGCGTTCCACGCGCTGCTGCAAATCACCGTAGCTCAACCGTTGGTCACCATAGACCAGCGCAAGGCGCTGCGGCTCCGTACGGGCCCACCAGGCCACGCTGGCAGTGATTGAAACCATGACGTATCTCCTTCGAACAGCCTCTTGTTCCAGCGCGCGTTCGCTGCCCGGACTCAGTAGCCCTTGGGCATCTTCAATTCATGGTTGGCCACGTAGTTCAGCAGCATCTCCTCGGACACTGGAGCAAAGCGGAACAGCCGGCAGTCACGCCACAGGCGCTCGACATGGAATTCCTTGGCATAGCCCATGCCTCCCATGGTCTGCATGGCGCGCTCCGTCGCGCGGGCCACCGCCTGGGCGGCAATCAGCTTGGCGGCATTGGCCTCGTTGCTGTAGGGCAGGCCCATGTCGAAATTGGTCGCGGCCTTGTAGTTCAGCAGGCGCGCCGACTCGACCTCCACATGGCATTGCGCCAGCGGAAACTGCAGCCCCTGGTAGGCGCTGATGGGGCGGTTGCCAAAGACCTTGCGGTCGTTGGCGTAGTCCACGGCCAGCCTGATGGCCAGTTCGCCCGTTCCCACCAGGCCGGCGGTGGTCACCATGCGCTCGGTGTTCAGCACGTCCAGCAGTTCGCGCCAGCCCTTGTGCAGCGTGCCGACAAGCTCGTCGGGCTCCACGCGCACGTTGTCGAAGAACACGCTGCTGGAATCCAGGGTGCAGGTGCCCAGCTTGTCGATGGGCGTGTGGCTCAGCCCTTCGCGCTTCACGTCGATCATGAACATGGTCAGGCCATCGGTGCGCGACTCGGCGTCCTGCAGCTTCTTGGTACGGGCAATCACCAGCATCTTGTCGGCCGACTCCACGCCCGTGATCCAGATCTTGCGTCCATTCAGGCGCCAGCCGTCACCATCGGCGGCGGCGAAGGTCTTGATCTCGAGGGTGTTGGTTCCGGCGTCCGGCTCGGTCAGCGCCATGCAGAAGTTCATGTCGCCGCTGATGATCTTCGGCAGCAGTTCCTTCTTCATCTTGTCGTTGCCGAAGCGCGATATGGAAACGCCGCCGAAGATGGGGTTGACCATGAACAGCTGCCCCACGGTGGAGCCGCCGCCCGTGGCCGAGAGCGCCTCCACGATGAGCGTCATTTCCATCATGCCCAGGCCGCTGCCGCCATGCGCCTCGGGCAAGGCCACGCCCGCCAGGCCCGCGTCGCACACGGCCTTCCAGTACGCCTTCGGAAAAGCCTTGTCGGCATCGTGCTTGCGCCAATACTCCAGACCGAAGCCCTCGCCAATCTGGCGCGCGGTCTCGATCATCATGCGCTGTTCATCATTGAGTCGGAAGTCCATGGTTTCGCTCGCTTGAAGATGAGAAGGCGCGGCGCCTCCAAACGCGGCGCCGCGCCGAGACTGGAATTACTCGGGCTGGATGCCGGCAGACTTCGCCAAGACCTTCCAGCGCTCGATGTCTTCGCGCAAGAAAGCCTGGGAC
>Ga0209922_103291_pt1 | contig 13010 bp, 16 predicted proteins | sample ThiBiot_500_biof_FD_183946 | JGI IMG/M metagenome (GOLD analysis project Ga0209922, IMG submission 183946) | Wastewater bioreactor microbial communities from Cape Town, South Africa - Thiocy_expt_500_biof (SPAdes) | ecosystem: Engineered > Bioreactor > Thiocyanate-remediating > Anaerobic-Aerobic ...
AAAGACCATTGCCATCCGAACTGCGCATCGTAAAAGTCGCACTTCGATGCGTGTTCGATGCGAACGACGATGTCAACGATTTCGATGATGATGTTGTTGTCGTCGTCGTCGTTGTTGTTAAATCCTCGCTGATACTTTGAAATGGCAGATGGTGATTCATTCGAGACGAATTATTCGTTCGTTTGAAAAACAAATCATTCAAACGAGCTAGACATTGGTCGAGTTGTTGACTGAGCAGAGGAATGAGATGGAGATCGAGTGGCCGACCGACGGGATGTTGACAACCGCGATTACACGCCGGCACAATACGATGCAAAGCAGCGTAGAAATCACCACGAGATAAGTGTAACGAACGTGGATCGATTTTGTATTTTTGTCGAGAAGAATAAATTTGCGGATAACGACGACGTAGAGCCGAGAGAAATGCTTCCTGACAAAGACTTTTCAAATCAGCACCGCAAAAACTCGCGGTTCGAACGGCAATTTCGTTGATAAATGCATCGTGCGGCTTGGCTTCCCATTCTTTCGTGTGGATTTTAAGTATTTGCTTTCGGGCATCGAGTGTCGGCAATGAAAAACGAAATTCTCGATCGAATCGACCGGGTCGTCGCAAGGCCGGATCGATGGCATCGAGTCGATTCGTTGCACCAATAACAACGACTTCGCCACGACTGTCCAATCCGTCCATCAGCGCAAGTAGAGTCGAGACAATCGACGCGTGAATTTGATCCTGTCGAGCCGAACGTACCGGTGCGAGACCGTCGATTTCATCGAAGAAAATGATCGATGGTCGTTGTTGATAAGCTTGTTCGAAGAGAACACGCAATTGTCGTTCACTTTCGCCGACATATTTACAAAGACAATCGGCACCTTTACGCATGAAAAATGAAATTCGACGATCGGGAGATGAACATTCATTGACCAACGCACGAGCTACGAGAGTTTTGCCGGTGCCTGGCGGTCCGTAGAACAAAACACCACCTAAAACAAAAAATCTTTGTCGAATTTAAACTCGAAAAATTCGCCTACGTGGTGGTGTGATTTTATAGTGATGAAACAATTCAGGATAGACTAATGGAAGCACGATCATTTCTTTTAATGAGCAGATTATTGGATCAAGTCCACCGATATCATCGAAGGAAATCTTTAAAAACAAACATTGAATTTAATCTTTGGCTTCGAAAAAGAAAATGTTTCCGTACTGTTCGATCGATTTCAATCGATTCGGCATCGGCTAATGACACAGCGCCGTTGTTTGCCTTTCGACTTTTACTATTTAAATCCAAATTCAACGCGCCAATGCCGCTGCCAGCATTCGTTGATGACGTACGTGTATTCGGCTTTTTCGAACTTGTATATACACTTAAGAGATCTAAGTTCGTTGGTAAACATCTTGACATTCTAGATGAACAAAAAATATGATCGAAATCGAATGTTCGTTTGCTCGAACGAACCTCATTCGTTTTAATGCGTTGTTTTTAGCTAAACGAGCAGTTCGTTGGGGTCGAGAATCTAAATCGCCGTTGGTCAACGGTCCGATATCGTCGCTGTCCGATGAGGTATCGGATGTTGATGAACTCGAGACATGAGCTGAAACTCGTCGACTGAAAATTTTCCAAAGATAAAAATCGAAATTCGATGATTTTCTTGTTCAATACCCTTTTTGTCTTGATCGACGAGATCGAGATGTTGACGGTCGTTCATCATCGTCATCATAATAAATCGTTTTTCGTCGTCGTCTCGGTTGTTCTAAATTCACTATTTCGAAAATTGAAATCTTCACTCGACTATTTACCATATAAATTAAACCGTTGAATCGGTGGTTTTCGTTCTCGAAGAGAATATTTTCCGGTTTGTTGGTTATTCAATTCTTCTTCTTCCTCCTCCTCCTCTTCTTCACCTAAAGTATCCATCGTATTCTCTTCAGCCGTATCCTCGCCAGTACCGGTATCACCATTTTGATGAGTTTTTGCTGCCGATGGTGATTCTTTCTGTTTGTTTTTCGGTTTTTTCGCTTCATTATCATTCTCATTTGTTTCATCGTGATCATCGTCGACCTCTTCTCGGTCATTATCTTCACGTTCTTCAGAATAAATATCAGGATCCATTGATTTTCGACGATTTTTGACTCGATCGTACATACTCATTGTCGACTAAAGCAAAATCAAACAAATAAATTCGATAAAAATTCGTTTTCTTACCGATCGAACACCGTTTTGCAAACGACCGGTCGTCGGGGAAGCACTATTAGATGTATCGACTAACGTTCGAGCATTTCGACGAGTTTCTCGACGTCGACGACGTCTTATTGGTTCATCTTCATCATCACTAAACTCACACAAACATCAATCTCCTTCGAAATCATTCGAATTCTCTACTCGTCATCGATGTATTCGAATGTTGTTTGATAATTTGCAGTTGTTCGTTTTCGTAGAATACGCTACAAACAAACGATTGCTTTCAATGACGAAAGAATGTCTCATTTGTATAATTACATGATATTGCGAAGGACCTTTCGAATTTCCGAACGAATCATTTGATGATTCTTGTTCATAGTTAACAACTTTCTGCAAGAAAGAAACAATATGAGTTCATTCAATCATTCGAGAGGAAAAAACGTCGAACTACTTTTATATGTCGATCTTTGTACGAATCATTGGCATTCGAGTCACCATTCGGGTGACTACTACGTGTATTTACCATGAATTAAATAGTTAATTCGCTGAATTTCTTAATGAAATAACATCGCTCACTATCTGTCTGTCTGTTTCTCTGTCTTTCTAGAATTATAGATACAATCAATGTCTTTGTATATTTGTGATCACACACCAATGAGCGTTAGAGTCGATGCAAGACGGTAGCGTTGCTTATGCATTGGTTGATAGACATGCGAACAATCCGATTAGTTGTTCGTAGATGTCGTGTCGACAGGCAAAGAAATAGACAACTCAGAGATCAAATGTGTAGATTTGAAAAATCATTAGAAGTTATTCTTCAAGATGCTTTTTTCGATCTCTCATCATCGTTGTTTTTTTTTGAAAATGAAATGAAAACGAAAAAGATCGATTTGATTTCCTAGCGAATGCGAATGAATACATTCGATCACGTTATTTGTCCTCGATGCGTTCACCAATCGAGAGATGTCAGTAAATTTCAAATGAGTTGGAATTGACTATTATCAACGAGGTCATCGGGCAATTTTTTATAGGCTAAAATAACGAAGAAACGCACGATAAAAATATTTGATTGCTTCATTCATTATAGATATATGTAAATTAGTATTCCTCTCATATCTACTATTAGCTATTGTCAGAATCAATCGAACTTGTTTACAGATTCATGTCAAAACAAAACGACAGCGAAGATGAGTTCGAAAGTGCCGATGAAGGCGAATCGACAAACGAGAAAAGTTCACATTCACGTCCTGTGACTGATGGTTGGGATAGTTGGAATCTCGATGATGAACCAGCGATTGACAAAAAGCCAGTAAAATCTGTTAATCGTGATCTTATTCAACAAGATTCAACATCGTCTCTCTCGTCATCGGCATCGAAAACAGGCGAAAGTCTATCTCACAATGGGTCCGATGATGATGATCGAAACGATTCGTCATCGGAACAACAGAAATTACAACGAAAGAAACAACTTCGAAAGAAACCATTCGAATCAAATCAATCCAAAGAAGAAGTCAAAGTCAACACACGAATCTCTCGTCGTGATGATGAATCATCTTCGACAACAATCGCTGCCAAACACAATGTTAAAGATGCTCATCATGTTCTCGATCGATTGTCTGCTCAATCTCCAACACGAACAGTAACAAAAAAAACAACAATCGATTCAATATTTCCATTCGCTATATGCACATGTTTTCTTTAGCCAAGTTGGCATAAACCTTGGAGTAATTTCGGATCATTCCTATCGAATGCTAAACAAAGTGTAACAACATTGACAAGTACTGTTAGTATGTATTTTCTATCATCGAATTTCGAACAGATTTTATATATTGATGTACGTATTTTCAAAGGTGAAGGTTTTAATGCAGTTATCGAATCAGTTGAAGCTGGTCTCGGTGCGCCTGATCCTCAAAAATTAGCCGAAATGGATCAGATGGCTTTTAAAATCAAAGGCGAAACATCAGATAGTGAAGAGGGTTTGTCAATCGAAAAGAAATTCGATTTCCAAGTATTTCTCTGTTCGATTTGCAGAACCGGAAATTTCAACATCTCAAATTGAAAAAGATGATTCCGTGACTAATCAAGATGGCTGGTTAAATGCATTGAGCCTTGAAAAACTCACCAATACTGTATGTCAATACGTTCTTGTTTTTTTTTGAAAACGCTAATCGAAGTTTATTTCATAGGGCATGAAAGTTGTCTCGGGCAGTCTTGATGTTCTTGAAACAGTTGGCAAAAAAACATTTGATGTATGTCTAATCGACAAGTCGATCATTCTCTGATTATGATCAATAAATCTTCTAGGTTATTAATGAAGCTGATCCGGAATTAAAAGGAACAAGACGTTTATTAAATAAACAAAATGGGCCAACTCTATCCGAAGTATTTTCGTTCTTAGAGATCCTCTTTCAATTCGATAATTCCATTGATTTATCAGGTCATTCGTGAAGCACAACATGCGAAAGAATCTCAACCAACTTCGACTAAATCTGAGCCGGTCACATTCTTCCAATTATTCGAAAAGCATCATGGTAAAATATTTCTCAAGCATTTTCGATCATTTCTTTGTCTCTTTCTCTAGGTCTAGTTCATTTCGAAGCCTTAGAATTACTCTCCAATCAATCGTCAACTCTTCTTCAAACCATGAGTTTCGGCAATGAAAAATTGCTCGATGAAATCAGCAGCTATTTTCAAATCAATGATGATGACGAATTAACTTTGAATTCCTTATCAATCAACGATGACAATGAACGTGAAACGCCAACTTTAGATATTCTCTCTCAAAATTTCACAGCTTATCAAACACAACTACGATCGACAGTTCCCGTTGACAAACTACTCGAAGTCTACGAATCAGCAAATCAATTTCTCAAAGATTGGGAGTGGACGGATACCGAACATGATCAACAAGTACGAATATTCATTGATTTCATTTAATTTCGATAGTATTTTGTTTTCGTTAGACAATCTCCGACGAGGCAATCGACTCTTTAGCAATTCTCTGCGCTGCAATCATTGAATATTATCATAAAACTGCTGAATTATTTCTCATGGGCTGTAAAAGTTTAACATCATTCTCGATCGATGTCGAACTCTTAGCTATCTATCGTAAACAACAGCAAGATTTTATGAATATGCTCGCTGGCATACCGAATCTGTTCGCTAAAGCTATGAAACAAATTTCGAATCTACCGAATAATACCGACGGAAATTCACGTTGCGATCCGAAACTTAAACAGAAACTTCTCAACCAAATATTTATTCAATCATCAAGTTCGCAAACATACGCATCAGACGCTTATCTCCTATTGAAACCTATTATTTCTCAATCGATATTATATCATACGTCAACAACACGATAAAAAACGAATGATTTTCTTGTCTGTGTGTGTGTATATAAACCTTGAGATGATGATCATTGTTAAGATTAATTTCTAGGCAAAGTTGAAAAAATAAATATATACATATATTTCATTCCAAAAAACATAGAATCTCGTTTTATTTTTATTTAATGTCATTAAGAGAAAATGGTTTTATCATATGAAAAAAAACACACTTCTTTCTATGAGTGCGCGGGCACGAGAAAGAGAGAATGATTGTATTTTAATCTTTGACGAAACGCTGATTTCTTTTTCTCTCTTTTGCAATGAGTTGTTTTTCTTATGATAAATTCCATCAAATAAAAAAAACGAGCTTTTGCCATTGAAGATGATTAAAATCCCGTTCGTTTCTTATTTTTGTAAATGATCTCAAGTCGAAATGTTTTTTTTCTTTTATCAGGTTTTTTTTTTATTTTATTACTTTTTTTTTCTGTTAACGTCATTATGGTTGTTAAGCGATGAGTGAAACAACATCCGTCTAGTCAGAATATTCACTTTTTTTCTTCGTCATTTTTTTCTCTCTCTTAGAGATATGAGCACACCGAATGAAAATCATCGGCAAGCAAATGTAAGTCGAATTCAATATCAAAATCCAAGACATAAAAATCGAGATTACGGTCGAATTTTACGTGAATCTAACACGCCTGCTTATTGGTATCAAGCAACATCTCCACGTACGCATTCGATTTATTATTATGACCCACAGTATCAAAGACTTCTTCAACAAATAAAAAAACCCAAAAGTACTCCCGTATGTAATCAAATATTTACGTTCTCAATAGTCGACAAATGTCGATTTGACTTTGTTTTTAGTTGATTCCAACTCGATTACAAACAGTACCGATCCTACCACGGATCGTTCTTTCAAAAAAAGCCAATCATGAATAGAATTTTCGTGCAATGTGATGATGATTGATTCATTTCCTAATCTGTATATTTTGTTCTTTATTTTATTTTCTCAAAAATAAAAACAACTATTTTATAAATCGATTTTCGATGTGGCATCAAGACGATGATAGTAAAAATCGAATTTATACATGTCACTATCGTTATACGCTCGAACAGCGATTGTATTCGGACTGCAACAGGTGTCCTAAACGAAAAAAAAACGAGAGTTGAGAGAAGAAGAGTCGGACGTTGCTTACCTTCAGTCGTCTATCCATGCGATAGTTAGGTAGAGGTTGTGATAAAATCAAATTTTCATCTTGTGAATTCATTTGAATTTGAACTCGTTTGAGACATTTAATAAACTCATGATCATAAATCATATTTCCCACGCAATGTTCTTTATCATCATTGCGATCATTTGAAAAATATGAGTGCATTTCATTCAATGCATGTCGATTGAACAACATAACCGAGCCAATACTCGGCAGTTGATGTTGATCAAAGACTTTCTCAGCGTCGCCAATGTGTATATACGGACGATGATTCTCTTGTTCTTCTAATTGACTTAAAAGCCGTCGTAGATTCGGCATGATAACAAACGATGTATCACTTGCACGTAAAAACCAATGATACGATGAAGCAAATATTTCGTCTCGCAAATGCAAAAGTACATCGAATGTAATTCGATTGATCATTCGTTCGGTGACATCAGTTGTATTTTCGAATTTCGGCAACATCATCAATTCAGTACTTGTATTTAAAAGACGAGTAATGAAATAAAATCGATCACATTGTTTACCCCATGTGTAAACAACCGATCGTGATAATGTTAAATGATTTTTATTTTCTGTTAGGACAAAACAGAAGATTTTCGGTGAGATTTTTCGTTGATGAGTTTCATGGGACAAATTTGCCCAGAGATAGTTTAATAAAATCAAGAGAATGAAAACTAAGAAAAGTCGATTAAACAATCTTGAAAAACGACGACAAAATCGATAATAGTAAAACATCGGTATAAAAAAGTGATAATATGATTGAATCATCGCGTTTTTCTGCATGATTGCATTCTTTTTTTTTCGAGCTTTTTTTCCTTCGTTCTCACCAAGGATATACAATTGAATGAATCACACGAACAGATGACATTTGAACAACAGAAATCTATTACATCATGTTCAACATTCGTGACTTCGAAATCCGAATATGATAAACGGATGCACACATTCATTTTCTCATTGTACTATGAACAAATAACACTTTCATTGATCGTTTTGTTAAGACAATAATGTTTATGTTAGATTTATTTAAAGGGTGAGAATTGAATCAATGAATCGAATAAGAAGACAAGAAAGAGCTTCTTTATCGCTTGACTAACTTTTCGAAGTAGATATGAACAGTTCATTGTTCTGTCACTTTAGTTTCATGCATATTTGTTAATTATAGAGCATTAAGCAAAGAAAAACATTCAAAACGAATCGATTTTTAATTCGTAGTCATTTTTATTTCGAAGACAAAGATCTATATGTTTTGTTTTTTTTTGAAAATGAAAAAAAAAGAACTATAACACGAAGAGGGCTACGAATGCGCGTGAGCATCATCGTCATCACATGAGTAGAAAGGGTCGTAGTAAAAATAAAGAGGAAAGAGAAAAACGAGAAGAAGAAGAAGACGACGACGACAGAATGTTAAAACGGTAGAAGAGGAAAACAGCACAAGCAGCTGATCGAGGGAACGTGTGTATATAGAACGCAATTTCTTTTTTTTTTCTTTTCGCGTATTGGCGAAGTTTTTTGCAAGACGAAGGCTGTTGTTTTTTTTCTCCTCGATGTTTCAGATGCTCAAATAACCCTCCATTCTTTTCTGAATAACACACAACAAGTCGGCAGAGTTTCCCCATCAATAACAACAAACAGAAACACGAACCCGTAGAGTAATAACAACGATATTGACGACAAACAAAAGCAACTACGAGAGAAACGAGAGAAACGAGAGGAAAAAATAAAAGGTATCAACAAGACAGAAATCCCAATTACTCGTTCTGTTTTTATCTCTCGTCATTCTCAGGTAATTGTTTGAAATTTAGTTTCATCTTATTCAATTCAATAAAATGTATAGCATACTCGAGAGAAACAGGAAAAAAAAGGCAGAGTGAGAAAAAGAAAAGTGATGGCAACAGTGTGCATACATTATATTTCAACGATGACTTAATCAGTACTTGCAAACAGCTGCCTTTTTCTTTTGTCGATTGAATAGTAAAAATGATGTGCACGTTCTATTGACCTTGAGTCATTGAAATTATCTCACGATGAAAGAAGAAAAAACAACATGCCTTCGAATTTGTAATTTTTCTGTTCGTATAGTAAAGAAGTTTACAATGATAGATCAGTATGTTGACATCGATTTTTTTTTATCTATTTACTTCTATTATCAAGATATGTACGCAAAAGAAATCGCGCTTTTTTTCGTATTATTGGGAGAGGTAGAGAACGAGAATGCGAGAGAAGAACGACGATTACACACACGCATACGCAGGGACAGTGTCAAGCCTCTTCTATCGTTTAGTACTTCGATAATAGATTTTCCATATTTTATGTTTTTTTTTAAATGACACTTCAACCATCAAAAAAAAGTAATAAGTAGGTCAACAGACTGTTTAATTCGTTCAAAAGAGAATTTTTATTATCATATACATGTTTGTCTTTGTCAATCATAAATCATTTTTCGCCTATGTACACACACATATATATATATTCGATGCGAATCATCTGAGCAGAAAAATATAATAGCAATTCGATGTACGCGAGAGAGAGAAACATTAGTGGCTTGTTACTGGTTAGTGTAAGATGACGAAAGAAATTAGGCTTATAATATAAGAATATCAAGGTCGGAAGTTTTCATCATTGTGTCTCATCTCCATCAATCTGTCGATGTACACATATCCATTGCGGTCAATTTGTCTCCCGAGGAGGTGTAAAAAGAGGAAAAGAATCTCGAGATACTTCAAACATTGAACGAAATGTCAATTCAACTAGCCTAGATGCACATAAATATAAATATATCGATGATGTAATTTACATGTACGTTTATATTCATAGAAAATATAAAGTGCAAACAATTGAATAACCTTGAACTTGATTTTTTTTCTTTAGAATATTTCTTCATCATTTATTTAAAATTAAATTTCTCGTTTAACCATCAGTGTGGCAAACATTTGGACTTTTCTCCTAAGTGTAAGTTTATTTCACACATTTCTGTTTAATTATATTCAACAATTTGTTCGGTTCTTTTTCTTCTTTTTATCAAGAGAAAAAAACGAGTACAAACGAGAGATAAATATCATTGTGTCTCGTCAATGATACATTCTTCTTCTTTTTTTTTTTGTTGTGTGTATATACATATGTTAGTATGTCTGCTTGACAAGTCGAACTAACTTCTTTCTTATTGTCTTATCGAAAATGTCGTAAATATATCTCAATTATTATCTTTCGACGGTACCGCCCTTCGATATCGACCTTTGAAAGAAGATCTGCATACGTTTTTTTTTGTCTCTTCTTCTTATTTAATTTACTTGCATCGTTAAATCTTCTCGTTGAGTTATGCAAGTTGCTCATCATTATCGGATTAGATCGGGTAAAGGGACAATAAATATTCATATATATATATATATATTTCTAATAATTTTGACGAACATATACATGTGTATTTGTTCGATTGCGCAAGATGTACAAATCTAGATTAAGCATGGTGTTTGATAGAAGAAAAACGAGACAGAAAGAGAACGCAAATTGGATACGCTCAATCAATTTTTATTTCTTGTCATTTACTTTTACTTAGATTTAAGAGAAAGAAAAAGTTCAATGATCGATTACGATCGTTGTACTTGTGACAGCATGTGTGTATCTGTATCTATACCATCATTAAATTCCTCTCGTTTTGTTCTACGTGCTTGTCACAAAAGAGAGAGAGAGAGAGAGAACAAGGAGGAGAAGAAGAACAATGAGTAGACACGTAAGAAAGATAAATCGCTATGTCGCATCTTCGAATACCTGTTCTATTTTTAGCAAACATTAGTGAATTAATATAAAGTCCGGAAAAAAAGAGAGAGAGATAACCTTGAATAAATAATTTTTATTCGCACGCATTTAATCATCACGAGTTATTTTCTCTTTCTTCTTTTGTTTATTTTTCGTTAGATATATATATATAACACGTGATTTGATTTAGATTCGCCAAAAGATGGTGAAAAATAACTCGAAAACAAATTCGAAAAGTCTTGGCAAATTATTTCAATTCTATTTACCGGCTAAAACTCATCGAATCTATTCATGTTTACATTGTCGAGCACAATTAGCGAGTCACGATGAACTCATATCGAAAGTAAATTTTATTTTCGTCCTAAAATCAAATGAAAATCCTCGTTTTTTTCTTCTTTCAAGTCATTTCAAGGCAGTCAAGGCCGTGCGTATCTATTCAATTCAGTGTATGTTTTCTCTTCGAATTGAAATTGTTTTTTTGTTTATTTTGATTTTCTATTCTAAAGTGTTAATGTAAATACAAGTGCTGCTGAAGAACGAGTACTACTTACTGGACTCCATGAAGTAGCTGATGTTTATTGTGATTGTTGTAAGACATTACTCGGTTGGAAATATGTAAGCAAAACGAACGAAAGATTTGAGAACGGAATTTTGGATTCGCTTTGTTTTTAAAGGAACATGCATTTGAATCAAGTCAAAAATATAAAGAAGGAAAATATATCCTCGAACTTGTACATATGATTAAAGATAATGGTTGGGATGATGAAAATATCGATTCGAAGAAATAAATCGAAATTAAATTCGCGAATTATTCATCCGAGTGGAACGAAAACAGTGATGATAAAAACAACAAATCGAGTTGCTGACTATTTGTCTAGTCATGCGTATATTTCCATAAATTAACCGTCGTTTTCATACTTAAGTATTAATCTTCAAGACAAAATAGACAAATACCAGCAAAACTATTGTTGATCGATCACGTTTTTTTTTTATTTTTTATTATTTTTCTCTTTTCGTTATATTGTATATTCATTTTTATCATATACAAATTGTTATTTCGAATGTACATAGGTCACGCTTTCGTTTTTTTGTATATATTTACTGTATATCAGATATTTAAACGTCATAGAAGTGAGCTTTTTCTGTTGTTATTGGTTTTATCGATCGGTGTCTGTTTCTCCGGCGCAGAATTTTCTTTCTTTTTTTTTTGGACAAATAAATTTTGATTGACTTTACCGACAACCGTGTGAAAAAGAAAACAATGAGTTGATCGAAGAAAATTATCAAAGATCATCGATGATTAGATGTAAATAACACTTGACTATTCGAGCTCGAGAAATAAATGGTAAGTATATACGAAGGACGAATATTGCCTTGTCAAAATGATAACATTCAATGTAGAGATGTTAGTTAAGATAAATGAGTTTTTATCAGTTAGAAGAATTTATTGGATTCGTTGATGTTTAATCTTGTTTAAGATCAGATAACATGCATCAATTGAGTAATATGATCGGAGAATACTAATTCCGTTGGCGTTTTTTTTTAATTAGAATTAATTATGAACACTTGAATCAACCAAAAAAATAACCTTGTGCGTTAAGAATAAAGAATAATGTCGCAATGTATTCAGTTGGTTAACTTCTAATTATAAAATTCAGGATAATGTAAGCAAAAAAACAACTTTCTTTTCGTCATGGTTGACTAAATCGTCGATGTTAAAGCGTAAACAAAATGACTGTTACATTTAGAGTATAGGTAACCGAGAGTAAAATGATTGTTTCTCTGCTTTACTATACCATAGGATTTGTTTTATACATTATCTTATACGAGTTTCACAAACGTTCGGATAAAAAACGAACGATTCAATCGAATTTCTTACATAATCTTGATCAAATTCAAACATCTCCAATCCCAATAACCAATAAAAGGTAGATTCATACATGAGCGAATCAAAAAACAGTAGATTTCGATTACGTTTTCAAGATCATTTGATCTAATAAAAACCGAACTGGTTTCCAACTTTCAATATGCATCTATGCGAATTATTTTCGGCATCGATTTATCAGCAAGTAATGAATGGCAAGGTCTAAAGACTTTCAATGGTCAATCATTACACAAAACTAACGGAACTAAAGTCTTCAATCCATACCAAAAAGTACATTTTTTGTTCGACATTTCGAAAATAATTTCCATTGAATCTGTTGAATTAGGCGATCAGTCAATTGGGCAGCATGTTTCAAGATATATTTACATCGAAAGTGAAATATGTTTGCTTTGGATTCGGTGATATCCAATCGAAAGATTGCAGTTATTTTCCAATAATCGGAAGCGGAGATGAAATTGATAAATATCCAAAGATTCTTTCAGCGTACGTCGTTTTTCATTAAATCGAAAAATTCAAAGGCAGTTTTTTAGATATCTCGAAACAACGAAGAATACAGTTTTAAGTGGTCAAACATCATTGATTCCAATTCTTGGAACATTGATCACCGATGGAATTCGTTACAAAAATGATTTCACAATATTAATCATTC
>Ga0209922_103296_pt1 | contig 13002 bp, 10 predicted proteins | sample ThiBiot_500_biof_FD_183946 | JGI IMG/M metagenome (GOLD analysis project Ga0209922, IMG submission 183946) | Wastewater bioreactor microbial communities from Cape Town, South Africa - Thiocy_expt_500_biof (SPAdes) | ecosystem: Engineered > Bioreactor > Thiocyanate-remediating > Anaerobic-Aerobic ...
AAGAATCAAAGAAACGTGAAGTTGAAGCTGAAACCGACGAATCAAAAAAACGTGAAGTAGAATCTGAAACTGATGAATCGAAAAAACGTGAAACCGAAACCGAAGCTGAAACTGACGAATCCATGAAACGTGAAACAGAAACCGAAGAATCAATGAAGCGTGAAGTAGAATCTGAAACTGACGAATCCATGAAACGTGAAACAGAAACCGAAGAATCAATGAAACGTGAAGTTGAAGCTGAAACTGATGAATCGAAGAAACGAGAAACAGAAACAGAAACTGACGAATCAAAGAAACGTGAAGTTGAAGCTGAAACCGATGAATCAAAAAAACGTGAAGTAGAATCTGAAACTGATGAATCGAAAAAACGTGAAACCGAAACCGAATCTGAAACTGACGAATCCATGAAACGTGAAACAGAAACCGAAGAATCAATGAAACGTGAAGTTGAAGCTGAAACCGATGAATCGAAAAAACGTGAAACCGAAACCGAAGCTGAAACTGACGAATCCAAGAAACGTGAAGTCGAGTCAGCAACTGATGAATCCAAGAAACGAGAAACAGAAACAGAAACTGACGAATCAAAGAAACGTGAAGTTGAAGCTGAAACCGACGAATCGAAAAAACGTGAAACAGAAACCGAAGAATCGAAGAAACGGGAAGACGAAGCTAAAACTGAAGAAACAAAAAAACGTGGATTTGGATTCGATTTATCTGAATTATTTGAATCAAGTTTCGAGTTCAACAAACGAGCTATTGGACCAGTTGTTGATTCAGATAAATCAAAAAAAGAAATTAAAGTTGAAAAAGAAATCACCGATACTCAAGTATTTATCATTTGAAGAAACAAAGAAACAGTTCAAACTAAATCTATGTTTTACTTTTAGGCATTATCTTCAGCTAATGGATTCGCTAAAACAACTGGATTAGTTGATGAAAAAGAAACTAGCTCAACAAAAATTCTTGCCATCATTCCCGGACGAATTGCCGAAACCAAAATTGTTACGAATGAAAGCAAAGACGTTCCAGTTGTTAAAAAGCCACTTAGTCAAGGTTCGACACTTGCTCTCTTCCTTCTTGCTGCGCTTGTATTTAGTGCTTTTCTTATGGCGAGCACTATCGCCGTTGTAAGTTCTTTTCAACACGGAAGACTTACAAAACGAATCGATCATCGATTCTTTTCCTTTTCTTTGTTTTTTTTCTTCGAATTTCGAATATTGAATTGTTTTATTTTGGTTTTGTTTTTCTATTTTAGGTCAAAATTAATCAATCATTGAAAAGACAAAGTCAAATAACTGAAATGGAAGCTCAATTAGATAAACATCTATTAAAATAATTTGTTCTCTTTTTTTTCTATTTCTGTCAACTTTTCTCTAATTTTCAATTTCAATAATCTTATACGATGTATTTTTTTTATTCATTGGAAATATATTTTTCATTAATTTATTTAAATCAAATCGATCATCTTTTCTTTTCTTTAACTATCAAAGGATTCAATCATAAATTCACATAAAAAACAACTTCCTTGCGTGACATGTTGTGATATCATCTCGTAAGTCAGATATAACGTTTGATAAGCAAAAGATAGTGTTCGATTATATATATACACCTGTAATAACAAGAAAATAGGATATATATCTTTTTCTCTCTTATTATGTCGCATGTAGCTTTAGTATCTACGGACTCCGACGATGACAGTATAAACAGTGCAGCTGCGTTCAGTCATCAACGATCCGCTAACATATCTTTTGGTAACATAAGAAAGAATGGTGTGCCATGGGTAGCAGGATGGAATTATATCTCAAGTTATAATTGGAGTGTTGGAAATTGGGAATCTGTCGGAGGTGAAAAGAAGAGAAAAATGCGTGGCGAACCGATTCTTCTCAATCGTATGGTTTTAATTATCATTTTGGGATTATCAGTATGTGTCTGTGTAGTAAACTCGCCTGAGAATGCTAACAAATATTTTATGCTCGTAACGATATTCTTTGGTTTAGTCATTGTGGTAAATACGATTTGGAATTGGTATGTCTTTTTAACGAATGGTAATCGAGTCCATCCAGAACGCATGTTCTATGTATCGGATTCTTTACTCAACCGTACAAATGAATTTTACGGGATTCCTATTCATACGACAATCACTGATCGACACACTTTAGTCATGATCAATCGGCTCGGTATATCGGTTGCCCAGTTAATTCAACAGAATCAATCATCAACAACAGTAAGAATCATGGTTTATGGCAATCGCTATTTATCAAAAATCGGTTTTCGAATTGAAAGTTTCGTGGTGTTTCTGCTCGGTGTTGCTTTAGTAGGAGGTCCTTGTTACTTTCTCATAGCACCGCTCTTTTGATCTTTTTAATCAATAAATAAGAATCAAGTATTATAGTCGTTCGTTTATTTTCTTTTACATGTGATTACACTCAGTACGAGGATAAGACCAACAAAACCACTATAACCTATTCCAAAATAAAATTCGGACATGTCGATTGGTACTAAACAAAAAGGAAATGTTCATCTTCGGAAAAATCATCATTGATCAAGTTTACTTACTTGGCAATTTGTATGGTATCAATGTCAATGATTCAGGGCCGATCGATACGACTCGGAAATCACCAATAATACCCGCATAATACGTCGAATAAACTAATATGTAGGTAACATTAGTTTCCAAAGGATAACCTATAAAAAATTGACTAGATGAACCGATATAATGACCCGATGCGACTAAATTTATTCCTCGAAAATTTGGATCAAAAGTTCCATTGTAAAGTGAACCGTCGCTCCAAAATTCACTTTCACTTCTGAATGTATAGTAACCACGTTGAGAAATGTTGACATGCATGGCCTGGTAATAATACTTCGACGATGTATCATCATCCTGATGAAAATAATTTGAAGTTTTATTTGATAAAGTGCCATCGAATTTGGCTAAAAAAACAATGAAATCAGAAATAGATAGTTTCCATTGAAATTTATTTACATATGACTACTGGTAAGATCGGTGTCATGACAATTGATGCAGGACCATTGATGATTGCCGTATAATCACCGATGTCCATTGACATATATGTGGATATAACCAGAATATATGTTTGTCCAATTTCAAGTGCGTTTGCAAACGAAAATTGATGATCACCCCAGCCGGAATCATACTTGATTAAATTAGTAGTAGGATTGGTTGGATCAAAAGATGGTGCATACAACGCACCAAATGTTATCAGTTTAATAACACTACTAGCGCTAAAAGTATATTGGCCAGAAACGGATGCATTGAACTGTAAAGCCTGATAGAAATAACTTTGACTTGCATCACCATCTGGTCGCACGAAAGCTCCATTCATCAAAGTCAAATTGCCTGGATAAGTCGATGTGATGTCCAATGAAGTCGTTGCTAAATATTCGAACTATTTTTCGTATAGAATTTCCTGAGACATAGACTTACGTTGAATAATACAAACAAATAATAGAATTATGAAGGTAGTCATAGAATAAATTTCAGCTCGAGTGTTCACTAGATTTAAGTTTGATGATTTTTGTATCATGATGTGTTTATAACTGTTTGATTAATTCGACAAAATCTTCGCAGTTATATTTTATCTTATGTCGCAATGTTTTTCTTGGTGATTCTTATCAATGTTTAATGTGAGAATATACTCATAACGATGTCAGCGACTTTGCTCCCTTTTATGTTATCAACAAAGACTTTTTCGAATCTTTTTGCTCTGATCATACGTAAAAAAATAATCTTTCTCAAGTTTGTTTATTAACTTGAAATAATGTTAAATCTTGCAAATATAAAAACAAGGAAACAACAAATCTGTATGCGCATATAAACAGAATAGAAAAGATTAAAGGATTCGAAATCCGAGGAATAGACTTGTATATAGCACTGAAATAAAAAAAAGACAAATCATGACGATTGTATCACTACATCAAATCGAGCGAATGAAAAACACGATTATTGGCAATGCACTCTAGAAGAAAAATGAGTAGGGTAGAGGCGTAAATGAAGGCTATATATATACATCAGCGTCATTCATCTTAAAATAAGAATGATAGAAAACTATCTTTGAATTGAATTCTTAGTCTGCGAGTCTTTGAAAAACAAGAAAATTTGCTTTAATAATTGAAAAGTTTGCTCGCTCAGACAAATCAAAAGATCGTATTTCAATTGATATTCTTTAGAATTTATCTATTAAACAAATAAATTTGATCTGACAAAAATTTTCTATAGTCATTTACATATAAAAAAGCAAGAGAATAAGAAGAACAACAAGAACAAAAAATATACAGCTAATTCTCATTTTCAATGAGATAATCATCTGGAGGAAGACATCCACCGGATTTAATTGAATCTAAAATGAAATGAAATACTTTAATGAATAAATTCTCTGCTTAATCGTACCAAAAACCCATTGTTCATTAACATGAGGATAAATAATAATTGGAAGTTTCTTCGATGAATGTCCAATGACCATTTTAGCCGAATTTCGATTGACAGTAATCTAAAATACGATTGAATGAAAACGAATTGAAGCAGATCGAACTTACATCTCCACCTAGTAAAGTGATTAATTTCAGTAGTAACGAACGTTGTTTAGCAATCGAAGTTAAATAAATCGACCCACATTCATTGAAAAGATGAATTGGCTTTTGTTGTTGACGAGATTTTCGATAGATATTCAACGATGGATTCGATTGATAAAAACGTTTCGGTTCAAATTTATTTACATTGAGCCATTCGCCAATACGAGATGAAGATTTCAACCATTCAAATGTCACAAAACGGCTATACAAATTCCCAATTAGACTCCGAAAAAAAGAGAGAGAGAAAGAGAACAAACTAACCATCCGTAAATCAATCCAAGAAATAGTTCAAGTGTCAAAGTCAGATTTGGATCATCATCGGGCAGAATGACATGCGTTGTTGTCATGTCAATCGTTTCAAAAGAAAAGCAATCGCCCATGCGACGAGTCAATCGTTTCGCTTCTTCTAATTGCGTTGAAGTGAAACCAAAGAAAACAAACGAATAATTCGCCGGTGCATTCGGTAGATCGTTCATCTGCGGTAGTTGTTCGTTGATTTGTTCGGGATGTTTTCGTCGGATGGCTTGAGAAAGCGCGACTAGTGGAGGCGGTCGAGGAACAATTCGGTCTGTGTCGTCGGAGATTTGAAGATTATTGAGAATTTCATCAACATTCGGAAGAACAATCTCTTCGTCATCGTCGAGTTTTTCAAATTGAATCGTTGGCTTCGTTTTCAATGGAGAAACTCTCGTAAATGACGAATAATCAGCTGTTTTCAGTGGTGTCATTGGTTTTTCGACATTCGAAGGAACAATCGGTCGTAATTGAGGAGAGGCGAGCGGTGTCGATTGAGGACGAACACCGAGAGCATTGTATTGTTTTTGACTGTCGAAATCGAAGGTTGTTGAAGGAGAAAATGTCAATTGTTTGACGATTTCAGGCGCTCGACGAATTGCCTAGAAGAATTTGCTTTTCGAAATCAAGTTTTTAGTCGAAATTTACATGAGCAAAATGAATAACTGGTGATGATTGAGATTGAGTTGGACAACTGATGATTGTCGGTAGTTCGTCTTGTTGATTTTCTATTTTGTCATCTTGAACTTGTTTCCGAGCAACACTACAACCATATCGATGGATTAATTGATGATTTTCATCTTTAAAATCAGATTTTATATTCAAAAAAAACCGAAGAAGATTGTTGATTTACTTGGTAGATTCATTCCTAAATTATCTAAAGTAATGATTCGATTTTGATGATCATAGAATTCCTCAGGATTTCCCTGATCGAATTGCCCTCGAACCGGCGTATAAAGCGCTTTTTTCGTTCGTTTCGCCGAATCAACATTCGCATCTTGCAATTGATCACACTGAAAAAAGCCACACGTCGAAACTCAACTTCGAGCTCTCGAATTCCAACAAACTTTGAGTTTCGGTGTTCGTGGTGTCATCACTCGATCAATCGGATTATGTGATGGTGTCGGTGGGACATTTTCATCGTTTTCAACGACGTATTTGTCCAACGAGACTAATCTCCGTTTTTAAAGACGATATGAGTTGTTGTCGAAGGATTCGGCTGTTCGACGATTTTAGCACCGTATTTCTTTTGAAGTTCGTTGCCGAGACGAAGCGAACGATCTGAACCATTCTGACTCGAGATGTAATCGATGAAAAACTCGCATTCTAATGAATCAATCGAGAATTTCGAGCAAAAAAACCAAAGACTCAACTTACGAGCGAAGAGAACAGTTCGATCGACTTTTTCCTTCGCACTCATATCTGAAAATAAATATAACAAATCAATTCAAATGAACAAAAAGACAATTTTCTATAATTCTTCATCAGACGTATCACTCGATGCAATAAAAATAATCAACCGAATCCATCTGATTGGCTATCTTTAATGAATGATTCATGCTCACCATCTGCTTGTCGTCAAATTGCTAAAAGAAAGAAAAGGAATGCCAACAAAATAAGCAATATCATTGGTTAAATGTAATCCTTTCTTTCAATTGAACTTGACTCAATATGAATTGCTCAGTCGATTGAAATTTATTCATTTATCTGTTTGAATAAACCAGAATAGATGTAATCAAATAATGATGCATAAAAGTACATTAGAATCGTTACCAAATGAACTTCTGTTGAATATATTTTCTTATTTATCTTCATTCGATCTTTGCCAATCTTTTGTTGATGTCAATAATTCTCGTATTCGAAATCTTGTAACTTCGATTCGTCATTCAATAAATGTGGATTTAATCCGTTATGGTCAATTCCACGAATGGCTCAGTCAACATCAGCATCTTGGAAATTGTTTTACTGATTTAATAGATTGTCTTGTGCTTAACGATTCCTATCCATCTCGATTATTAATCGAATATTGGACAAAAACTTTCACAGAAAATAATCGAGTCAATGTATTGTTCTCATCACTAAGACGGTTTGTTTTCTTCAATAGAATTCATCGTCATCGTGAGCTTCTACCGATATTAAAACCTTTAGTTCTTAGTAATAATACATTACAATATTTACATATCATCTTTGAAGATTGTCGAAATAATTATTCAACGATGCTCTCTGAACTTGTTGCTCATCGTATTTCAGTTCATACAATGATATTGGAAGTAGAACAAGGTATATTGTACGTAGGTCACGTCTTTCGTCCAACAACTAAAAATGGTTTACACACGATGCAACAACTCTGTTGGCCAAATACAGTTCAATTAACACTCAGTATTCAATATTCATGTGAATTGAAATATTTATTTGAAGAGAATGCTTTACCAGCAATTGAATATTTGAATATTACTATTGAAGATTGGAATTCGATTGAAGAGTATAATGAGATAAGCCGATCAGATTCAAATATTGAACTATCGAGAGATTCTCTACGACAAACAACGACTGCTTGTACTCATCTCAAATACTTAGTTATACATTTTATAACTTTGACTGATTTTATAACATTAATTGACTCATTAACTTTGGTTTCACTTGAAGAATTAACACTTATTGATATGTATGATACTAGTAAGTTCTTCATTTATTTATTGTTCTCACATGACATCGTTTTGTTTTCTTGTTGATAGATTTAGATAATCTGAATCAATTTCAGAAAGTTTGTAGTTCTCGAAGATTATCTTTGAAAAAACTTCATTTTTCGTTATGTTTTCCTGAAAAAATTCAACATATATGGAAAACAAGTTCATTTAATTGTAATCGTGAATGGCCTTTTGAAAATATGAATTGTTATTTGTATGATTATGATGACCATGATCAACTTATTCGAGAGATGTTATTCGTGATCTCCAATTGTCCTCTTGAATTGCTCATTGACAACAAACGAACTTTTTACAGTTACGGCTTTCCAACATATGTTTCTGCTTTTGCTCGACGAACAGTTCGACCACGATTATTTCAATGGACACGTAATAAACAATTTCGTCGAACTCACCAAAGAATTGTAAATTGTCATGTTAAGCAATTTTACTTAACAGATTTCATTAAACAAGAGACAAATCCATCAATCATATCAACATGTCACTCACATTGGAATTTATCTTTTAATAATCTACGATCGTTTATATTCGATACTGATTCAATTTTAATTGAGAAATCTCAACGTATCATTATGCTCGAACGAATTCTCGATACATCACCTAATCTTTCGTCTCTCGCCGTATCATGGGAAGATTTTCGTCATTGTTCGCGGCAATACTTTCAATTGCAACAGGTACGTCTTTTACTGGATGTGTCATATAACGATTCGAACAATTTTTTTGATATTCATCGATTAAATCAATTGGTACCTCAACTCTATGTACTCGAAACAACCCGTGGAATTATGAAACAAAATGAATATCTTATTGGATTCATTTTAAAGATTTGTGAGCATCTTCCTCAATTGATACATTTAATAATCAATAAAAATAGTGCTTTGAAATCGAAAATTACGAGCAAAAGAATCTTCATGAGGAATTTAACTGCAGCTACTCAAGATAAAATGTTTCATGGTCATAAAATACATTTGGGTCCATTCGGTGGAAGTGAACAAATATCTATTTGGCTCTAGTTTTCTTAGAAAACATCGATTCTCAAGCAGCAACATAAAAAATAAGAACAATAATGTGAATAGTCGATCTTTTTTTTTCTCTAATAAAACGTTTTTATTAATAGTTTAAGAAATAAATTTAACTTTATACGATGATGTAAATGTTTCTTTTTGTTGTTTGAGTTAGACATTATAGTTCTAGAAAACAATTCAGGGTCAGTACCTGAGAAAATCCGATGAAAAATGATATCGACGATGGTGACTCATCTCCGATTTTGCTGATTTTCTATGTTTTAGGGATCTATGAGTACAGTGTTAGATAAAATTTTCAGCTGAAAGCGCCATCAATGAAACGATGAATTGAAGTCAAAGCAAGAATAGAGGAATTTGGTGAATCCGATGGAAGTTGACGAGTGTGAAGATAATTAAGCAAAGGGAACAATGCAGAATCCTGCCATTGAGCATTACGAATCTCGTCATAAAGAGGAACATTCGAGGAAAAAGAAATTGAAATAAGATGAATATGAGATGATGATGATGATGAAGGAGAAGAACCGAATGAATTAAGAAGAAGTTGTTGATCAGATTGAAGAGAAGCACGAGGTAAGATAAGATCGAGTAACAGTGGGGTAGAATCGAGATCGGAAGATGACAGAAGTGGAACTCGAGATAAGGTATCACAATTAGCGTTCGCTGAACCCGGACGATGTTGAATGTCAACATCATAAGCAGCTATTTGCATAGCCCATCGAGCGAGACGACTATTGATATCTTTGGTTTGATGAAGCCATATGAGTGCTTTATGATCAGTCACGATGGTAAAACGGAGATCTTCAAGATAAGGCCGAAAATGTCGACAACCATAGACAATAGCTAAATATTCACGTTCAGTTGGAGAATAACGTCGTTCAACAGGACAAAGAGTTCGACTGACATAACCAATAACATGTTCACGTTGAATTCCATCATCATCGACAAGTTTTTGAGCAAGAATTGCCGATAAACTTACATTGAAAGCATCAAGCTGAAGAAGAAACGGTTGTGTCCAATGAAAAGAAGAAGCATTGGTTTGACGAGTTAACGAAATGAGTGGTTCAGCGATGGTAGAATAATTTCGAATGAAACGACGGTAGTAACCAGTGAGGTCGAGAAACATACGAACTTCTTTGAGTCGAGTAGGTACAGGATAATCACGAACGGCGCTAATTTTTTTCGGATCTGGTTCCATATCTGATTTCGAAACTACATGACCCAAGTACTTCAGTTTCGTCTTACAAAAGTTGCATTCGGAAAGTTGGAGTGTAAGACCACTATCGACGATACGTTGAAGAACTGAACGAATATGTTGCAAATGAAGCTCAAATGATGAAGAAAAAACTATGATATCGTCAAGGTAAACGAGAGAACATGACCATTTCAATCCACCAAGCACCAAGTTCATCAATTGTTGAGGTGTTGAGGAGTGGATCTCGAGATGAACTTGTTTTTAGTGTAGACATTGCATATGTATTTTGTTCTTTTGAAGAAGACAATGAGAAGAAGAGAGATAAGAATATAAAGTCAAATGTTTGTATTGAATATTGAGAATTGAAGGCTCAAGAAAAGAAAAGAGAATGAATGCAGAAAAAGTTATGACGGTGGTTTATTGAATATAAACAACGTCGATGAAGACAACAAGAAATGAAGAGAAGAATAATGCCTGTGTGTGTGTGTGTGTCAACAAGATAATCTCAATAATGCCTAGAACATAAACCTAATCAATTCCAAACGCGGGAAAATAAGGAGCGAAAGCAAAAATGAGAAGAAAACACATAAGTGAGAGTACAATCCGTCACATAGACGTCCTGAACGTTTTCTCATTTGTAAATATTCTTTGTTCAGGATATTTCCTTCAAATGAACGAAAAATCGAAAAAAAATAATCGATTTTGGTGAATATCGAAAATCGTCCTGACTCGACGATTTTGCTATGAAGATGAGGTCTGATTGAGCTGAAAATTTCATCTAACACTATACTCATAGGTCCTCCACAACATATAAAAAATCAGCAGCACTGGCGATGGATCACCATCGTCGATATCAGGTTTCATCGGATTTTCTCAGGCACTAATTCTTAAGACATGAAATGAGATGTTTACTTTGAATATCGTTTCATCTTCATCCGAAAATTCTACTTGGTGAGACGAATCGATTTCGGTTTTTTTATACAATTCATTCGACGTGTTGAGTAATTTTTCGGCAAGTGCACCGTGAACTTCTTCAGCACCCATTAGTACAGCTCGAGAACGAAAGTATGCTGTGCATTCACTAATGAATTCCGTATCGTTTCGATCTACAAAAGCTCAATTCATTTTTTAGTAAACACGATTCTCTCAGAATTATATTTTGACAAGATTTTTTTCGGATTATCGGAACATCGTCAATTACTGGGAAAACCCAGTGACAACTTAAACAAACTTTTATTCAAGTTATTAATTGGACATTCACCAATCGACGAAGTTCCGGAATTCTTTTATTCACTTACCTTCAACAGTTTGTGAAAACGGATTAATCATAAATGCACGTTTATCACTTGTTGTGTCAATAGATAGAACACCAACGATAAAATTATGTCCATCAGACTTTGTTGTGTTCTGTATGATAAAAATCGTAACAGTTTATTCGATAACATCTCGATGAACAATTATGTCGATATTGCACGTTTCAATATGCTTTGACGAGACGTAGAAATTGAAACGTACATCAGCATGTTTAATTTTTTTCAGGATAGTTTTCGATGATGATTCTTTCATGTTGTCAATAGATTTTTGAAAATCATTAAATGAATCATCATTAAAGACTCCGCCGAAAATCCAAACGGAACTGCAAATTTAAAAATTATTTTTGGTGAGTTTTTCATATGAAAATATCCTTCTATCAGTTATTACAAAACTTTTATTGAATGCAATTTGAGCAAAAAACTATTCAAAACAATCTCAACATCTGATTTTCAACATGAAACTAATCGAATAAATTTATTAAAACTAGAAATCACATTTCAAAGTCAAATATCTTTATTAAAAACAAAAAATTTCTTTTTTTCTCTCTTGCGCTCGTTCTTTCTGATGCCTCAACACGTGTACATATATATAAGCACACACATAGATGCATTGTAAAGAAAGGAAGAATGAATGAATGAAAGAGAGAAACAAAAAAAAGTTAATTATTTTTGTTTTAACAAAGAAAATATTTTTTGTTTAAAGACGATTGAGATTGTTTCAAAGCATCGTTTCAGTTAAACTGCATATAATCAAAGTCGGCAAACTAACTGATAAACTATTTGAGAAATTTACCTTATCTTTGACTCTGATGATACGACAGAGACATGTTTAGTGATATTTCCAAACAATATCTCCATGGTGTCATTATTGAAAACGGTAGGTAAATACGTTGAATCTCGGTGTTCGATGAAGATTTCTGCTTCTTCACCTTGACCAAGAATAGCAACAGTTGCAATGCATGGTGCAACGCCTACTGTTGCCAACGAATTTACTCCGATTCCATAATGAGCCATTTCAATATCGTTGATCTTTTCTATTGACATAGTGAATAGATTTAGATAGAATGTCGAATGTATGAAACGATAGAAAGTTAACACGATATGTTAAATGTTAGACAATGGAAAGTAAAGAAAGACTATTCACTATGTGTACACGTAAATATATACATCAGTGGCATTCATGTTAAAATAAGAATGATAGAAAGCTATTTTTGAATTGAATTCTTAGGACTCATAGTCTTTGAAAAATAAGAAAATTTGCTCGCTCAGACAAATCAGAAGATCGTATTTCAATTGATATTGTTTAGAATTTATTTATTAAACAAATAAATTTGATCTGACAAAAATTTTCTATAGTCATTTACATATAAAAAAAGCAAGAGAATAAGAAGAAGAACAATAACAAAAAAATATACAGCTAATTCTCATTTTCAATGAGATAATCATCTGGAGGAAGACATCCGCCGGATTTAATTGAATCTAAAATGAAATCAAATGAAATATTTCAATGAAGAAATTCTTGTTTTAATCGTACCAAAAACCCATTGTTCAGTAACATGAGGATAAATAATAATTGGAAGTTTCTTCGATGAATGTCCAATGACCATTTTAGCCGAATTTCGATTGACAGTGATCTAAAATACGATTGAATGAAAACGAATTGAAGCAGATCAAACTTACATCTCCACCTAGTAAAGTGATTAATTTCAGTAGTAACGAACGTTGTTTAGCAATCGAAGTTAAATAAATCGATCCACATTCATTGAAAAGATGAATTGGCTTTTGTTGTTGACGAGATTTTCGATAGATATTCAACGATGGATTCGATTGATAAAAACGTTTCGGTTCAAATTTATTTACATTGAGCCATTCGCCAATAC
>Ga0209922_103297_pt1 | contig 13001 bp, 3 predicted proteins | sample ThiBiot_500_biof_FD_183946 | JGI IMG/M metagenome (GOLD analysis project Ga0209922, IMG submission 183946) | Wastewater bioreactor microbial communities from Cape Town, South Africa - Thiocy_expt_500_biof (SPAdes) | ecosystem: Engineered > Bioreactor > Thiocyanate-remediating > Anaerobic-Aerobic ...
GACAATTAGATCAATGTGTGGCAACTGTCATGTTTTACATAGTCGAGGATAAATTCAATTTGTCGGTAGTTTTGTTCTTTTCTTCGTTTATAAGAGTACATTTATATTCGGTGATAAAAGAAAAAAAAATACAGAGAGACACTTTTCCCATAGGTATGATTTTTTTAGTGCAGGTAAGAGAGGAAGTCGTTTTTTCATCATGGATTCATACATAAAACCAATAGATAGAAATGAGGTCGACAAAGGCACTAGAGCAGAAATAATTTCGCATCGAACAATCACAAAACTCATAGGATAGAAGAAAAAGACGAGAGAGAGAGAGAGAATGAGATGATAATCAAAGTAAATAAGAAATCATAGGCATCAGATGTAGAATTATATGTATATATCGATCGGTATTGATGATAGTTATGGTAGATATTAAGTCAGAGACGACAAGCATATCATCATATCTTGTGAGAAAACTTATCGAGATGTTTGCTGAGTTTGGTTGACGAACGTCATTCGGACGTTTGTAGCGTATGTGTACTTTTTTTAAGGTCAAATTGATTATTGAAACTTTTTTTTTCTATTAATAAGGTATTCAATTACCACTAGATGACACAGGAAACGAGAAAATCGTGTCATATTTCGTTTTTTTGCTAGGTCATTGGTAAGCTACAGCCTTGAATACTACCTGTTTGCTCGAAGGCTTTCAAGAGAAACGGATTGGAAAAGACGGAAGAAAAAAAAAGCGTAGAAATAATAGCGATATATTCTCGTTTATAGGCAATCTAATTGATTTGCTTGTTTCGCAAAACGACGCGAGAAAGAGTGAGGGAAAGGGGGGATCGAAAGAAAGGAAACGAGAAAGATGCAGAAGTTTATTGTGATTGTGTTCAGAGTAAAGTTAAAGTAAGTAGGAAAAAAAAGAAAAATTATGGTCTGGAGAATAGTTGCCAGAAAATATACGTGTAGTATTGATTGATAGACCTGTCTAACAATCGATTATCGAACTCGAGTCTTTCTTTTTGGCATTGGCCGGAACGTTGAGTTAATTTCTTTTGATGTCTATCAAAATATAGTAAAAAAATATCCAACGATTACGAGATAGAACTTATCATCGGATAGAATCGACAGATTGATGAAGACATCTTTTTTCTTTTTTTGACAGCTAAGTCAAGGTGAATATATGTGGAGTTAATGTTGTATAACACACTTCATTCTTGTTTCGATCGTTTCATTAATGATCTTGATTGTAAGAAGATATCAAGGCTAGATAATAGCGATCTTTGACCTTATTGTTAGTTTTCAACAGGACAAATCTTTTTTTTCCTGTATCTTGTCAAGATCTTTGCCTTAAGTTAAATATCAATCATTTCATTTGATAATTATATAAACATATCAATCAAGAGCAATGTTTTCCACCTATTTTCTGATTTATTTTGACTTTCAAGTAAATCTCTTCGCACATATTTATCAAATTCTGAAGAAAAGAAATAAAGAAAGAGAAGGGGACCGAAAGAAATTTATTTCTTCGTTAGATTAAATCAAACAATACTATTTTGAAAATTCTCCATTCAATTGTGTTTCTTTCCGTTATTTTTTTTCTATATTCTAGCCTTGATTTGACGCGTCGATTATTTACGTCTACACATCATTTTCTTGGCTCTTAACTTTCTCTTCTTTCTCGGTTTTTTCTTATTATTAAATCCAGGAACATTTAATTTAATATTCAATTAAACGATCGTTCCGTCTTGTTCTTTATTTACTTTTGTTTATTTATTTACTTTATCGTAATTGAATAGAATTCTTCTATTTTGATACTTTACATCAAGGTATTTTATCAATCACCTTGAATATACATATTTATTTTGTACAAAATTATCTTATAATAAACCTGTGTGAACAACAAGCACAGAACAAATAATACTAGAACATTATTTAGTTACAAAACAAGAAACAAAACGTGTTCTAGTTAAAACATTCTGTACAGTTTAACACAAAAATACTCGAATAGATTTTGTTTTATTTATATCCTAAGGTAAAATAACGGCTTAGTGGTAAACAAATAGAGAAACAAAATATTTTGTGTTCTTTAGAACAAGACGAACGTATCAAATTTTTCTTTTACTTCAATCTTTTTTATAACAAATTAACGAGAAGAATATCTGTAAGTAAAAAAAAACGAATTATCAAGGGTTTTTTTCTCTCTCTTTATGACTGTTCTAATGGAAGATCTTATTGATATTTGTTGTGGGTGCTGTTTCGTTTTTCTTTCTTTTTTGATTGGATTCAGTACGACAACTGTCAATGATTATTTGACAGAGATCATTTCGGCCTTAGATGTCTATCTTTGAAATGTACATAAATATCTACGGATAATTTGCATTCGTCTTTCATTCATTCATTCATTCATTCATACATACAAATATACAGAACGCTCCAGATTGTTTTTATATTGCTTGCTAATGCTGTCGACATCATTTGTACCGCAATTATATAGAAAATGAACATGATTACAAATGCATTTGGGAGCGCGTTTTTCTTTTTGTTTCTGCTTTTGTCTAATCGTCCCGCCTACAAATCTCACGAGTATTGTAGTCGGGCTTTTTTTTTGTCTTCTTGGGAGAAAAAGAAGAGAAATGTTCGAACATCTGTGATATTGTGAATGCTGCGTGAGAAGAAAAATTAATCAATTGAAATTATTCTCTAGATCAGATCGATTGGTTCCATAGTACCTGAACTTCTTTTCTATTTGATTGTTCAGCGTATGATCAGAGCTATCATTTGTTCGTTAAAAAAAACAGTAGTAGGCGGGCAACATATGTACGTTAATTTTTCTTTTAAATATAAGAAGAGACTGTTGACGTGGAACTAAAAAGAACATTTGCTAAATTTAGACAATTAATACATCCGAGCTGTCACCGCGCGTATTCGATTGATTTTGATCAAGGCTTATTTGAATATATATATATGTTCTCTGGACGTTTTAGCCGTTCTTTCTTTCTTTTTCTCTTTTTGAAGTATCGATATGCTTGACTTTTCTTTTTTCCACTTGATGACAGCGAAAATGACACAAATGTGCTTCCAGGGATTCTGTTTTAGTCTTCAATTGATAAGAGCATACAGACATTTATTGACTTGAAACGATCTACTATTAGATTGTGAGAAGAAACAAAACAATAGTACACAGGAGGTGCCGACCAGGTGACCACTGTCTGACCTTTCCCGAGAAACTTCGCCACATGACATTCTCTATTTCATCTATGTTCTAATTGACTTCCGCAATGAGCATAAGAATAGATTAATCTTAAACATACATTAACAGTAGGGCCAGTCGGACAGCCCCTCTCTCCTCGAAATATGAATCAAAAATCAATAAGACTAGTGCATGATGAGCATAAGTGTTCTCTCCTTGCGTATGTGTGCATGTGTAGATTTTTTATCTTATTTGTTCTGATGAAAAGAGGAAAATGTATATCACAATATACAAATGCTTTCTCTTCGTTTAGCTTGTCGACAGACATATTCTCAGACAATCATCTCGTAACACCTCGTGTGCAAACGCACTAGATTTATATGTACATTCCAATAGAATAATAAAAATGCATATAGACACAAAGAAAAGAGGAGAAGAATAAGATGGAGAAAAACGAGAAATGTCAATTGTTTGATGTATTTTTATACGCTGCTTACATCATCATCATCCTCATGATCATCATCGTTCTTAAATCAATATTAATGAATAATCGATGAAGACTTTCTGATGAAAAAAATCGCCGTTTTTTTCCTTCTTCTTCTTATTTCGATGATTCAATCTGAACAGCGCACAAGCCTTGAGATAAATCGATTGATAACGTTGATTATCCCATGTTTTCTAATGAAGAGAAAGAAGGAAAACTATCTTGATTGATAAACTTGTCTCATTCAATTATATCCTTCCAATACGCTAAATCCATTTACAGTTCCCATCTTTCTATTCATTGATGTTTACATTTGAACAAGAAGGACATACGCCTCGATCTGTTTGTCACAATTGAGACACTTGTCGATTGTTAAATGCGTACGCGCAGATGTTCATTATAGACACATAAATAAATAGGATAGAACTGATTTGTTATTATCGAGATTTCTAAGTAGTACTAGTGGAAGAATACAACAACAACAAAAAAAGAGAGAGAGAGAGAAGTAAAACATGTTGCCTTTCTATTTGCATAACAACAACAATTAATTTTCTTTTTTTGCCTTGTTTTTTTTCTGTTTCGGCATGCTTGGATGTTCTCGAGTTACGAACGGAGATGATAGGAAAAACGCGACATTGCCCGTCGAACATCCGTCCGTTCGACGTAACTTAATCGGCACATTTGATCATCAAACATCATCATCATTAGTTTGTTGCTTTCACAATAGTAAAACATTCATCAAGGTGCTTTTTTTTAGCCCGACTAGATGAATTTATATATATATATATATATGCGCTTTTTTTCCTCTCCGGTTTCAGAGTAAAGCTATCCATCCTATCAATGAACGTAGGGAAGTAGTAATGCTTCTGTTTTTTCTCTTTCCCTCTTTGTCGTTCTCGTCTTTCTTTTTTTCCATTATATTCTTGTACTACTATTTTTAACTGAAACGCAAAGCGATAATGGGCGGCCGCTTTTTTTTACCACACACAGCAAGAGAAAAAAACCCGAATGTGCACGAGCGTCTAAGAGGAAAAAATGGTGATGTATGGAGAAGAAATAGAGAAAACGCGCAGAAAGAGAGAGAAAGAAGAACGAGAAGAGAAGGAATTTGACGTCGTTGTGTTACTATTCTTCTACTGCTGCTGTTGTCGTCTTCTTCTTCCTTCTTTCTTTCTCTTTTTCATCGCCATCGGTCGGTCGTTTATGAGTTGTCTTCTTCGTTTTTTTTTAACAAACGACACAAAGAAGAAAAGAGGAAGAAGATTCCATTTCTGCCATAGAGCTACTGCGACCAACTTTGACATTTCAAAATTGTTTTTCCCTCTCTCTCTCTTCTCCTCGCTTTTTTTCTCGCTCTCTTCTCTTCGCTTTTCTCCGTCACCATCATCATCAGCGATTTTTTGACGAATAAGTTTTTTTTTTCTTTACTACTTTCTCCTTTTCTCAATATTATTGCAGACTGAATAACAACAGTAAGAACTACTGCCACCTTTTTTTTTCTTCTATGCGCTTGACGCGTGCATGCTTTCTATCTTATGGTCTGGATTATAAAGATACCTTCTCATTGAACAACTAGACGAATAAAATACAGCAAACATGGGTTGCTCGAACGCACGCTTGTTAGTCCAACAGCCTTTGACCGGTGAAACTACGGCTGGAACAACAAATCGTTTGTCAATGGCAGCAACTCATTCTCCGACTGATACGAGCAATGCAATAACACGTATGCATTTAACAGGCGTTGATCTTGTTGTGGAAAAGAATGGTTCTTATACGCTATTGTTAACGCCCGAAACTCATAAGCAATTAATGCCTTATGTCCTACGAAAGAAAAGATTTCGGTAAGAACAAGAAAAAGAAAAAGATTGATAATGATTGCAGTTTTTCTTATTTATTACTTTTTGAATGAATGAATGAAAAGATGAATGTATTAGCAACGAAAAGAAAAAAACCTCTGTGAAGTTTATATATATATATAATATTGGAGACTTCATATGCGTGCTTACATGCACAACGTATTGTTAGTCAATCAAATTAGTTGTTCGAGAGGGAAAGAACGATTCGTGTGTATTGGCTTACATTTATTTCAAACTCACTTATGTGATGAGCGGGTGCATGTGCTCGCTATATGTGTGTGTGTGTCTATGCACGAACCCACTCAAGAAAAAAAAATAGAGAAATGAATTGTGTAAGTTGGGTTGAACTGAAACAGAATCTTGTATATGAGAATAAATAATCTCACAACAAGGAATTTCTTTTCTTCGTCTTTCTTCTGATGACAAAAATGCTGCTGAGATGCTCTTATCATTAATGTAGATAACATTGAAATAGATGATTTCCGGTGAAATGAATATATTGATTGATTAGAGAATCGTTGTATTCCCATGAGTATCACAGAAAGAATATTTCGATCTGAACAAAATATTCACAGTTTGCCATAGTTTTCTTTTCATAGGAAAGAGAGAGAAAGAGAAGATTTTGTTTTTTTTTCTCGTTCTTATTTTTTTTTCGAAAAAAAAGCCTAAATCGGATCATTGATTTTCATGTTTATTAATCGTTTTTTTTTCATATAAATAATTTATTTATGAGTATAATCTTCTAGTTCCGATGTCGATTGAGTTTAAATGCGTTTCATTTTTTCCTCTCTATTTAAAAAAAAAGCCAGATGTCGCCTGGAAAGAAAACTATTTCAAGGCAAATTTTGTATATACATATATATAAAAGTTGATTAATAACCTTGACGATCCGATATTAATAAGAAAATCAAATTGAGACCAAAGAAATGTATGAAATTTTGTTTAGAATTCTCGTTGACAAACCACGTGCCGAACCGACATTTATTTCTAAGATTCGAAAAAACGCAAAACTACAATCGAAGCTGTTGAACAAATGGCTTCAGACGAACATGATAAAACTAAAACACGTATCCTTGGCGGTCGAAGTATCGATCGTATCGATGTTGATAATGATGAAGAATACATTCATTCAGATGATGAAGGTATGATCGAAGAAATTGTCACAACTGTTGAACAAGATAAAGATCTTGAATGTAAAATAAAAAAGAAAATCGAAACAAAGAAAACAATTGCACAACATCCAACAACAAATAGTACAATAACAAAAGTCGTTAAAACTGAAGTTACAGAAATTACACGTACAATAACGATTAATGATCATCATGATCTTGAACGTGCAAAACGTGAATTAGGTATTGATGATGTCAATCGACTTCTACCATCGTCGACATGGCTTGAACAACAATCACGATCGACAACAAGTCAAACGAAAGAAAAACGCTATGAACCAATCAATGAAATTGTTACATCAAAAGATTTTCCTCATGATAGTCCAATTAAAAAATCAGTACAAGCAAACGATGAAAAAACAATATTAGCTGAATCAACAAGTGTTGGACGAGGACCAGTTACTGAAACTATCGTTTCAACACCATCGAATATCGAAACAAAATCAATTGAAATTAAGAAAAAGAAAAAGAAATTGAAATTTTGCTCGTGTACACGTTCATCAGCTGAAGATGAACAAGAACCATCACAGCCACAACCACAACCAAAAGCAATTATTGTTCCAAAACAAGAAACATCAATTCAAAGTCAAAAATTAATCTCCGATGATCTCAAACAATTAATAACCGAGAAGAAAACTCTCTTAATCGAATATTTACATTCAAAGATCTTTTTACCAGCAAATTTATTTTCATCTAATGATCAGAATACTCAAGCTAAACAAATCTCATCACGTATTCTCGATTTATTATCTTCCGATCGTTACTCATCATGGTCACAACTGTCCGAACAATTAACGCAAGAATACATTAATGATTCAGTTGCTGATCAATGTCTCAAACCAATGATAAATACCTACGAAAAATTGTTCACAACAAAACAAGCCAATCTTTTGAATACATTTTCAACCATTCATAATGAAAATGATATTGAAAATATTCATGAAAATAATGATTATCTTAACATAGCACAAACACATATTCATCAATCAATCGATGAGACGTCTGACGACAAGCCAGATGTTATTCAATCCATTGAAAAAGAAGAAAAAGGTAAGGAAAATATCCGTTTGCTTTGATATCTTGATGGATGACTGACTGAATGCCGAGTATTGACCTTGATGCTTAGTTGACTTTTGCTTCGTTAATAGAACAAGCAAAATATGAGCCGATTTGATGCGTCTCTGTCGTCTTCGATATATAGAGATAAATCAAATAAGAATGAGATATGATCAACATAAGTTTCTCATCGAATTCTCCGTCTTTTTTTTTGCCTATTTATCGTTACATCATCATGGCTCATTGAATACATCTCGTTGGCTGTTTGCCATTGCTTGAGGGTTAATAGTTCTAGCAGATTTTCTCGTCTTCATGTTTTATTCTCCTAATAAACAAAAGCAAATAGAAGACAAACGTTCATCATTTCTCTTTAATTATCACCATGATCAATTGATAAGTCGAATACGAAGTTGCTTTTACTTTTTTTTCTCGAGTAAGTGAGAGGTCATGCCTTTTAATATTGATATATGTATTCAAGTTGAATTTTGACGCGTCTACTGAACAAATAATTGACAGATTATTTGTTTAACGACAATTGAAAGTGAAAACGAGACACAGAGAGAAAGAAGAATAACAACAACAACAACAGAAATCGCGTTCTGTTTTTCTTTGTATTGCTAAAAGAACGTATCGGTTAACGCGATGCGATTGATATCGAAGTATTTTTTCATGCCATTGGGTCGATTTTATCATACTCGCAGTAAGTTAGTATTAATTTTGACGTACTTCACAAATCATTCGATGTTAATAACTCAATTACAAATCAAGCAAAACTTAAGATTTATTTCTCTCTGATTTTTTTCTTCTTCAGTTATTCAAAATGATGATATTGACGAACAAGAAATCAAAAAAGAATTAGAAATGCCAATTGAAAATCAAGAATCGTTACCTGATTATAACGAAGAATATTTGATAAAAATCTTAGGCGATATTTCTCAACATAAACCAATAACATTAGCTGAAGCTATTGCTTATCAATATTTCGATATTGAAGATCCAAAATTAGGTTTATCAAATGAAAAAATTCAACGAATTAAATCACTCTATCGTCCATTAAACGACGAGTCAACATCGAATGTTATTCGAGTTAAACGTTCAGGAGAACATTTAACCGATATCAATCTTTCGGAAACAAATCCATTCGAACAATTTACTCAACAACAACAACCATTTGTCTATGATTTACAACAAACATTCGAACCAACATTAGATTTCAATGAAAAACAATTTCGTTCGTTAATCGATGCATTAAATAATAGCAAAAATCAATACGATGATATTGAATTCGATGTTGCACGAACAACAGTACCGATTTATGATTTAAAAGAATTATCAGCAAATGATTTCAGTCAATCCGATTCAGGTTATTCAATGACAACAGCTACATATGAAAGTTTAGCAAATAAAATTAAAATTGAATTCGAACCAATTCAACAAGAACTCGGACCATTATCTGACAAAGATGTACAACAACAGGATGAAATCGAAAAGATCGATTTAGATAAAGCAACACCAGAACAATTAGAACAATATGAACTTAATCAAGAGTTAATTCAAGCTATCAAATCCGATTACAATGGAACGGATAAAACTGTCGGACAAGCGATTCTTTCACGACAATTACGTTTAGATAGTAGTGATTTAAATGATATTGCCTATTTGAAATCATTGGGCATTTATGATGAACAAAAACGTATTTTAACAGCATTTTTCTTTCCGAAACAAACACGAATCATTGCTTATTCACCTGAACCAGGTCGATTTGTTGAAGCACAAACAACATTTAATCCTGAATATCCAGGTTATAAAACCGATACAACAATTATACAAATTCAAGAGAAACAATTATCATCCGATCAGTTTGCTAAACAACGAAGTATTCAAGAAGAACCAATTATAACTTCACAAATCGTTGAAATTGAAGAAATCAAAACAGTTGAAAGTCCGGCAAAAGCGAAAAAAGAAATGTTGCCAACGATAGTTCCTGTTAAAAAACGTAAATCAAGTGGTTGTGGAGGATTATTATCGTGTTTTAAAAGTAAAAAAGCTAAGTCAGGCACTGAACAACAAGGTCAACCGACAATCGTTGTAACGACAGCAACGGAAGTACAAGAAATAAAAACACCTGTCGATGAAAAACCATTTGTTGATCTTGCTGTTCTACCGGATGGTCGACGAATTTACATTGATATTTTCCGAGATCGACCTGGTTTGGATATGTCATATCGGCCTGATGACTTCGAAAATCGATTCGTTTTACCAGAATTGAAACCAGATAAAGAATACGAACGACCTATTACACCTGTCATTGAAACGGACGATGAACCTCTTTTAATTCAATCGAATCTTACCGACAATGAAATTATCGTACAATCGGACATTGAACCATCAGTTTCAACAGTTGCCGAAGATGAACCTCATGAAACAACTGTTGAATCAGTTGATATTCAATCGGAAGCACCACCAGCCGAAGAACCAGAGCCAATCGAAGAGAAAACCGAATCTACCGAAGTTATTACTGAATCTGTTGAAGAAAAAACTGAAACTGAAACTGAAACTCATCTCGAACCACGTGAACTAGCGCCAATAGTCGAAGCGGAACATCATGTTCATTTAATACCTCGTCCAGCTACAATCGAGCCAGTTGATGTCCAACCCGATGTACCACCAACCATTGTTCCACTTCACAAAAGTGAAGAGAAAAAAGTAGTCAAAAAATCGTTGACTATCGATTTACATCCTGCTGCTGTTGATCTACCAGAAGTTGAACTTGTGAAACCTGGTCCATTGCCAACATTACCAATATTGTCAACATTAACAAAGGAAAAGAAAGAAACCAAAGTGAAAAAATCATCAGTTGGTCTATGTGCAGCATGTTTCGGCGCTAAATCTGCACAGAAAAAGAAAAAGAGTCTTGCTGCTGAACCTGTTCCAGCACCGATCGAATTAGAAAAAAATGTCATCGAAGAAAAACAAGTCGAAACAACAACAGCAGCACCAATCATAATTGAGAGACCTGATTTCTCATCAGTGGACATTGATACATTCAGAGAACGAGACTATCTGAAAAGTTCTGAACATCCATTTATACCGTCCGAATCACGAGTTGAATATCATCAACAATCAGCACCTCAAGAACATGTTACAACAATTTCTCCTGACATATCAGTCTTCTCTAACGTTAACATTGATACATTTCTTGATCGAACATTAACAAAGGGTGCAGAGGTAAATCAAATTCTCCTTTACAGAAATAGTTGGCATTCAATAATCATTTTTTTAGATTACTGTTCAACCTGAACAACATCCTACAACAATAACAACAGCAATTGTATCGTCATCCGAAGAACCCGTCACAACATCGGCAACTCCCAGTCCTCTATCCATGTTCTCACAAGTCAATATCGATACATTCAGAGAACGATCATTCGAAAAAAGTTCTGAGGTAGAACAGTTATTAACTTTAATTGAATCCTAAAACGGTTGTATTTCGTTTGTAGACTCTTCCAAAATCGACAGAACATTTAGAATCCACTACTATCACCACAACAGTGATTACATCATCTCAAGAATCATCAACAAATGAACCCGTTTCCTCTTCGCCGCCAAATAATCAATCCCTTTTCTCGCAAATCAATATCGATGATTTCAAAGAACGAAATTTCCAAAAAAGTTCTGAAGTATGTGAAAATTTGATTTGAAAATTTGATTTACAAATATGCTGTCATTTTGCTAGAACCTTCCAACATATATCGAAGCAGTAACAACTTCCTCGCCACCACCAACACCCGAAGAACAACCTCTAGTTCAATCTCCAATTGAGCCAACTAGCAGTGAATCATCTTCTGCTCCAGTTAATATCGATACATTCAAAGAACGAACTCTACAAAAAGGCTCTGACGTATGTAATCCATTGAACCAAATAAAGGCAAGCAATTTTCTTCTTTGTATAGAGCCGAACAACATCACCCGAACGTCCAGAAACTACTGTGGAAACAGTAAAAGTCACTGAAGAATCTCATTATCAATCTCCCAAAACATTGACTGAATCGACTAGTCAATCAGCCGAAGAATCACCGTCTGTCCATGTCAACATTGATACATTCAAAGAACGAACTCTACAAAAAGGCTCTGAAGTAGGATCAATCGTGTTTTTTTTGATGAAAGAAAAAATCTATTTTTATCGTCTATCTAGAGTCGAACAACTTCACCTGAACGTTCGGAAACAACAACTGTTGGAAAAGTCAAAACCACCGAAGAATCTCATTATCAATCTCCAAGCAATGAACTCATTACCGAAAAAGATACATCGATCTATCCTCAAATCAATATCGATGAATTCAGAGAACGAACATTCGAAAAAAGTCCTAAAGTAAATAAATAAATCGTTCAAATCTTCAACTTCTAATTCATCTCATTATTTCCAAAATAGAAAATTACTAAAACCGAAGAATCTCCATATGAAATTCCATCGGGCGAGCCTGTGCCGCTAGTTTCTCGTTCTCCAATTGATTCAAACACTTATGATACACCTCGTTCACTCGAATTTCAACAAGTAAGTCTCCTTAATCATCGATCATTTCTGACATGACAGATTTATCAGAAATGTAAATAAACAAGAGTGAAAGATAAGAAACGTGATCTCTCTCTTTTCAAAACGTTCAAAAAAAAAAGAAACAAAACCTAAACACGTGCTTGAACGACGAAAAAAGTGCGCGCGCGAACAAACTAAACTCGATCATTTTCTTCTATTCAGATAACCAAACAAGAAACAACAACAACAACGATGGTTTCTTCAGGCAAACAAGTCGGAGAAATTTCATCGATTCAAACTGACCCTTCGACTAGCGTCGAAAAGAAAAAACGTTTATTTGTTCTTCCAAAGAAAACGCAAAAATCCAAAGAGAAAACAACATCGAAAAAATCGAATCTCGTTCCATCGCTTCTTTGTCATAAAAAACAAAAAACGAAAATTCCTGTCCTGAATCTACCAGCTGTCGAACGAGATTTATCTCCAAATAATAGTGAACGTCCACCGCATCGACGTGAAAGTGATCCATTGCATATACCAGCTGTCGAATTGCCTGCACTTAACTTTCCATTGCCAACTTATGATCGACCTGAAGTCGATATGACTATTGGACAAGTCAAACAAATAAACGAATTCACAGTACCAACTGTGAGCTTTTCTGCAATACCAAATCTTGAATTTCCTGAAGAGAACAGTCAATTGGTAATTAAAAATGAAAATGAAA
>Ga0209922_103299_pt1 | contig 12991 bp, 4 predicted proteins | sample ThiBiot_500_biof_FD_183946 | JGI IMG/M metagenome (GOLD analysis project Ga0209922, IMG submission 183946) | Wastewater bioreactor microbial communities from Cape Town, South Africa - Thiocy_expt_500_biof (SPAdes) | ecosystem: Engineered > Bioreactor > Thiocyanate-remediating > Anaerobic-Aerobic ...
GTAGGGTCTGGCCTGCCCTGCGGCAGGCCGTCCTTACCTTTTATGATTGTTAGTATTGCCTGTTGATATACACCCAGCCCGTTACCGTGCTTCCGTCCTGCTTGGTGATGCTGTAGAAGTACGTGGCGTCCGGAAGGTCCTTCCCGTCCCTGTCCTGGCCGTGCCACTGGTTGCTGTAGCTTCCCCTGTAACTGTAGACTTCCGTCCCGTACCTGTTGAAGATGCTCAGGTGCCTTACGCCCATGCCGCCCAAATCGAACGTGTCGTTCAGCGAGTCGCCGTTAGGGGAGATACCCCTCGGGATGGTGCCGCAGAACGTGCCGTCAACCGTAAGGCTCGCCGTAGCGGTACATGCCCCGCCAGTTACCGTTACGGTAAACTCCATAGGGAACGATGCCCCGGGATGCTGGGAAACGTAGTCGTCGATGTTAAGGTCTGCGGTGCTGCCTACCGTGGCCCCGCTGCCGTCTGTCCAGACATAGCTGCCCGCGCCCGATAGCGTGGCCTTCAGCCACAGCGTCTGCCCCGTGCACTCCCTGGCGATGGAAACCTCGGGACCTTCGGAAACCGTTACCGTGAAGCTGCCGCTGCCGCCAAGGCCGCACGTTGCAGTGTTCCCGTCTATATCGTAGGTCACAAGGTAGGTCCCGGGGGTGCTCTGCGATAGCGAAATCTCTCCCGTGGCCGTATTGATGGACAGTCCGGCAGGCGCGCCGAAGCGCCCTCCAGGGGTGAAGCCTGCCGCTAGGTCCGGCAACAGGTTCGCATCGTTCTGGCACGCAGGGGTGTCGTAGGTGAAGCCCGTAACAGGCGTGCTGCCCGCATTGATCGTGATAGTCGCGGTATGTTCACCTCCGTCGGTACATGTACCTATGTTTTGCGCCAAGGTATATTTAATCTGGTGTGTTCCTACAGTAGCTCCGGCCAGATTAATTTCTCCAGTTGTTGGATTTACCGTAATCGTAGCAGAAGCGAAAGTACCTCCCTGGGTGAATCCTGCCGGCAGTACCGGTAAAGGATTCGTACCTGAATTTGCACAAACATTCGTATAACTAAATGTTACTTGTGGAGCTTGCAAAGCATTGATTGTAACATTTTCGGTATGGATTCCACCTGAGTTACAACCTGATTGTTCAACCTTATACGTAATCGTATAAACTCCGGCCGGGCTGCTCGCCAAATTAATTTCTCCGGTTGTTGCATTAATAACCAAACCTCCAGTTGCTTCAAAAGTACCTCCTGTATAGAAGTCCTGAGCCAATGTAGGTAATGGATTTGTTCCTGCTTTGCAATAAGAAGGCTGGTAAGTAAATCCTGTTACTGGATTGATTCCATTTTCTAATACAATAGTTGCAGTAAATTGTCCATCATCAGTACAAGTTATGTTATCACCAACTAACGTATACGTAATTTGATGAGTGCCCGGAGTAACTCCAGCAAGGTTAATCTCTCCTGTTGTAGGGTTTACTGTAAGGGTATTAGAAGCAAATGACCCTCCGGAAGTAAATCCTGCTGGCAATACCGGCAAAGGATTCGTACCTGAATTTGTACAGGCATTAGTATAGCTAAATGCTACTTGCGGAGTTTGCAAAGCATTGATTGTAATGCTTTCTGTATGGGTTCCTCCTACATTACAGCCTGATTGCGTAACAGTATATGTAATATCATATTCTCCGGCCGGGCTATTCGCCAAATCAATTTCTCCGGTTGTTGCATTAATAATTAAACCTCCGGTTGCTTCAAAAGTACCTCCTGTGTAGAAGTCCTGAGCCAGTGTTGGCAATGGATTAACTTCAGCCTTACAATACGAAGTCTGATAAGTAAATCCTGTTACAGGCACAATATTCTGGTCTATCTGAATCTGGAAAGTCTGGTTTCCTGCATTTATACATGCGGTTGCATTTGCATCCAGATTGTAGGTTATTGTATGAAGCCCGACTGTTGCCGTTGCCATATCTATTTCTCCAGTCTGTGCATTTACAGAAAGAGTTCCTGATGAAAATTCACCACCAGTAGTAAAGCCAGAAGGCAATTGCGGTAAAAGATTAGCATTGTTCGAACATACAGGAGTTTCGTAGGTAAAACCTACCGTTGGTGCCGTTCCTGAATTAATTGTGATGGTCACCTCATGGTTTCCGCCATCTATACATCCAACATTCCCTACAACATATTTCACTACATAAGTTCCTGCTGTACTCGCGCTTAGGTCAATTTCTCCTGTTGTCGTATCAATTCCTAGTCCGTTTGGCGTCGCCTCAAAAGTTCCTCCTGCTGCAAAGCCAGGATTTTTTGTGATTACCGGGTTCGTTCCTAAAGTACAATAAGTACCATTATCATAACTGAAGCCTACTTCTGCAGTAGTTCTTTCATTTACTGTTACGGTTATTGCTACTCTAGGTCCTTCACAGCCGTTTACATCAACATTGCTTACGTAATATGTTGTTGTTCCTACTGTAGTTGTTTCGGGAGTTGGAGCTATTGTTGTTCCTGTTCCGCCTACTTCGTCTGTATACCATTTTAACGTATAGTTTTCTGTTGGTGTAGCTGCCAAAGGCTGTGCTACTGCGTTACGGCAGTATTCCACAGGAGTAACAACTGTTGGCGCATCACTGAATCCGTTGTAAGTAACTGTTACGCTTTTCTCACAGTATCTTGTTTTCCATTTGAAAGTGTATGTCCCTGGTGTATTGAATCCTGAAATCGCAGTTGATTTGCTGTTCGGACTCGCAATAATCACTTGTGCCGGGTTGTTTTCGTCAGCCACCCATGTTCCAACACCTTCTGCTTCAAGCTGCGTAGCCGTTTCATGGCATGCAAGCGTAATAGGTGCTGTTTTTATCTCTGTATTGGCTGTAATAGAAACCGCATCCAAAAGATTACCTCCGGCATTGTCTTTCGATCTGAAAACAAAACGGGTTACGTTCTGTCCTGCAGGTACATTATAGGTGCCTTCATAGAAATTCCATCTGAGACTTCCGGGATGCTGTTCAAGCAATACGAATGGTCCCGAAGGCGGTCCTGCCAACAGTTCTAACGTAACGTTGCTACCTCGTGTTGCATGGGCGTAGCTGTATTTGAACTGTGTAATCTCTGAACTGTCAAGATCCTGATAGGTTCCTCTCACATTGTCAAGAGTGGTTGGTGCCGGATCCGGAGAAAGCGTTTGAATAACCTGCCCGCCTTCATAAGGCATATAGCCGTCTATTCCTGTGGCATTACCAAAGAAAAATTCGTTATAAAGCGAAGATGTCGTGTCTTCTATGGCATTGGTTCTCCATCCCGGAACTATATTCTGTGGAATGAAATTACCCAATCCAAAATCTGCTTCCGGTCTTTCAAAACTGCCATTTACAATATCCAGGGCACAAAGGTCCTGAGGTGTTGTGATACACACATCGAATGTACAGATATTAGGGGCCGTATCGTTCAGGGTCATTCTTACCTTATAGGTAGCTCCCGGTTCTACTCCTGCCCTATATGACATTACCATTGCATTGTTATAGGTACAGGCTATCTGTTCTAAAGCTGCTCCGTTCACTTTGTATAGTGTCAGGGTAATTTTTGGTGCCACCACATCTGGTGTATAGCCTTGCTGATACCTTCCTTTTGCAGAGAAGTTACCCAATTCCAGTACGTGTACTTTTGAAGCGGCAACAAATTCAAACCAGATGTCTCCATTGTTAACTCCTGTACAGGCCATAGTTTCGGCTGAAGCCGTACTTCCTATAAAGCTGGCTTTGGTAGCCGACTGTTCGCAAATAGCTCCTGCATTTACAGGTACTACCACTGCTTTGGAAGCATCATCGTTTCTAACAAATTTGTGAGGTCCCGACCAGTAGCTGGTGTTATTCGTGCCACAGACAGCCCTTACAAAGAATTCATAAGTACCTGCTTTCAAATCTGCAAAATCAGAAGCCTGAGGTGTGTAAGAAGTTGTTGTTACAAGTGTTCCGGATTGCGGCAGTGTATTGTTATCCATTGGCTGTACGGCTACTTCCCATTGGGTTTCGCTGCCACCTGCCGTCCAGGAAAGTACTCCCGTAGAGTTTACCGTTAAGTTGGTTGGTTGCGGACAGGTAACGGTACCGCATGTTGCAACTCCCGTATAAATTCTTGAGTCAGAAAGTCCAATACCTCCTATCCATACCTCATTTCCTGAATCATCCTTGATCTGTACACGAGCAGTAGTAAACTGCCATTCGTTACCCGCATTATTTACTAATGAAAATTCTACTCCCGTACATAAGAATACTGTAAAATCAACCGGAGGAGGAACCTGACCGGCAGGTCCGGATGGAAAGACCATACTTTGGACTATAACTCCGTTCTGTACCAGATTTATTCCACCACCAACTCCTGATGAAGTACCGCCACTTAGAGTAATGGTATATTCACAAAGGTTTTCAAAGCTGCATCTTGTAGTGAATTCAAATGGCCCTACCCATTCGCCGTCCTGTGAGGCACTACATACTGCCCTTACGTAGTATTCGTATCGTATGGCAGGCGTAAGGCCTGTTACTGTATATGGGTTCGTTGTCGTATTGTGCAGGTATTGTGCATCGCCATCTCCAACAGGAGCAGGCAGTTCTGCCGGCTGTACATAAACGTCCCATGAAGTTTCTGTTCCGTTTGCGTCCCATGAAATTTTGGCTGATGTATCAATAATATCACTTACAGCAAGATTATTAGGAACAGGGCATGTTGGTATGTCTTCTATGACTACCTTATCTATCACTAATAATTGTCCTCTATAACCCCATGCATTAGGAGTTTTTTGTGGGATATGCCAAGCAATATTGATATCTCCTGTAACACCTGCCGGAAGGTTGATTACTTTTTCCTTCCATTCCGAATTGTTCAAAGGCGGTACACTTTCATAACTGACATCATATAATATAGTTGTGAACTGACTAAGTTCATTTCCGTTTGTAGACAATTTTACTGTAAGATCTTCCTTGAAATCTTCGCCCCAAAGCACCCTGTAATAGTAACGCAGGCGCTGGCCTGGCCTTACGGTTATGGTTGGTGAAATCAACCAGTCATCATTATTTCCGTTAGAACCTGTAAATATCATTGCCGCATGCTCCCCTTCGTATGGGTTTAGCGTGTTGTGCAGGTTCCATGCAAAAGTATCGGCATTGCCGTTCACTACCCGCCAGCATTCTTCTGATACTGATCCCGGGTTAAATGTTTCCACAAACGGTGTCGCATAGGCATTACATAGTGTGGTAAATGTAAAAGGTCCAACCCACTCACTCTGTTCCGAAGTACTGCAATAGGCCCTTACATAATATTCGTATTGTGTGTTTGGTTGTAACGTCGTCCCTGTGGCATAAGCCGTATTGGTGCTTGTCAGCTGTCCGTTTCCGGTAGGGATTCCCGAGCCGGGATTCTGTACTACGACCTGCCACTGGGTTTCCAGATAGCCTTTAGTCCAGGACAATACGGCCGAAGTTTGCGTGATATTAGCCGCTTTGAGTTCGGATGGCGCCGGACAGGCCGGTGCATCTTCAACCTTTACGTCATCAATATGCAAAACGGACGTACCTCCGGCTGTCGAAAAGGATGGCGGTACCCTAAAGGCAATATAAACCGGTCCGTTGGCATTGATATAAAGTGATTTCTCAATAAAATCTGTATTGGTAAAATTCATCAGCGGCATGATGACACTGAAGCTTGCCGGATTCCTATCTGTAGTAGACATCAGGACTTCTACACCAAACCTAGGATTTGGGAACATAGGTCCCAAAGCTGCCCTGTATTTGAATTTTAAAGTTTTTGTCCCTACTACATTGATAGCAGGCGAAATAAGCCAGTCATTGTATGATGCTGTAGGAAAAGGAAAAGTCCTGCCCTGAATTGCAGCAACTGTTGGGTCCAAACGCCATGTAGTCCCATCAGTATTCGCATCGGTAATGGTCCAGCACGATCTGTGATTGTTCACATCTGCAGTATCGAAATTTTCAAGGAAAGGTATGTCAAAAACACCACAAACCGTTGTAAAATAGAATGGTCCTACCCAATTGCTCTGCTGTGTGGACGAGCAGTAGGCTCTTACATAATATTCGTATTGGGTAGCATGGGTTAGCTGGTCTGCTGTATATTGAGGCGTATTGACAAGCACTCCGCTTCCTGTTGGGATACCTGTATCCTTGCGCTGTACTACAACCTGCCATTGCGATTCCGTATCTCCTGCAGTCCATGACAATTGGGCTTGCGAGGTAGTAACATTGTTCGCCGCAAGTCCTAGCGGGTCAGGACATGCCGGTTTGTCTTCAATAAACACATCGTCAATTGAGATTCTGGTTGCAGTATGCCCTGAGCCGGGAACGACAACCCATGCAATATTTACATTGCCTGTTATGTTCGCCGGAATATTGATTATTTTCTCTTGCCAGGCCGTATTCGTAATTGGCGTGTCCGGAAGCAGTACTGTCGTAAAGTTATCTGCTCCTACACCTGTAGTCGAAATTTTAATTCCATAACTGGCAACTCCACTGGTCACCTGATGCTTGTATCGTAGTCGTTTCTGAGTTCCGTTGAAATTAATCTGGGGAGAAACAAACATATCATTATTATTATTTTGGAAGGTATTTGTCTGCATAGTAGCATAACCTGACAAATAAGACCATCTTTGTCCATCTCTGTTCACATCAATAGCTGTCCAGCATGGTTCTGAAACTGTTGCCGATGTTCCATTAAATGCTGTAGAGTAAGGCGTATTAAAAACGGCACATTGTGTCGTAAATCGATACGGTATTCCCCATTCTCCTGTTGTAGCTCCACATACAGATCGAACATACAGGTCATACGATTGACCGGCTGCCAATCCTGTATTGATTAAATTATCAATATTGGTATTGGTAATTGTTCCGGGACCTGTTGGAACACCCGCTCCCGCAGGCTGTACCACATATTCCCATGAGCTTGCCAAATTGGCCACATTATCCCAGGAAAATGTAACACTATTCTGAAGTAGGTTTTTATAGGTGAATACACCCGGTGCCCCACAGCTTGAAAAACTCAATTCAAAATTAAAGCAGATACTTGTTGATGCTGCTAATGTTGACGAAATGACAATTATATAGGTATGACCTGCCTGAACATATAAATTAGTTATGTATTTCGGCACACTTGTAGCTGTTGTATTTAATCCTGCAAGGCAACTCACCCCTACAGTACTACAATTGTCATAAACAAATACGCCAGTAATTGCATTACCAAAACATCCGGAACCCGGTGAAGACGGGAGCGTCATCTGTTTGATATTCAGCAATCCGTTTTGTGTAGGCGTATAAGAGAAAAAGGCTTTGGCTCCATTAAGAAAATTACCCGTAACCCCGGCTGGGAGACACCCCGAACCCTGAGTCGTATAGCTCGTCGGGTTGTCTGCAAAAAGGTTAAGGTTGCTCGACAGAACATAAGGTGTCGTAGTCACCGGAATTACGATTGGAGAAGCGCATGACAATCCCGTTTTTTTTGTCCTGAAAGGAAAGGGTCCTGCCCATTCGCTCGCCGTATCGGCGTCACATACCGTTTTGATATATACGTCATAAGCGGTATCCGCATCAAGTGAACCCGCTGCATAAGAATTCTGTACGCTGATGCCGGTAGCTGCCGGTGCTGTTCCTTGCGTTACAACCTGAATCTGAAAATCAAATGCCGTTGGGTGCGTCCAGGATAGGTTGGCACCACTTGACGTGATATTGTTTGCTGAAAAATTAGTCTGACTTACTTTCTGGCAGGATTCCATAACCCTGATGTTGTCCAGAAACCAGGCATCTCCGCTTGGCGACGCACCGGCTTGGGTGTTGATGACCACAAACGCGATATGGACATTCAGTCCAACTGGAATGTTTGAAGGGATAGGGACTATCTTTTCTTCATAGGCCGTCTGTGAACCCACATTAAGGTCTGCTTCTGTCCAGGACTTTAATATTACGGTATATCCTGCCGGGTCTGTCTGTCCTGCTGTAGACATCCTGATTTGGTAGATGGCCCCGTTATTGGCACTGGTTGCCTGTTTTGAATAAAAGCGGATTTCCCCATTCTGAGGAATCGGGACTATAGGCGTTGCCAGAAAATACTGTGCGGTATTTCCGGGACCAATGTTTTCTGCACCTGGATTCAGAAAGGCCGCACCGGTTCCTCTGTAACTGTCAGGAGAAATTCCCCAGTTCAGGGTTCCAACATTATTTCTAAAGGATGCCCATGTAGCGGGAATACCGCTTTCAAATGTTTCCAAAGCCATTTGCGCATGGGCGCTGATGGAAATGAAAAGCAAAAACAAGGGGATGACAATTCTTTTCCTGACACATTTATGTATCAGTCTGTCATGAATTGTTGAGAATCGATAAAAACAGGTCAGTAAGAGCCTGCCCATTATCGAAGCAAATGGTAATTCTTTTCTCATAAAGTCATACATTTTTCAGTTAGTGTTTCGTCATAAAAATAGAAACTACTACTAACCTTTTTTAAAGTATGCCTTTACTATTTACTGAAATTTGAAAATCTAAATATTATGTTAAAATATTAAAAATCAAACCATTACCTCTTAAATAAAACAAAAAAAATCAATTGGATTTTTCTCTGTTATTTTGGATATTTTCAATAATATCATTTAATTTTAATATATTTTTTTCACTTTTCTTAATTAATACATAGAAAAATATAACAACCACAATTATTAAGATTAAAGTTGTTAGGATGTAATAATTGTATTTAGAAATTTCCGTTTTAAGATTTTTATTTTGAGTTTTATAGCCCTCATTAATCAGATTATTGATTGATTTTCTTTCGGACTCTTTTACCTTCAATTGAGTTTCCAAAAAGCGGGCATGAAATTTTTCATAATTGCTCCAATCATTCACTGCCAGGTAATTTTCTAAAAGACCATTATAAATACCTCGGTTTAAAACAAGATCGCCCACACTATTTGAAACAGCCAATGCTTCTTCAAGTTCTTTTATGGCGTCACGATATCTTCCTTCTAACGTATAAACTTCTGCCAAACCTTTTTGGGCAAATGCCTGAAGACTGCTGGCATGGATTCCTTTCGTAATTTCGATGGCTTCAAAAAAACTTTTCTTTGCCGATTCATAATCCGATAAAAGAATATAGCAATTGCCTTTATTATAAAGTGCAATACTTATATTGGTCTTTACCATGGTATTATCTACTCTGGCGAGTTCTGCTATTCCTTTGTTAAAAAAATTGATTGCTATATCGCAGTTTAATTTTTCCTTATAGATGAATCCCCTCACTATATGATTCCTTCCCAAATGATACATCACAGAGTCTTTTACAGGATAGGCCATACAGAGTTTTTCTGCCTCATTAAGGTATTGTATGGCTTCATCATATATTTTCATCTGCTGGTATTGGATTCCCATTTTATTGGCAATCTTAATCTTCAGAATCGGGTCATCTATATGGTTGGAGAGCTTATTGGCCATGATGACATATTCCAGCGATTTTTGGTAGTCCCTTTTTACTGAATAAGCATCAGCAACAAGCATAAGTCCCCTAATTTTAATCTGGGCATCATCCTTAGCGTTGGCAATAATATACTTACCTGCTTCTATTGCTTTTTCAGGCTTTTCATAAATTTCCATACCGCTGGCCCTGATAATGCTATCCGCCTTCTTCATGGATTGCGCAAAAGAGGCATTGCCGAAGAGCATGACAAAACCTAAAAAAGCTGAGAAAAAATAGCGATTATACTGCATGGCTGTTCACTTTTTCTTGTTTAAGGGCTTCCGTTTCTTCTTTCAGCAGGTCAATAAATGTACCCGGCGCAATTCCTGTTATCGATTTGAAAACCGTAGCAAAGCTGCTATGGGAGGAAAAACCGCTCTTTTCAGCCAGATAGCTGATTTTATAGTGCATATAATTCGGGTCTTCTTTCAATTTCCCTATAATAAAGGTAATACGCAGTTTGTTGATATAGGTATTAAAATTATCCTGATAATGCTTGTTTATTATTTCGGACAGGTATTTCGTATTGGTATCAAATTGCCCTGCCAAGACTGCCAGCGACATTTCTTTATTGGTAAATCGGGTTGAGTTTTCAAAACGTTTCAATTTGGCAAGTATCACCTGTTCTGTTTCTGCCGGAATTGCTATTTTTTTATGGGTTTCCCGTTTTTCAGGTTGCAACCTTACAGGATTATTGGTTCTTATTTCCAGATAGCTGATAATTTCTTTCAAACGTTTTTTCTTCAGGTAATTTTTCAGCCAAAGCAAAAAACCCGCAATCAACACGAAAAACAATACCCCAACAGCCACATAAAAATAATCGGCATAACGCGTTTTTGCTTTCTGGAAATCGGCCTCCTGTTCCTGGCTGATTAAATTATACGCTGAATTTACCGCATCCTGCTCTGATTCTTCAACCGTGTCATAGGCCTTAAGAAACTTATTATCAAATAATTGGTAGTTTTTCTTGTCATTCAAGGCAAGATAATTGATTCCCAACTGCTTGTTGATTACTTTTAAAAGTGCTTCATTTTTAAGTCGGGTCGCCATTTTCATAGATACCAGTAAAGTATCAATGGCCCTGGTATGTTGCTTTTCATGAAAATAGACGGCACTTAACTCATTTAAAAGTGCTATTTCATTGAGAAAATCAAAATTTTTCTGGTTTTTGGTGAGTTTTTGCGCCTTTGCCAAATAATAATTTGCAGAGTCAATTTTTGCAAGACCAACTAATGCTCTGGCTTTGGTAATATAAAATTCTTGACGGAGCAAGGCATTTTTGCTAAAAGCAGGTTCATATTTTTTATCTGCTTTTTGTAATAGCTCAAAAGCCTTTTGGTAATTCTGCCTGTCCAGATACATGCCCGAATTACCCATTAAAATTTTGGCTTCAAAGAAGTTCTGGTCTTCTTTCGATTTGAGTTCCGAAATTTTGGCGGCCGCATCTTCAAGGCATCTTTTTGACTGATTGTCCAAATATATAGCCCTGAAAAGCTGTGATTTGAGAAGCAGAATTTTTATTTTTTCTTCCTCTTTGGCACCATCGGCAAACTTTCCAGCCTCAAAAACATTAATAACAGAATTATTGTAATCGCCTTTTGCCCAATAACTTTCTGCCAGCAACAGGTAAAATTTTGTTTTCTGAGTATCTGACGGATTATTCTTTAGCAAATATTGGCCGATTTTTACCGCTTCATCAGGATTTGAACGTACAAGTTCATAGGCCTTGACCAGCAGTGACTCGTTGGGAGTTGCAGATTGCCCATAAGCAGGGCTTTTCAATAAGCAAACTGCCATGAGAATTAACCAACATATATAATGGCGACAGGGTTTCATTTTTTTGGTAATTCTAAATTATGGTTTTCCGTAAAAAACTGTTTTTACAAATATATCCCCTTTTCTTGTATTTTAAGAAATATACCTACAGAATAATACATTTCCCGTGAAATTAATATAAAAAAACCGCCAGAGTGTCTGGCGGTTTTCTTTAATCTTTTCTCCATTTTTTAGTTTCCTCAAAAACATGTTCCAATATGCGGGCCTCCTTTTCGTCAAATTCGACATTTCTTCTGGACATGACTATCCTGGCAGTTTCAAAAGCCTTTTTGGTAACATAGGTTGTAAATCCTGCGGCACCGCCCCATGAAAAACTTGGTACAAAATTACGAGGGAATCCGCTTCCGAAAATATTCGTACTAACTCCAACTACTGTTCCGGTATTAAACATAGTATTGATACCACATTTGCTATGGTCTCCCATCATCAAACCGCAAAATTGCAGGCCGGTTTTAGCAAAACTTTCGGTTTCATAGCTCCACAATTTCACTTCTTCATAATTATTTTTCAGGTTTGAATTATTACTGTCAGCTCCAATATTACACCATTCACCCAAAACGGAATTTCCTAAAAACCCGTCGTGTCCTTTATTGGAATAGGCGAAAAGTACAGAATTACTAACCTCTCCTCCTACTCTTGAAAAAGGACCAACTGTTGTAGCACCATATATTTTAGCCGCAAGTTTCACCTGTGCTCCTTCACAAAGTGCAAAAGGTCCCCTGATTACGGAACCTTCCATAATTTCAGAATTTTTCCCAATATAAATAGGACCTGTTGAAGCATTCAGGGTTACGAATTCCAGCTTAGCGCCTTCTTCGATAAAAATATTTTCGGGAGCAATGACATTGACACTTTTAGGAATTGGTTGTGAAACCCTGTCTTCTGTCAAAAGCTCAAAATCTTCACGGAGGGCTGCATCATTTTTTTGAAAAATATCCCATGTATGTTCAATTGTAATGCAATCGTCGTTGTATTCCAGAATTTCATAGTTTTCGAAATCGACTTCTTCCTGGCTTTCTTCAGAGAAAAAAGCAATTACTTCTTCTCCTTTGAAAATAGCCTGATTTTGCTCCAGTGACTTCACCATTTCAGCCAATACTTCATTAGGTAAAAAAGAAGCATTAATCATAATATTTTCAGGCATTTCTACCATGGGAAATTTTTCCATAAGGTATTCTTCTGTCAGGCTCGTGGTTGTATAACCCAGATATTTTTCCCACTTTTCGCGGATAGTAAGAATCCCCACACGAATATCTGCCACTGGTCTGGTAAATGTAAAAGGTAATAAGGCATTCCGGACGGTTCCGTCAAAAAGTATATAGTTCATCTTGTTTAGTTTATAATTGATAGTTGATAGTTGATAGTTTTGGATTGTGGATTTATAATTTTAGATTTATGATTTATGATTTTAGATTTAGGCTTTGGACTTTGGGCTTTGGACTTTAGACTTTAGATTTATGATTTTGACCTAGAAATTCAAAAACCTTAGCACCTCAGAACCTCAGAACCTCAGAACCTTAGAACCTTAGAACCTTAGAACCTTAGAACCTTAGAACCTTAGAACCTTAGAACCTTAGAACCTTAGAACCTTAGAACCTTAGAACCTTAGAACCTTAGAACCTTAGAACCTTAGAACCTTAGAACCTTAGAACCTTAGAACCTTAGAACCTTAGAACCT
>Ga0209922_103300_pt1 | contig 12991 bp, 11 predicted proteins | sample ThiBiot_500_biof_FD_183946 | JGI IMG/M metagenome (GOLD analysis project Ga0209922, IMG submission 183946) | Wastewater bioreactor microbial communities from Cape Town, South Africa - Thiocy_expt_500_biof (SPAdes) | ecosystem: Engineered > Bioreactor > Thiocyanate-remediating > Anaerobic-Aerobic ...
CGTGAAGCACCGAACTTTGACTTTCTTCAAAAAGTCGATGATGAAAAAGCACAAAGTATATCATTGAATATTATCTCGAGGAAATTTATTTCGTTTTTTTTTTGTTTAGATGTGAATCGACGTGTATTGGAACTCGAAAGTCAATTAGCTGAAACAGCAAATGAATTAGAAAAGACGCGAAATCTGTTATTTATGCAATATAAAATCAATCGGGATTATAAACTCGAAGTACGACAAAGAATCTCGTTCGAAATTTCTCATTCTTCAATTCATCTAGGTCGATTTGGTTCAACGAAAAATGGACGAAAATCATGCTGAATATTCGTCTCGTGTACTTGAAAGTGGTCAATTACTCGATATACGTGCTGAACGTATTCGAAAACTTGAAAAGTACGTTTTGAGAGTGTTGAGTCCAGTGCTTATTCCGTTTGATTTTAGAGCGTTGAAAGATGTTGCTTACGGTACACGTCAATACCGTATTCAAGAACAACCAACAGCTGATGGCCAATTAACGAACGAATTAATCGAAGACGCAATCGAACTCGAACGTGGTCAAAATCTCATCGAAATTCATATCAGTCGAGCGTCATTCAACGAACGTGCTCTAGAATTCTTCGGTAAAAATACCGATCCATCGACATTCTGTTCGATTGAATTCTTCGAACATGAACTACAAATGACGCCGATTATCAAAGGTCGTGTACCTGAATTCAATTTCACAGCACAATATATTGTCAATGTCGATGATTTCCTTTTGTACTATCTACAAAAAGAATACACGACCATTGAATTACATCAAACTGTTGGTCAATCATTTCAAACTGTCGCAACATGCAAACTTAGTTTGAAACAATTAATCGAAGGTAGCCAAGGTCGATTACATGGCACAGCGAAATTGATTGCTTCGCATACGAATAATCTCGATATTGGCGTGTTCGGCGCGATCGAATATTGGGTTCGATTACGAGTACCAATGGAACAAGCGTTCCGTTTGTTGAAAGAGAAAATGAAAGCACAAGGTTATCTTGTTACAACGAGTCGACCAACAACGAAAACATCGGATGAAATCGAAAGTAAACATGAAATGGATCCGAGTATGAACGAACTTACAATTGCGATACTCAATTGTGCCAACGTCAAAGCAGCTTCATCAGATCATCAACCTGATCTTTATTGTATATACAAATTCTATGATTTCGCCGATCATGATTCGATTACGATCCCTTCATCGAACAGTCCGAATTTCGACGATCGTGTTCAATATCCACTTCAAATGGATGCCGATCTCGATCGTTACTTAAAACAATCTCAACTAACTATCTTCGTGTTCGATGATCGCGATCAAAAAGACGATCGTTACGTTGCACGTGCTGATATTCCATTGATGCCATTAGCACATGATAATCCTATTCGAGGTACGTTCAGTCTTCGCAATGATCAAGGAGAAAACAATGGTACAATGGATGTGACATTGAAATGGACGTATACGTATTTACCACCGGCTGCTTCGACACGAACACCAGCACAACGAGCGAAAGCGCCGCCAACACAACATCGAGAACCTTTGGCATTGATGCCGGACGAAAGCATTTCAGGACATAAGACAATTGCGCAGAAACAAAAGGAATTAAATGTGAAATTGAAACCAAAAGATGTTCTCGGATCGGATAGTGATAGTTCGAAAAAACCTGGTAAATCGATTTTATTTATTTCAAAAACAAAATAGATTAAATCTTTCTCTCTTTTGAATCATAGTTGTACCAAGAAGTAGCACAGGTGTCCCGGAAACAAGTGTCTCACGACCATCATTACGCAATGGTCATCAACGAACACCATCTGATGCAAGTTCCCGAGGCAAAGCAGGTACGATAAAAAGCAAAAACAAATTACAAAGTTTAGTAAATAATTTGAAAATTCTGCGATATTTTAGTTAGTTTCGATAATCGCGAAGAGCCTGAACGTGCTTCAGCTCCAATTCCATCTGAAGTTTGTTCTTGAGATTTCTCTCAAATAAACATTTCACCCTCTCTCGCTCTCTTAGGAACAAACAATCGACGATGAAACAAATCGTACTGTCACTCCCGGTAGAACAAAAACAAAAAATGATCTTTCTTCATTATCATCTTACTTTCGTTTTTAGAATCATTAGAAGAAGCCGAAAATCCGGGTGCATCAAGTGTCCGTACTGTCGATGATTCTGATCCTGACATAATCTATCATAGCACTCCTATTGCTCATTCGAAAAAATCTGACACAATTACAATTGGCATTAACGAATTAGTTCTGAATGAAAAATGTCCGATCTTCGACGATGATGGATTAGAAAAGGTTTTTGTGAGCGTTGAATTACTTCATTATCCACCTGAAGATCTCGAAACACCTGTATCATTGATGAAAGGTGAACCAAATCAAAAATATAGCTTTAATTTTCAACAAGACTATCCAGTCAATAATCCTGCAAGAAAACAACAATTGAGCAATCTCGTTGGTCCACAATCATCGGGCGAGTATGTTTTCACTTTTATTCAAATTTACAAAAACAAAAATTCCATTTCGATTTAGTATTAAATTCATTGTCGTTGCTGAACCGCATGAAAATGCTGATGAACAATTAAATTGCAAAGACATCGGTTTTGCTACCGTCAATGCAAAGCAAATCCTACGTACGGAAAAAGATTGTATCGATGCAGAGATCGATGGTAAGACAAACGAAGCTCGTATCGATAAATCGTTCGTTCTCTCTCTTTTAGTTCACGACATGGATGATGAAAACGAAATCATCGGCAGTATGAACGTCACCGTTTCGTTAATGGATGCATTGAAAAAAGTTCAAACAACCCGTCGTTTACAAACCTAAAACCGAATTTGTCAGATAGTTTGAAATGATTAACATTTTCTAGCTAGACTTTATCTTGCGAAGCTGCTTTGTGTGTTGTTTAGACAAGTTTCTATTTTCTCTTCTTCATTCTATAATCTTCGTTTTCTTTTTGTGCGTGTTTGCTCAGTAGAAATATGACAGGTGAATATCAATTAACATAAATGAATTTGAACCTACGAAAAGATATTTTATTGTTTGATGACTTTTTTCAAATAACAACAATGACAAGAAAAACAGTGAAGACACATACACACATACATATTGTACGTCTATTTTTGTTCATTTTGTCTTCTTGGAGAGAGAGAGAAAAAAAGAACACGAAATTGTCAATGAGTTGAACTCATTTGGATATTATTTAGTAAGACAAAAATGAATATTAACCGAGAACATGAAATATACATGAAGATAAGAAGCGAAAAGACAAAAAAAGCAAAAAATATTTCTCTTTTTAGTTAATAAGTTCTACTTCGTCATCGTCGGTTTGTTTGCTTTTGTTTGATTGACGTTTTTTACTTGTTGTTGACGATGAACGAACTTGTAATTGATTACGATAGGTTTTCGAGAGAACAACAAGTTGATGTTTGAGTACAGCTAAACTATTCGATGATTGAAAGTTCGGCAATAGATTGGTGTCAGCCGATGAATTCTTATCGGTGAACCATTGAGGATTTTTAATAATTAACGATGGATGAGAAAATAGAAACGTATAAAACCCTAAAAGACAAAAAGAAAACCGTTGAATTATGAATTGAATAAATCAGAAGGAAGTGCATACAATCTTGTGGAATATCGACATGTGTACGATTGAGATTTAGACAGAGGATGTGTTCGAAGCGACGTTTCGCTTTTTGTTCGGCTTCTTCGAATGTTTTCAATGGACCTAATTGTTCGAGTGCATCGAGCACTTCTTGTTCTTCGAAAGATGACAAAAATCCTGTTCGAATATCGTGTTGACTATTATTAGATGAATTCATGAAAGCTTGAGGTTTGACAATTGGCTTTCGTTGTGTCGTAAATTTAGTTGTTACAGATGGTGTAACGGAATTAAATTCCGGTGCTGGACCGTCTTCAGCACTTGGCGATTCCGAGGATTGACCAGCACGTGGTCGGCCACGTTTTTTGCTGCTACTTGAACCGTTGGCTGGTTCGGATTTAACCGGTGTTGTTTCATTAATCGGCACGGGATCATAGGAAACCGATGAGCCATTCGTTGTTTGTCCGAAAACGGATTCAGTTTTCGGGATTAACCGACGTTTCGTCGGCGGTGTTGTGTTCGAATCGGAATCGTTCGATGGTTGTTTAGTAAGTTTGATTTTCACTAACGGCGTTTTACGAAGTGCTGGAGCTTCGTGAGCTGAATCTTCGTCGTCGGATTTGAATTCGAATGTTTTCTCGGCGAGTAACGAACGATCAGCTGGATCTAACGAAGCTAAATATTTCGATTGTTCCGATTGAATGGGCACGGAGGGCGTCGATTCATCGGGCTTAGTGACCGAGTTTTTCGTTCGACGACCTTTGGATGCGACGAATTTGTCGGTGTAGAATTGAATTTTCGGTTCAATATTCTCGAGACGTTTTTCACTGGTTAGTTTAAGCGCGTCATCGGCTTCACGTACGGCCGATTCCCAATCTTCTCGACGGCCCATTGTAACTTTCAATTGAAATCGTTCGGTTAATTGTTCTTTTTGTGATTTGGTTACGGCTTTATCGACGATTTCTTGGGCATATTGAGTAAATGCTTCAACACCTTGATAGGCAATAACAGTCGTGTCCGGTACCCAGGCAAAATCAGCGGTCGATCCAAAGAAAGCAACGAAATACGATCGCTTTGGTCGAGCATTACCGCTGATTTTTGTAAATGCACGAGTCGAATCATTGGGATCACGAATTACAAGACTTGGCCACCTAGCAAAACGCAAACATTTTGAAAGTTTAAAAAAGCAAAATCGTCGAAATTTTTACCATGGATGTCCACCCATTTTCACCCAAACAACATCGGCAACATCATGAAGAACGGGAAGATTTTTCTCGCGATCTTCTTCGGTTTCTTCTTCTCCTCCTTCATCTTGTTCGTCGTCTTGTTCAACTTTGGCTTTTGATTTACTACTATTAACAGATTCACTCGGAGGTTCTTCGCCTAAAAAATCATTTTGTCGTTCGTTTGACTTTCGCTTGTTGACTTACGTTTCGATAGATTTCGTTTTGGACGTCCATTGGCGATTGTTTCGCCTGTTGTTTCGACGACTTTTTTTGTTGAACGTCGACGTTTACCGCCTTTATTCTCCGTCTCAGTTTGTTCTTCTTCGTTGCCATTCACGGGTTTCTCATCGGTTTCAACTGCAGGAGCCGCTATTTCAGCCGAGGTGTCCATGGCTGTTGGTTCGACTGTTGTTTCTGTTTGTTCCGTTGAAGACGTCATTGGATCAGTACTCATTCAAGAGAATGATTTCGTCGATGAAATGGAATAGACAATGCCGAGAGAGAAGAAAATAAATGATTTTGAATAAACAAAGAAGTCACTTTCGGTGACCAATGAGAACAGTGAATTGAAATCGAGAAATTCGTTGACAGATTTGAAATTGAAGAGAAAATGCGTTGATATTTCGAAGAAAATATTTAAAAAATTGAAGAACGGTTTTGATTTTCAGCAAATGCATAAATATGCTCGAGAGAATGCTCGAATATAGAGGTCGTTGCTAGGGGAGTTTTGATCGATTGATATAAAAATGAAAGAAGAATAAGAAGCTGTGAAGTGTGTATGTTTTACATCAATAGTATTTCTTCTTTTCTTTTCCGACAAAAGAAATGACAACAGTCGAATTCGGTGGTGGACCGTCTCTTGAAGCACGACGTCAATTTGCCAATCTCAAAGAAGGTTCACAAGTACCAAAGTAATCATAACGACAACAATTAATTAAGATTTAGATTTTCTCGCTAAGAATATTTCTCTTGAAGACAAATAAGAGAGAGAGCGTGAGGAGTGTTGTTATTTTTTCGTAAAACTTTACATATTCGTTGTCAAGTGACATTCGTCGAAACACTTCAAATGTGTGCATTACTCTCTTCTTCTGATTAAGTTATTGTAAGCCTCTAGGTTCTTTATTAAAATAATAAAACAATTTCAAGTTAAAAGAAAATAATCATAAGTAATTCTCACGCGTACATATTTCCAGGGTGAGATAATTGATTTATATGTTGATATGAAGCCATAGAAATCCACAAACTGTTGTTTTTTCTGTTCTACCATTAAAAAAAATGAAAAAAAAATTTAATTTTCTCACCGAATAGATACACTGGGCATATACATCAAATACGGTATCGTCATGGTCATACTTATGGAGATGAGACACATCGATTAGCACACGATTTTCCTCAATTAAAACGTTCGAATACGGACATAACACCGACTGTTAAGTTCGATCAATCGAATCCGTATGAAACACGAGAATTTCCCGATGGCATGTTGCCGGGTTATACAGGTTACATTCCTCAACGAAAATATCAACTCGGTAATCGATATCGTGTTGAAGCTAATGTTTGTCTAGCAGGAACGAAAGCTAGTTACGAACAATCGAAACTTCAAGAGAAACAATTGAGAAATGCAATTGCCGCGTATCCGAAAACGCAGAGTGTCAATTGTGAAACAGTTGTCAAACATTTTCTTGACTATCATCGAGCTTATAATCCAACGAAATGCTCTCAACAAAGTAGTTCAAATAAATGTTTTTTTGTTCGATTTTCGAAATATTAAAACTTAGACGATCATCGAGCATTTGTTGAACCGCCGATTCCTGGTTATACGGGTTATATTCCGCGAATTGGTCCAACTGATCTTAATCTCGGCTTACGTTATCATGAAGCAACGAAAAAAGGTCTCAATCGTTTTGCTAATGAAGCGATCTATTCAACAACAAACTATCCGACAACATCTGGTCCGGTAGCCACTGCTTCCAAGTAACGTATTGATTTTGTTTAAAAAAAAAGAAAAAGAAAATCAAACCTACGAATTCTTTTCAGTCAACTCATTGAAATAACAGGTTACGCTCGATGTCTAGTCATTGTTTTCTCTTTCTCTAGATTATTATTTATTCATAAAAAGCTAATCTCTTCTGTGCTAAAAAAAAACAGCTCAATTTTTTTGTGAAATAAAAATAAAATCTCATCATTTGCTTTTGTCTTTGATTTCAGTGTAACGAATACCGATGTTCCAGCACGACCAGTAACAACATTAGGCCATCATCGAGTTTATCCACGATCGGGAATGATTCCGAAATATACCGGCTATCTTCCTCGTAGGACAACGGAAACTTGTTCGTTTTTTCAGAGTTAATTGGCTTTTGTTTTGCTTTAGAACGTAAATATCACATTGGACAAACCTATGGTGATACGAGTCGAGACTTGCCTGTTTGCTCGCATTCATTTGCTAATTATGGCGATTTCGTTCGTTCGAAAACTTCATTAGAAATGCGTACTAGTGATATTTAATACAAATTCTCAACAATGAAGAAAAGATAAACACTAACAAAACCTTTTTTCGTTTATTATTTTTGCTTTGTCTGTGATGTCTTGTGATTGATTTTATTCTTTGTCTTTTTCTTTTTTATTGTCTTTCACGTAACACATTTCCAATATTTAGTCAACAAAATAAAAAAAACAATATCCTCATTCGTCTTGTTTTCTTTTTTCATTTGATAGAACAACCTCTCGCACAATTTATTGTTTAACATCTGACAAGAAAAGTATATTTATTCATGAACAAATTGACTGATTAGTAAAGGCCAACAACGAGTTAATTGAAGAGTTACTGTTTCTTTACGAAATGCGTCGTTCATAGCTGACTGAACTAAAGTTTTTGCTACAGTCGATCGTTCGGAAATGATCTATTCATTAAAGAAAACACGAATCAATTCGGAGAATATGAGTTGTTTTTTGTGTTAAATTCACTTACAGGTTGTAATTTCGTTTCGAGTAGTAACGGATTAATAGATTCTTGAATCGGTTTAATAACTGGCCGTGGCTGAATAATCGATGTTGTTCGATTAGAAATCGGAGGTGGTCTAAACAAAAATCATCAATGTGTAAACAACAAAAATCTTGTCTTTGCCGTACTTTATCACATCGATATCCGTATCACTTCGTTCACTAAATGAATCTTGAGTGGTTAATGTACTGTCCAGTGAACGTCGTTCTCGCGTATCATTTTGCAATCGTAGTACTCGATTAATTCGATTGTCCTAATAAATATAAACGTTTTTTTATTTTTTTTTATTTTGGATAAATAATTTCAAACTAGATTCATCGGTTGACGATTGTCTTGTTTCGTAACTGTTGATTGAGATTGAGATAAGAGAATTTGTTCATAGGCTGAAGTAAATGCTAATGGATTTCCTAAAGAAAAAAAGAACTTCGATTTTTCAATGAATTTATCTTTCTTTCTCATTCACCTTCGAGTGTTATTCGTTCTAAGACTGTTAATTTTGTTATACATCGAATATCATCAAATCGTCGTATTTTATTAAAACTCAAAAATAATCTTTGAATGGGTAATGTTTCCAAATCAGACTGTAAACGAAAAGAAAAAAAAACAACAATAATTTTTATTTTGAATAATAAGAAGATGATAATTTTACCACGGAGGAGATTAAATTGCCTTGTAAATTTAATTCAACAAGATTTTGTAATGTTCGAAGATTTTCACATTTCTCAATTCGATTATAGGCTAAATTTAAGACACGTAGTCGTACTAAATGTTTGCAGTTTTCAATGCGAGAAATCTAAGTGCATAAATCGATAGATGAGTTTTTATTATTTTTGTTTGTTTTTACTTGATTGCCATTCAAATCAAGTACATCCAATTGTTTAAGTGCATCGAGATTTTTAATTTGTCGAATTCTGAATTTCGAAATAAGAAAAAAAAAGCGAAAAAAAACTGAAAATAATTTACTTATTACTCGCCAATCGAAGTATTCGTAATGATGTTAGATTATCTAGGCCTTGTATACAATCGATTTCATTGTCACATAGATCTAACACGACAAGACTAGTCAAATGATCAAGATTGGCTATTTTAGCAATGGAATTCTTTTGTAAATTAAGTAATTTAATTTGTTCATCGACTTGTAAATACGGACAAGCTAAGAGTTGTTTTCTATGCAAAACATAAAAACATCGGCTATTGTTTACATTTCGAAAAACGAAAGTGTTCACCTTTTCAAAACCACTTTGCCAGGCGTTGGTTGTGATGAAGGATTATTCGTTTCGTCACGAGTCGTAAAACCTGGATTTACACCTTGAATACTGAACACTGTGTCGTTTATAGATCGTTTGTTCATCTTTCTTTTTTCAATCAGAGAGAGAAAAAAAACAGACAAGGTAAATCTATGAATAAAAAAAGAAATGCAATTAAAAAAGTACAAAAAAAGCAGTCATCTCATCTCGAGTTGTCATGACATCGCCTCTCTTTTGTGTTTTTCTTTTCTCTCTCTCTCTCTCTCTTTCTCTGTCTGTCTGTTAATCAAAATGTATTGAAAAAAAGAACGCAAAGTAAAGAAATGAACAAACTCTTGTTGTTTTTCTTTCACAACAAAAAACATTCACACGAAAACACCAAACATAATTGACTATGAAAAATGAGAGTTAATATTGACTTGAATTTCGCCAACAACAGGAGTATTTGTTAGAGAAAAAAGATACGTATGCGTTGTTGTCGAGGGAACAAGCGTTTGAATTGGACCGAGACCTAATTGAAATGTTTGAGAATGACGCTAGAAGAAATCTCAATTCGATTCAAAGAAGTTCGATTTGTCAATCATATTTTACTTCGTGACGATTTCGAAATAAACGTAATTGACCATCTTTTCCACAACAAAGGACAAGATTTCGATTGAGAACAACTGGTGATGTATGTGTAAGAACAGTTGTTCGATCTAATATGTCACACATGATTGGATGAACGATTTGATTCCATTCGATACTATCAAGAGATTTGCCTCGAAAGACTTCCAATGTTGAAACTTCCCCTAGAAAAATCATTATACCAAACGTTTTGTTTTTATACGACGAAAAGAACAGTGTTTTGTTTTTACAAATCGTATAATCATTGTCAGAATAAACTGCGAGAAGATATTTCGAATCTTTTGACCATGTTGTGTCACTTACAGCGGCAGTATCATTCTTTAAAATAGAAGCAAACTTTGATTTATGTGTAAGAAATAAATTCGATTTTACTTGAAGAATTCCATCGGGTCGAAGATGAAATTCTCCATTTCCTAATACGTCAAACACACAGACACTTCCATTTAGTAATCCAACAGCTAAATGACTTCCATCTGTAAAATATCAAATCAATATAAAAACAAATCTTCATTCTCTCGCTCAAACCTGGAGAAAATCGAACTGATTTAACTCCTGTACTCATTTTCAACGTAATCGTTGTTATATAATACGATGACAGTGTATCATAAACCAATAATTTACTAGTTTCACTTCCAAGAACGATAATATTTCTCTCGGGATGTAGATCTGCACAAGAGATCGGTTGCTGAAAAACAAAAAGTCGATTTCAATGGAACATTTTCTCGAAAAAACAAGTCATTATACTGTCGATTTAGCTGACCATTCGACTGCTCGTGTAATATTATTCCATTTGAATAAATGTCGATCGGAACTAATCGAAAAAAAGTAATGACTATCCTTGTCACAACATAAACAAATCGATGGACTTGTATGTCCCTGTAAAAGAAAGTTTTGTAACGATGAATTCTCGTTTCGAATTGAAAATCTTTACTCGCATAATTGCATCGAATTGTTCACTTCCGAGATCTTTCGAAATGATATAGTTCGATTTCGTGCCAATAGCTAGAGCATTGGCAGTCGAACCACGACGAATAATACAAATCGAACGAATTGAACCAATATTTTCGTTCAACTAAATATTTCAAATTAAAGAAATCGACGAAATTATTTTCAAATTCGAAATTTACTCGAATTTGTTCGACAGTATTCGATTTGACATTCCAAATTTTAATCTGATTTTCTTTATTTCCAAGAACGAATGCTTCTTGACTGAGCGGTACAATTGTTTCGACATCATCCTAAATGAAAACACGTTCGTTTTCATCGATTTCTTTTGAATTGAATCGATACTTCTAAAATATTTTCTTGTACAGCTACTAATTGCGGTTCATTATCAATCAAACGCCAAACATAAACACTGCCAACTTTATCTCCAACAAGCAATCGATCACCAGCTGTATCACAAGCTGCAGCACCTGTATAAATATTCTTTTCAAAACAAAAAACAATAATTTCGTTTGTTTTTTCTTCGATGTTGTTTTACTTGAACTTCAGATTCTTTTCGTTCGAGCATTCTCAATGGTCGTATACTCCAATTAACGTGATAGAAAAGTAAATGTCGTTGACTGACACATGCTATCCATTCAGTTGTATCAAATACAAATAAAACCGAGAGAATATTATCAGATTTACACTGAAAAACAAATTGAATTCGTGAATATGATCATTGGAGTTCAATCTTACGGTGATACTGTATATCAATTCATTTCGTTTCCAATCGAGAAACAGAACAAGTTGTGGTTTATCACGTGAAGTTAATAAAAGTAGATTATCATCCGGTTTAGGCGAGAATGCTAAAAGGTTGATATAGGAACCGAATTGTTCTTTTCGAATCTCGGCTATTGTTCGAAGTTTAACATGATCCCAAATGTGTATCAATGCACGTTGATTAGCTTTTGATGAGCCGATTTCACTCGAAGCAACAATTGATTGATATTGATGTACATTGACACTAAATTCAAATACACGAATTTTATCTTTAGTTTTTTTTTTAAATATTTTACTAAGTGATTGGATTCGTATGTTGAATGTAAAAACGTTGATTTTTTAAATTTGGTTCGTATAAAATACAAATAGAACCGATAAAATAGAGAATTTCATTTTCAGGAAGTGTATATAAATTTTTCGTCAGATCATTTTCACCATCATAACCATGACTTCAAAAAAAAACAAAACAAATGAAAACAAATTTCGAGTTTATTTGCTATTGCTTACATCCAATTTAAATTGATTTTTGCGTCTTCCATGACTATAGAATTCAGAAATCGATATGTATCAAAAATGAAATTCAATCGTATTTACCTCGTTTCGATGGAAACCTTTGTTCTTTACCAGTGAGTGCCTTTCTCGGCCAAACTCGATCTAAAAACAATTCACTAGGTTTCATTTTGCCCAGATAATGTTTCGCATGAACATATTCATCTTCAGTACATCCAATAAATGTATCCGTTAGTTTAATTAAATGAAATAATTTCGAAAAACTTCGTATTTCCATAAATGATGATTTTGTTATTGCAAATAAATGTGTCACATCTTCATGATTGGTATAATGAGATAAAAGATCACTGACTTGATCCTGTAGCCATTCGTCGAATGTTTGAGTTGGATATCGATTGAGTAATAAACTTTCGTACATGTTCAAACGTGAATACGGCAGGAGAAAGATTTGATCACCGAGTGGTGGCGGTGGCGAACGCCAACGCGGATGAACCGACGCTCGAGTATTCCAATAGGGTGGAATGTCATGTTGAACATTCGCATTCGTATCGGTGTCATCGCCGAATGAATCGTTAGCATAACGATAATTCGTTCGAACAAAAACACCTGATGAAACAGTATAAGACTGTCGATGTTGAAGTTTGCCGATCGAACGAATTTCTTGACCAGCGAGTGTGTAAACATGTTTGATACCGCCTGTTGATAGAGCTAAACGTGGTTGTCGATTGAGATAATTGAGAAAAGCTTCCCAAGATTTAAGTTCGAATTCGTTGATAGCCATTTTAACACCTGGATGATATTCTTCACCACTTCGAAAGAATCGAACAAGAACACCTTGGACAGCTCGACGTGATATCGATAGAGCAGGCATTGATCGACCTAAATATGTTTGAAATTAATTAATCTGAAGGTTTTCTCGGAAAATAAATATTTACTCGTGTTTAATGAAGAACTCCATTTGAGTGAGGAGAGTTTACCCGTTTTTCCTACATTCGACATCGATGAAGACGGAGTTTTAATAGGATATTTTATTTTCGGTAT